>WNFP01010485.1_pt1 | contig 13541 bp, 16 predicted proteins | sample 5400201 | NCBI WGS metagenome assembly WNFP01 (sample SAMN13153355, study PRJNA577476) | soil metagenome | isolation source: 115 cm saprolite under Madrone tree | place: USA:California | collected 2016-06-14
AATGTGAATATTTCCTTCAAACACCCCATCCAGGAAGAGATCCCCCCGACCCGATATTTCTCCTTTGATCCTGATGCCCTGGCTGAGCCGGACTGGCGCATTTGGAGAGGCCGGAAGACCGGAAGGCGAAGTGCCGGGAGGAGGTTGCGCTTTGTTTTCTTCAGCTTTACGCCACATTAGACACCTCCACGCTGCGAACTCCGAAGCCGCGTGGAGCTGGGGTGCCGACGGACAAGCCGGAGGAAACGCAAAGATAGTACAGCGGAGAAAGGGTGTAAAGGAGAAAGGACAGTAGGACGCACTGTTTCCAGGGGGAGGCTACACTCAAAGGAGTAGCCCTCGGCCTTTGGGCCGCAGCACAAGGGAAGGGAGGGTGGTACGGTTTGGGTTATGCGGCTTGTAGGTCCATGCTGAGGACGGCGGTGCGGGCGGGGTCGAAGGATAGCTGCGCGGGCATGGACGAGAAATCTCTCAGAGTGTTTAGCTGATTTTCGTGACATTGGTTGCGATGGAGTGCTCGACATTACGAGCCGACGTATGAGCACTCCGGCTGGAGATTTTCGCCAGCAGATTTTGAGATCTTCGGCGCGGCGGCTCCATATTGCTCGGCAGGAAGTTTTTGGCGAACGAGGCCTTTTGCGGATGCCGCTCTCAGGATATGCTTCCTTGTACAACGTGAATACTCGTTTTCAACGCGTTTGGGAGAAGCGCAGCCGCTGGGCGCAGGGAGCGCGCGGATGAGCTTTCGGGCGAAACTGTCTTGGATCTTCCTGGTTACCGTGCTCGCCTCGGTTTCCGTGGTCGCTTACAGCGTGGTGCATTACACGCAGGCCGCATTCGAGGAGATGGATGCGCAGCGCACCGAGGCGCTGGTGGCGCAGTTCAACAAGGAATTCGAACAGGGCGGCGATGGAGTGGTGCAGCAGGTGGAAAACATCGCCAACAGCGAGATCACGCTGAAAGTGGCCATAGACCTGGCGCGGCCGAACGCGGACCAATCGCTGTATGTGCACGATGCCATCGGGGTGTCGCAGGATCACGGGCTCGATTTCGTGGAATTTGTGAATTCGGACGGGACGCTGATTTCCTCGGCGCAATATCCGGCGCGCGTTGGTTACAAAAATGATTGGGTGACCGCGACACCAGATTGGCGCGGCTCGCATGCATTCTTGAAGAAGGAAGAACTGCCGGATGGCGTGGCGCTCTCGGTGGCTGCCGTGCGCACGGTTTCTGGAGGCAACGCCAAGAATCTTTATATTATCGGCGGGCGCCGGTTGAATCAGAATTTTCTTGCTTCGCTGGTGCTGCCTTCGGGGATGCGCGCGCTACTGTATCGCAATCTGGAGCCAGGTTTTGTGGAAGCGGCGCTGACGGACGTAAACGGCAGCGCCGACAATGCGGACCGTTTTCGTGGCTTGATCGAGCAAGTACAAAGAAGTCCGCAGCCGGTGGTGCACACGATTAACTGGACGACGGACGCGGCTTCTGCCGAGACGTTTCATGCGATGCCGCTGTTGGGGCGGAACAATGAACTGCTGGGAGTGCTCTTGGTCGGCAGTTCGCGCAAGGAATTGGTGCTGCTGACGCGGCGCATCGTGACGATAGCGGCGGTGGTGGCTGCGGTGGCGCTTCTCGTGGGCTTGCTGGTGAGCTTGTGGGTGGCGGCGCGCATCACGCGGCCGGTGGAAGAGCTGGCGGAAGGCGCACGCGAAGTCGCAACGGGGCGGTGGGATACGCGGATCGATGTGCGCGGGACGGACGAAATCGGGCAATTGGGAACTGCCTTCAACGATATGACGCGCACGCTGGCGGTGCAGAAGGAACGATTGGTGCAGACGGAGCGGGTGGCGGCGTGGCGCGAGTTGGCGCGGCGGCTGGCGCACGAGCTGCGCAATCCGCTGTTTCCCATGCAAATCACCGTGGAAAACATGCAGCGGGCCAAGCAACTGGAGGCCAAACAATTTTTGGAGGTTTTCAACGAATCGACCGCGACGCTGAAGACGGAGCTGGCGAATCTGAACACGATTGTGGGGCGATTCAGCGATTTTTCGAAGATGCCGACGCCGGAATTTACGAAAGTGAATGTGAATGAAATTTTGCGCGCGGCGGTGCGGCTGTTTGAGGCGCAGTTCAACGCCGTGGGCAAGCCCACGATTACCACGGAATTTTTCTTGACCGAGCCTTTGCCGGAAATTGACGCGGACGCGGACCTCTTGCACAAGGCTTTCCAGAATTTGGTTCTGAACGCGCTGGATGCCATGCCCGCGGGCGGAACGCTGACGCTGCGCACGTTCACACGCGAGCGCAACATTCGCATTGAACTTGCGGATACGGGCAAGGGACTGACGCCGGAAGAATGCTCGCGGCTGTTTACGCCGTATTACACGACGAAACAGCAGGGAACTGGTCTGGGGCTTGCCATCGTGCAATCGGTGGTGAGCGATCACCGCGGAACGATCAGCGTCACCAGCGATGAAGGGCGCGGGACATCGTTCAAGATTGACTTGCCGCAGCGACAATCCGGGCAACGACCGGCTCCCGCGGACAGTGCGGCCGCCGACGCGAAAAATTCGCCGAAGACTCTGGCAGCGGCAAGCGACTAACGCAGCGCAAAGGACCGAGGCTTGCCGCGCAAAGCTCACCTGCTACTCGTTGACGACGACCCGAATACCCTGGCTTCTCTTTCCCGCGCTTTCCGACTGGCTGGGCATGAAGCGACTGTGTGCGACAACGCGGGGCGCGCGCTGGAACTTTTGCGTACGGAAAGTTTCGACGTGATTCTTTCCGACGTGGTGATGCCGGGAAAAAGCGGGCTCGAGCTTCTGGAAGATCTGAAAAAGGCCGGCGTGAAGACTCCTATCGTGCTGATTTCCGGGCAAGCGAATATTGAGATGGCGGTACGCGCGACGAAGCTCGGAGCGCTGGATTTTCTGGAGAAGCCGCTTTCCACGGACAAGTTGCTGGTCACCGTGGAAAATGCGCTGCGTCTTTCGCGGCTGGAAGATGAAAACCGCGAGCTGCGCCAGCGCCTGGGCAAGCACGAGCTGATTGGCTCGGGGGCGGCGATGAAGCGGCTGCTGGCGCAGATTGAACGCGTGGCGGCGAGCGAAACGCGTGTCTGCATTCTGGGAGAAACGGGAACGGGAAAGGAATTGGTGGCGCGCGCAATTCATGAAAAATCGGCGCGGCGCGAAAATGCGTTCGTGACGCTGAACTGCGCGGCGGTGCCGGCGGAATTGATCGAGTCGGAACTGTTTGGACATGAGAAGGGCGCGTTCACCGGGGCGGCGGCTAAACATGCGGGAAAATTCGAGCAAGCCGATGGCGGCACGCTGTTTTTGGACGAGATTGGCGACATGCCGGTGGCCATGCAGGCGAAATTGCTGCGCGTGCTGGAGGAAGGCGAGGTGGAGCGGGTGGGAGGAGACAAACCCATTCGCGTGAACGTGCGCGTGCTGGTGGCCACGCACCGAAACCTGGAAGAGCTGGTGAAGCAGAATGCGTTTCGGCGGGATTTGTTTCATCGCGTATATGTTTTTCCGTTGGCACTGCCGGCGCTGCGCGAGCGGCCGGAGGATTTCCCGGAACTGGTGTCGCACTTTGCTGGGCAAGTGGCGGCGCAGAATGGGTGGAAAGAGAAGAGTTTCGCCGGCGACGCGATCGCGGAGCTGCGGCGCTACAGTTGGCCTGGAAACGTGCGCGAGCTGCGCAATGTGGTGGAGCGGCTGGTGCTGCTGGCGGGAGAAGGAGCAGTGAGCGGCGCGGACGTAACAATGGCTTTACCGGGCGCGCGCGGTACCGGGGCTGAGCGAGTTGGTGGCGCAGGTGTAGCGAGCGCCGAATCGTCTGGAACGCTTGCGGACCGGACCGAAGCGTTCGAGCGGGAAGTGCTGCTGGCGGAGATTCGGCGGCACAACTTTCACATGACGAATGTGGCGCGTGCGTTGGGCTTGGAACGGAGTCATCTGTACAAGAAGTGCCAGCAGTTGGGAATTGATCTGCAGTCGCTGCGCAAGCCAGAGTAAATCCAAAGACGAGCCGGAATTCCGTAAGTTATTGAAAACAGGGCTAATTTTGCCCTTGACAACGCATTGCAATACGCGATATATACTTTGCATATTGCAATAGAAGGGTTCCTCATGACTCTCGGCGACAAGCTCCGCTCTCTGCGCTCGGTCGAAGGTTCGCTGCGCGGTTTAGGCCGCGCAATGACGCAGTTCGAGTTGGCCCAGGCGATGAAGCGTGAAGTGGGGCGCGGCCTAAGCCAGGCCTATCTCTCGCAGATTGAGAGCGGGGCGCGGCCACACTTGACGCACACCACGCGCGAACTGCTGGCGCGCTTCTTCCGCGTTTACCCGGGATTTCTGGTGGACGACCCGGCGGGCTACACAGCAACGCTGCAATCTGAACTGCGCATGGAAGACGCCAAGATCGATTCATTGCTCTATGCAGGCGCCGAGCAGTTTTCGGCTGATCCGGAATTGAGTAATGCGCTGCTGGCGGTGGCGGAAGAGCCGGATTCGCGGCGCGCGCTTTTGCTGCTGGCGGAAATTCTTCGCGCACCGGGCCTAGCGGACCGGCTGAGCGAGGTTTTGCGGCCCGGTGCCCACGAAAATGAACAGCCGGGCACCAGACGGCGCGGACATCCGCCACCGGAGGCTCCCAACTAATTTGCAGTGCTGATCGTCTTCGTCCCGATTCCAGTTCGCGCAGCATAGTGCGCTCGAGGTGCTGTATGACCTGGTCTGATTTTTATCTCTTCTGCTTCATCGTGGGCTTCGCGCTCAGCGTGTTGTCGTTTTTCGCGGGCGCCGTCCACATCCATCTTCCCTTCAAGATGCACCTGCCGTTTCACTTGGGGCACCACGGCGGAATGGGCGGAGGCATGCGCGGTGCCCTTCGAGGCGGCGTGCATGTTTCGTGGTTTAACGCTTCCACCGCCATGGCTTTCCTGGCGTGGTTTGGCGGAACCGGTTACTTGCTGACGCGGCACGCGCACCTGGTCGCGCTGGCGTCTCTGGCGATTTCCACGGTCGCCGGCCTGATTGCCGGCGGGATCGTTTTCAAATTCATGGTGAAGCTGATGCATTCGGATCCGCCGTTGAAGAGTGAGGACTACCGGGTCGAAGGCAGCGTGGGCACGATCAGCATGCCCATTCGCGAGAACGGCACCGGAGAAATTATTTTTTCTCTCGGAGGCGCGCGCCGCTGTGCCGGTGCGCGCTGCGAAGATGGCCAGGCGCTTGAAAGAGGCGCCGAAGTGGTCGTCGAGCGTTATGAAAAGGGCATCGCCTACGTCAAACGGTGGGAAGAATTCACGAAATGAACGATTTCGGACTGACGTTCGACGCAAACAGTCCGCGCGGATAGAAAAGGGAGGTTCCTATGTTTGGGTTGCCAACGGATGTGGTTGTGGGTGCGGGGCTCCTGGTGCTTGTGCTGCTGATGGTGATGATTGTGGTCGCCCGAATGTATCGCAAGGCCGGACCCCACGAAGCGCTGATCGTATACGGAATGGGTGGCACGCATGTTTACACCGGAAGAGGCGCCATCATTTTTCCGATGGTGCAAACGTGCAAGGACCTATCACTGGAGTTGATGTCGTTTGACGTCGCTCCGCAACAGAACCTTTATACCCACCAGGGCGTGGCCGTCACCGTGGAAGCGGTGGCGCAAATCAAGGTGAAATCGGACAAGGAGTCGATTCTCACCGCCGCCGAGCAATTTCTTACCAAACGGCCGGAGCAGCGCGAGGCCTTGATCCGGCTGGTGATGGAAGGGCACCTACGAGGAATCATGGGGCAGCTCACCGTCGAGCAGATCGTCAAGGAACCGGAGATGGTCGGTGACCGCATGCGCTCCACGTGCGCGGACGACATGAGCAAGATGGGACTCGAGGTGGTGAGTTTCACCATCAAGGAAGTACGCGACAAAAACGAATACATCACCAACATGGGTCGGCCGGACGTTGCGCGCATCAAGCGTGATGCGGAAGTAGCCACCGCGGAAGCCGATCGCGACATCGCCATCAAGCGCGCCGAGATGTCGCGCGCCTCCGCGGTCGCCAAAGCGCAAGCGGATCAGGAACGCGTCGCCGCGGAAACGGCTTCGTTAGCGAAGCAAGCGGAAGCGCAACGCGACCTGGACATCAAGAAGGCCGCTTACGTGGAAGCCACGAAAAAAGCGCAGGCGCAGGCGGACAAAGCCTACGAAATCGAAACTAACATCCAGCAGCAGCAAGTGATCACCGAATCGGTGCGCGTGCAGCAAGTGGAGCGCGAAGCGCAAGTAAAAGTGCAAGAAGCAGAAATCGCGCGCCGCGAACGCGAGCTGATCGCCACGGTGCTGAAGTCAGCGGACGTCGAGCGCCAACGCATCGAGACGCTCGCGGAAGCCGAACGCCAGCGTTTGATCAAGGAAGCGGAAGGCCGCGCGTCTTCGATCCGCGCGCAGGGCGAGGCGGAAGCGGAAATTATCTTCAAGAAGGGCGAAGCGGAAGCCAAGGCCATGAACGTCAAGGCCGAGGCGTATCAGGAGTACAACCAGGCCGCGGTGTTCGACAAGCTGATCACCGGGCTCCCGGAAGTCGTGCGCGCGCTCTCTGAGCCGCTCAGCAAGGTCGACAAAATCACCATCGTCTCCACCGGCAACGGCGATGCCGCCGGAGCCTACAAGCTCACCGGCGACATCACCAAAATCGCGGCGCAAGTTCCTGCGCTGTTTGAAGCGCTCTCTGGCATGCAGATGTCGGAATTGCTCTCGAAGGTGCGCCTGATCGGCGACAACGCACCGAAGCCAGTGCCGCCGACGCTGCCGAATAAATCGGCATAAGGGCTATTTCCGTCCGGGCAGGCGCCGCACAACCTGCCCGGACGCTGCTCGCGGGCCACGGCTGCCCTGGAAGGGGGCGCGTCATGACCATGAAAGAGAAATTGCTAGTGCTTTGGGTATTCGTGGTGGTGATCGTCGCATTCGTACTCACGCACGTTGCGGGTCACCTGGCGTTTGTGCTGGAGGACTGCTTCGCATTGATTCTGCCGGTACTGCGCTCGTGAAAATAGAAAGAAATGATTGCCGTTGGAAAGGAGAATCATTATGGGGCTTTTAGAACGAGTCAGCACTTTAATGCGCGCGAATCTCAACGACATGATCGACCGCGCCGAGGATCCCGACAAAATGATCAAACAGGTGATCCTCGATATGGAGAACCAATACCTGCAGGTGAAAACGCAGGTGGCGGTTTCCATCGCGGACCAGCACATGCTGGAGAAGAAACTGAAAGAAAATGAAGACACCGGTAACGACTGGATGCGCAAGGCGGAGCGCGCCGTGGACAAGGGCGAAGATGACTTGGCCCGCGCCGCGCTGGACCGCTACCAGACTTCGCTGCGCCTGGCGCAAAGCTATCGCGAACGGCGATGGGCGATAACTCCAAGAGCGTAACGTTCGATCGGCTAAAGGACCGCGTGCATCACAGCGAGTCGGTGGCCACGGCGGAAGTGGAGCTGATCGCTGACGATGCCGGCGAGCGGCTGACGCGGATGGATCGCGACGTGGAGATCGATCGTCTTTTGGCGGATTTGAAAGATCGGCGCCGCCTGCCAGGATGAAGCGCGTGTAGAGCGTTTCAATTAGCTCGGCCTGCCGCGAGAGAGGTTTTGCTCGGGGCTATTGGCGTGCGAGAATGGCGCGGTGAATCCGTGGCTGATAGGAGCGCCAGCGGTTGCGGCTGCAGCGGCGGGAGTTGCCGCTTATGGCGGCAGCCACCCGCGCGCGCAGCTTTTTGGCCCCACGGTTTGCCGCACCAACTCGCCTCGCAAGCTGGCCATCACGTTTGACGACGGACCTAATCCGGCGATTACGCCAAAACTGCTCGACCTGCTCGATCGTTACAAAGCGCCGGCGACCTTTTTCGTGATTGGTCGCTACATCCGCGAGAGTCCTGAATTAGTTAGCGAGATTTCCGCGCGCGCGAGTTGCGCTTGACGCATTCGGCGATCAAGAACGCCATCGGTGCGCCGCCGAAGTGGTTTCGTCCGCCGTTCGGCTACCGCAATCCGTGGTTGGCGGCGGAGGCGCGCGAGCTCAACATGCGCGTGGCGATGTGGACGTTACTGCCCGGGGACTGGCGCGCGCCCTCGGCGGAATGGCTGATTCGTCGTATGCAGCCTATCGCGTCGCGCGCACAGCGCGCGCTAGCGCACACGTCGGGCGCGGGCGAGATACTCTGCCTCCATGACGGCAATCACCGCGAGCAAAATGCGGACCGGACACGCACGCTGGCGGCGCTCGAGCATTGGCTCCCGCGCTGGCGTGACCTCGGGCTCGAATTTGTTACAATCGACGGCGCGGTGGGTGCGCCCGCACCGTGAATATGGACGAGAAAGCCTTTTACACCGAGAAGGAAGAGACGCGGAAGGTCAAGCTGGTCTGCCCCAGTTGCCGCGGCGAGTTTGAAGCGCCCGTGCGCTGGAAAGTGTGCAGAAAGAGGAAAGAACTTCCGCGCGGCGCGGGCGAAGAGGACCGGAAGAAATTTGCTAAAGCCACTTCGTACATGGTGCGCCTCGATGATTTAGTGGCTTGCTATAAGTGCCGCAAACGCTTTGAGCTAACCGGACAATCGACGGTGCTCATCTCCGACGCATTGGGCGATCCGAGCGTGGACCCGGAAAATTTCGGGAATCGCTGAAACGCATCGTTCAAATCTCCGGATACATATCGAAGAAGGCTTCGATCGACTGCCGAAAGGTCGACTCGATTTCCTCCTTGCTGCCCGCAATCAAGTGCATCGTCACGCGGGCCGTGCGCCCGTTCTTCAGCACTACTGTGGCGTCCCTCACTTCGCCGAGGTCTTCCTCCGGCAGCAATCGCATCCCGTAGACGAGCGCCAGTTTCGCCATGCCGTCCTCCTGCCACTGCCATCAGCGTAGACTGCGCGATTCGGGCGGTCAAATGCCAGCAGTTGAATGGATTTGCGCGCTCGTGAGCGCTGCAAGCGTATACTACGGGCATCCGTAGCTCTGTCCCCCGCGTCGCATGACAGCATGGAGGATCGCCGTGAACCGCACGCATTTGCTTTTGGCTCTCCCACTGTTGGTTCTCTCTTCGTCCAGTTTGGCCTTCGCGCAGGAGCCCGAAGGGCCACAAACATCGGCACCGGCTCCGATCGCTCCGGCAGCGCGGCCCGCCCTGGTAAGGCGCGTTGGCGGGAACGACAAGGTTATGGTTCCCGCCGGCACGCGCGTTGCGGTTGTTCTGGAAAACGGCATTTCCACGCGCAGCGCCAAAGCCGGCGATTCTCTTTATTTCCGGACTTCGTTTCCCATCACGCAGAACAATCGCGTGATTATTCCCGTCGGTTCCTATCTTCGCGGCGAGTTGCTCGAATCCAAGCGCCCGGGGCGGATTAAAGGGCGCGGCGAGTTTCGCATGCGGCTGAACACTTTAATTCTTCCGAACGGCTACACCGTGGACTTGACCGCCGTGCCGCGCAGCGCGGACTCGGGCGGCAATGAAACCATGGATCCCGAAGGGAAAGTGACGGGACCCGGCGGCAAGGGAAAAGACGTCGGCACGGTTGCGACGACGACAGTGACGGGCGCGGGCATCGGAGCAATCGCCGCCGGAGGTAAGGGCGCCGGGATCGGCGCCGGCATCGGGGGGCTTGCGGGCTTGGGCGCGGTGCTCCTCACGCGCGGGCCGGAGGCGCAGTTGCCGCGCGGTTCAACGCTAGACATTGTGCTCGAGCACGACCTGGCCCTGGATGCCGACCAGATTCAATACCGGGGCGTGGGCGATTCATCGCCGATCACGCCGCCGCCCGCTCGGCCGGAATAGCTTTCCGTAACACCTTCTTATTCTTACGCGGTGGTTTCTTTTCGGGCTTCCACGAAGCGAAGAGGACTGAAGCGCTCCCAATCGACGGAAACGCGCTGCTCGGTCACCCATTCGCGAATAAGCCGCGCGGTGATGGGCGTCAGCAAAATGCCGCTGCGGAAATGGCCTGTGGCAATCAACAGGCCATCGATGTCCGTTGGGCCCAAAATCGGCAGGTGATCGGGAGAGTCAGGGCGGAGCCCGGCCCAGGTTTCCTCCACTCGAGCGTGGGCCAGCTCCGGCGCAAGTTCGATGGCGCTGCTCAACAGCTTCTCCAACGCGCCCGCGGTGACTTTTTTGTCGAAGCCGGCATATTCGACGGTGGCGCCGGCCAGGATCCGGCCGTCATTTCGCGGCACAAGATAAATCTTGTCTGACCAAAGCACGCGCTCGATTCTTACTCGCTCGGCGCGCAAGGAGACCATTTGGCCCTTGGCGGGGCGCACAGGCGCGTACGCGTCTGCTCCCGCGATGGTTGCGGAGAACGAGCCCGCGGCGATAATCGTCCACTTCGCAGATACCTTCTCATTCTCAAGCTGCAAACCCGAGCAGCGCTGCTTTTCCCGCCAAATTCCTCGCACTTCGTGATGCGCGAAGATTTCCACGCCACTTTTTCGCGCTGCGTCCAGCACCGCCTGCGTCAACGCGCGGTTGTCCACCGACGCTTCGTCAGGCCGGAGCACCGCAGCTTCCAGTTCGGTGCTGAGCGCAGGCTCCAGTTCGCGGGCGTCTTCGGCGCTAATCGCCTCGGCGGTCAATCCCCATCCATGATGAAGCGCGACGTGCGTGCTCAGCTCGCGCGCGGCATCCCGGGAAAATAAAGCCTCCAGAGTTCCTTTGGCGCGGAAGCCAACGTCTTGGCCGGAAATTTCCTCTACGCGCGCAACAAACTCCGGGTACAGCGCCATGCTGGCTTTGCCAAGCGGCACCAGCGGAATCGTCGCGGGACTTTCTGGAGCAGGCGACAGAATGCCCGCGCCGGCCCACGAGGCTTCCCGTCCGGGCTCGCCTTGGTCAAAAACGGCGACGCGCATGCCGGCCCGTGCGAGCTCGAGCGCGACGGCTCCGCTGATGAGCCCTGCTCCGGCGATGACAGCCTCAAAGTTTCTCGTCATTTCTCTTGACAGGCCTCTCAGCCTTCCGCGCGGCAATTGGAATCGCCTCAGAGCGAGCTTGCCAGTTCCTGGGAAAGCACTTCGGCCTTCTTCGCTGCGTTTCTCGCACGCGTCCAATCTCCGCTGTTGGCCGCCTCGCGTGCTTCAGCCATGAAACTGCGTACTTTCGACGCGAGGTCTTGCTGCGTGGCGTTCAGAGTCTTCCCCTCGGCGGCGCCGATATTGCGCTGCGCAACGCTCAAACTCTGTCTGGTTTGCCGCTGCGCCGCACTGGTCTCCGCGGCGGTCAGTTGCGGCGCGATCTGAGGCACGTCAGGTTTGTTGGCTGCATCACTTTGCGCAGAGTTGCCTGCAGGCAGGCGGGGCCGCGCAGGAACGCTGCGCGCGATGACTAGCGCCGAAGGAGGCGGCTGAATATCGAGCGTCGCGCCCGCGAGAGGATCTTCGCTTTCTTCGATCCGCGCCGGCGCACCACTCGGCGCCAAAGGACGCGTGTACGCAAACGTGCTCCACGGAAATCGGTTGCCTTTTACGTGCCGCCCGGCGCACCCGCTCGCCAACAGAATGCAAACGCACGAGGCAGCGGCGCCAAATCGCGCGCACCAGTGCTGCGAATGCAGACAGAGCTGAGTAGTTCCCGTCATTCTCAGGCCGCGAGCGGAAGCTCGATGCGGAAGGTCGTTCCCCGGCCAACCTCCGAAGTAAAGTCTATCGAACCGTTGTGAAGCTGTACAATTCGGAAGGTGCTGGCCAATCCGATGCCACTGCCGCCGGGTCGCGTTGTAAAGAAGAGCTGAAAAATTTTTTGGCGATTTTCCACTGGGATGCCTTTGCCGGTATCGCCCACGGTAATCTCGGCCATTTCGCCGCGGCGGCTAAGCACCAGGCGCAGTTGCCCGCCAGCGGGCATGGCCTCGACGGCGTTGAGGACCAGATTTAGCACCGCTTGTTTCAATAGCGCGCGATCCACATAGACTTCCGGCACGTCAATTGGTAAAAGCTGCGCCACATATATTTTCGCTTTCTGCAACTGCGGCTTGGCGATCTCGATCACTTCCTTCAAGACATCGGCAAGCTGCGTGGCTTCGAGGCGCACGTCCATGGGGCGAGTAAAATCAAGGAAGCGCTTGACCACGGCGTCGAGACGGTCGATCTCTTTGTCCAGCACCTGCACCGCTTGTTGCGAGCCGCTGTCGGGCTCCGGCGGCAGCGATTCCTTGAGATTTTCCAGCCACAGGCGCATGGAGTTCAGCGGATTCTTCACTTCGTGCGCCACGCCCGCGGTGATGCGCCCCAGCGCCGCGAGCCGCTCGCTGACTTGCAACTGTGTGTTGATGCTTTCGATGGAGTCGAGGTCGCGCAGGGTCACCAGCGCGCCCATGCGCTCGCCGTCTTCCTGAATCGCCTGCACACTCACGCCAACTCGTCGGGTTCCACCGACGGTGTCCAGGTCCGTTTCTGCGGCGATCTCGCGCAGTTCGTCGCCCTGCACGTGCAGGACTTCGTGCAAAGGATGCCCGAGCGGGAAAATTTCGTTCACGCGCCGACCCAAAAAGTGCCCGGCGGGCGCGCCGAGAAATTTCTCCGCCGCAGGGCTGACCATCACGGCGCGCGCATCGCGGGTGAAGAGCAGCAGGCCGTCCTCCAGCCCGGCCATTACCGAATCCATGTTCTCGCGCAAGGTGCTGAAGATTTCGTGGACGCCGCGCAGTTGCTGCCCGACTTGCGTAATTTTTCGGCTCACCTGCCCAAGCTCATCGGTACCGCCGGCAAATGCCTTCGCGCCCCCGGCCGGGGCATCGTATTGTCCGGCGGAAATGCGATCCAATTGCGCGGAGATATCGCTCAGCGGCGCCAGCGTCGCCCGGCTGACCACCGCGGCGACCAGCGTCGAAATCACCAGCGCCAGCAAGACGATGGTGCCGAATTTGCGCACGTTGCCTGAGATTTCATTGAGCAGAAGGCCGGAAGACACTACCACGCGCACTTCTCCGAAGGGCTGATCGCCGTTGCTAAACGGAAAATCCAGTTCGTACACTTGCGGCGGACCCGCCAGAACCTTCGCTTGGTGCAGATAGCCGCGTCGCGTTAATTGCGAGATGTTGGTTCGCCGCGCGAGAAATTTTCCGCGCAACGATTCGTCCGTTGAAATAAGGACTCTCCCCGCGTTGTTCGTAATCGAAACTTCATAGATGGAAGGCGTATCGACTTTGGCGGCGGTCAACTGGGCGCGGAGTCCTGCGCTCATTCGGAACGCCTCTTGCACGTAGTCGTTGATGTCGTTCGGATCGTTCGATGCGGGGCGCAGCCCCCGTTCCGCGACTTCCGCCAGGGCGCGCTTGGCCTGCTCGAACACCTGATTCGCGATCTCCAGCGTGCGTTTGTCGGTTTGCTGCAGGACTTGTTCGAAGAGTTGCCCGACGAACACCGCGGACAGCACTGCCACCACGAGCAGCACCAGGCCCGTCATAATCAGCGTGAGTTTCGTGCGCAGCCGCAGCTGCATCGAGTGTCTCTACACCGTTTCGGCGCGATCGCCGCCGTATTCTT
>WNFP01018235.1_pt1 | contig 13529 bp, 13 predicted proteins | sample 5400201 | NCBI WGS metagenome assembly WNFP01 (sample SAMN13153355, study PRJNA577476) | soil metagenome | isolation source: 115 cm saprolite under Madrone tree | place: USA:California | collected 2016-06-14
CCTTTACCATGCGTTGCGTGTTGAAGACTGGCGTGACGCTGCGAATGGATTCGCGCATCAATTGCAGCCAGGCGAGGGGAAGTTTGCCGTCCGGTTTCGCATAATAAAGCGGCACGATCTGGTTCTCGAGCAATTGATAAAGACTGCTGGCGTCCACTTCGTTTTGAAACTCAGTGGTGCCGTTATCGATCTCAGCGCCGATGGCCCAACCGTTGCTGCCGTTGTAACCTTCGCGCCACCAGCCATCGAGGACACTCAGGTTAATCCCGCCGTTCGGCGCCGATTTCATTCCGCTGGTGCCGCTGGCTTCCAATGGACGCAGCGGATGGTTCAGCCAGAGATCCACGCCCTGCACGAGGCGGCGCGCGATGTAGCTGTCGTAGTCCTCAAGAAAAACGACGCGATTTTCCAGGCCGGGTTCGCGGCTGAATTTGTAAACTTCCTGGATAAGCGTTTTGCCTGCTTCATCGCGCGGATGCGCCTTCCCCGCGAAAATGAATTGCACTGGGCGCGTAGCATCGTTCACCAAACGCTTTAGTCTTTCCTTGTCGCCGAACAAAAGCGTGCCGCGTTTGTAAGTGGCGAATCGGCGCGCAAAACCGACGGTCAAAATTTCCGGATCAAGAATGCGGTTAACTTTGCGAATTGACTCGGGGGATTCGCCCAGTCGTTCGCGGCGGTGTCGCTCTCGGTCGCGGATGAAATCTATCAAGCGGCGTTTGAGCTGTTGATGCGTCTCCCAAAGTTGCGCGTCGTGAATATCGATGACGCCGCGCCAAAACTCCGGCTCGGTCAGGTGTTCCTCCCAGTCGCCGAGATGCTTTTGGTAAAGGTCCGCAAACTCAGGAGCCATCCACGTCTTAGTGTGAACACCATTGGTGATGTTGGTGATCGGTACTTCGTGGATCGGAACGCCGGACCAAACATCTTTCCAAAGCGAGCGAGTCACTTCACCGTGCAACTTACTGACGCCATTCGCGTGACGGCTGAGGCGCAGCGCCAGGATGGTCATGCTGAACGGATCGTTCGGATTGAGTCGTGTGTGGCCGAATGAGAACAGCTCCTCGAATGGAATGTTTAGTTCCTTGGCAAACTTCCCGAAATATTTTTGCATCATCTCACTCGAGAACGAGTCGTTTCCGGCGGGAACGGGAGTGTGTGTGCTGAAAACGTTGGCCGCGGCTACGACCTGAAGCGCCGAATAAAAATCGAGTTTCTTCTCCACGATGTTGAGACGGATGCGCTCAAGCCCCAGAAATGCTGAATGTCCTTCGTTCATGTGAAACACGTCAGGCTCGATTCCAAGCGCCGCGAGTGCTTTCACCCCGCCAATGCCGAGCACGATCTCCTGACGCATGCGCATCTCAAGATCGCCGCCGTAAAGCTCGGCGGTAATCAATCGGTCCTCGGCGCTGTTTTCCGGAATATCGGTGTCGAGCAGGTAGACGTTTATGCGGCCGACGCGCAGTTCCCAAACCCTTGCGAAAACATTCCGGTCCAAAATGGGAACCGAGATAAGAAGTTTCGCTTCGCCGTGGCGGACTTCTCGGATCGGCAGGTGATAAAAGTTTTGATTGAGATTAATCGCCTGCTGAACGCCGTCCTTGTCGATCTGCTGCCGGAAATAGCCGTGTCGGTACAGCAGACCAATCGCAACGAATTTCAGATCAAGATCACTGGCCGATTTGCAATGGTCGCCGGCGAGAATGCCCAACCCGCCGGAGTAATTCGGGATCGATTCGTGAAAACCGAATTCGGCCGAAAAATAGGCAACGGGATTTTTGATCGCGCTGCCGGGACCGGTTTTCCCGTAGGTATCGTGTCGACCCAGATATTTTTCGAATTCCTCAAAGACCTGCTTGAGCTCGCGCACAAAATTTTTGTCCTGTGCGAGCTCTTCCAACCGCGATTGCCGCGAAAGTTGCAGCATGCGGATTGGATTATGATTTGTGCGGTCCCACAGTTCGGGATCGAGATGACGAAAAAGACGGCGCGCGGCCGGCTCCCACGTCCACCAGAGATTAAAACTCATCTCCCGCAACGGCTCCAATACCGCCGGCAGGATGGGAGTCACATTGTAGGTTTGAAAAGTTGGCATGCGAATGCGCGTTACTGTAACCGGGGTCGGTGACCCCGGTCGACCACAGAAAGCGAGGTTTAATCAACCCCGAACCTTTCCGGGGGTCAAGGAACCCGGCTGCGGTGCGAGAATTAGCCCGACAAGGAATCCTGCCACCAGTCCGCATAGATGCGCTGCCATGCTGACCTGTGGCGTCGAAAGATCGAACGCAATTTGGATCACAACAATCATCGCGATGTTTCCTAATCGTTGTCTGGCGTGCGGGGCGTGACGATGTCGCATCAGAAATCCTGCCCACGCGCCGACGATTCCCATGATGGAGCCTGACGCGCCGATCAACTCGGCTGGTTGCACGAGACCTATTAAGTTCAAACCCACGACGCCCGCGCCGGAGGCAAGACCTGAAATCAGATAACATACGACAAAGCGCATGGTGCCGATGGATCGTTCAAGCGGTGGACCAAGAACGTAAAGGGCGAAAACGTTGAAAAGCAGATGGATGAAACCACCGTGCAGGAATAATGCTGTGAAGAACCGCCAGTATTCGTGCTGGACTACGACGGAGTAAGGGTCGAGCGCGCCGATCCGATGCAGAACCTCGGGATCATTCCAATCGCCGACGGAGATTTCGAAGAGGAATGCAAGCGCGTTCAGCAGAATAAAGATGAGAACAGCAGGCGCATTCCGGAGCTGACCAGGCAGATGGTGCCGCGCCGTTTTGCGCCCGATGGGAATTGAACTGAAGGCGCTTCGATCTTTTGCCTGAGATTCCAACTGGCGAAGTAATTGCAGGTGGGTGCGTATTTCACTCGTGGGATGCAGAATTCGAAGAGCCTCGCCGAGTTTTTTGGCCGATCTGTAATTTCCAGCGGCGGCGAGGTCGGTCATTTTGCGCAACCCGATTGCGGGGACAAACAGCAGAACAAACCACGCACAGCCACCGACGTATCCGGCGGCGCCACGCCAAAAAAGCCACGCAACGCCCGTTATCCCCAGAACAATTAGTGCAGCAACCCGCCATCCATGATAAGGCGCGCTAGGACGCAACGCCCGAGCCAACACCAGGAGCGACGAGATTACGGCGATGAAGAGGAAAATGTGATTCAGATTCACCGATCAAAGTTGCAGCGGCCACATGGGATTGATAGAAGGGTTAAAGCGTTGAGGTGGACGAATCCATTCTTGTCATGTTTCGCTTCGCTCAGAATGACAAAGAATGCATCTGTAATTCAGCGATTGAACGCTTCAACGTTGTAACCTTTTTAATCTTGTAACTTTTTTAACCTTTTTAACATTCACGCATGCCCATCACCGTCACTGATTATCTCGAGGTCGTTTCGTCCTGGTGTTTTTGGTCCGAGCCGACGTGGGCTGAATTGAAAAAACGATATGAAGGACGAGTCAAATTTCAGTGGAAGATCGCTTTGATGGATCCGAGCGGTTTGCCAACTTCGCGCGAGCAGGAGCAATGGTTCTATCGCCGCAGCGGAATGATGATGCGTTCGCCGTTCATGCTCAATACCGATTGGTATGATCCCAGTCTGCCGGAGTGGCTCGCGCCAAATTGCGTGGCTGAAGCGGCGAAGGACTTTGGTTTTACTGATGATCGCGTTCGCCTTGCGCTGGCGCACGCCGCGCTGCGGGAAGGCAAAACGATTGGCGATTGGGATGTTGCCGTTGAGGTCGGCGCAGAAGCCGGCGGGATTGATCCCGGGGAGTTGCGCAAGCATGCGAAATCTTCGAAAACTGAAAAACGCATCCGAGCATCGACGGCTGAATTTCATGCGCTGCAGATCACGCAACGTCCGGCTTTCGTGATCGACACCGCAATTGGCGACCGCGCAATTTTTTCTGGCGTGGTCAAGCTCGAGCCGTTAGCGGCGACTATCGATTCAATGCTCGATGACGCAGCGGCGTACGCTGCGCACAAAGCGCATTTTGGCGACCCGCCGGCAAAGTGATCCCGGGGCGATGGACACTTAAATGTTACGAGATTCGCCTTGCCAGTGCAGAATTGTTGCCTACAACTTCCCTTCGGCTCGCGATTATTAATGCGAGCACTTCGTCGCGGTGAATCGCATCCGTGGCGAAGCCAGAGTGCCTCGCGTATGCGAATGCTAACGCTGGGAAATGCGATAGATGGAAATACGGCGGCGCGGCGCACTCCCGTTTCGCCGGTCAGGAGCTTGATTTAATCTGCAACCACAAATTCGTGTAAACGGTCGGATTCGCGCCCGCGAAGTCCGGGTCATAATGGGGTCCTCCGGCGAACAGCTCGGCGTCATGAAACTGAACGACGCCTTGCGCAGAGCTCAAAGTCTTGGGCTCGATTTGGTCGAAGTCGCGGCAACGGCCAACCCGCCGGTGTGCAAGATCATCGATTTTGGAAAGTTCCGATACGACATTTCCAAACACACCAAGGACAAAAAGCCTGCCAGCTCAAAACTGAAGGAAATCAAGTTTCGCGTTAACATCGACGAACACGATTATCTGACCAAAATCCGGCACGGTGAAGAGTTCCTGGCGCAACATCACGATGACGCTGGCGCCTCTGCCGGCGAACCGCCGCAAACGAAAATTCACTGCGGTGCCCAAACCAGACGAGGAAACGGAGAACGCCAGCGCGCCACTCGGCGGCTAACAGCGCCAGCAACAGCTCAGGGCTTCTTTTTGCCTTTAGGTGAAGGCTTCGGCGTCGTGCCGGGAGGAGGAGTCAAAGGCTGGTTTTCAGCCAGCTTCTGCTCTATCCGCTGCTTCCGACCTTTTGCGTCCTGATTATTAGGATCCAGCTTCAACACTTTCTCGGTGTCCGCCATCGAATTCTTCAAATCATTCTTTACCTCGTAGATGTATGCGCGGTAGTTGAGGTAGCGGACTTCGTTCGGCTTTTGTTTGATGAGTTCGGAGTAATCGCCGAGCGCTTTCTCGTAATCCTGTATCTTCATTTCCACCGCCGCGCGTTGTTCGTAAATCCGCGAATTTTGCGGAGTCAATTTGAGCGCTTCGCCATAGTCGTTGACGGCGTCCCCGTATCTCTGGTCCGTCGCGGCCGCGTATCCACGTTGCTGATAAACTGCCGAGAGCTCGTCGGCGTACTTGTGGTCTTCTTTTTTTCCGCTGCTTGGCATACCTGTGAAGCGCAGAGGGCCAAAGCCGTGATTAAAACAAAAGCAAATGATCTCTTCATAATTTTTGTTGGACGTTAATCTTCTTAGACAATTCGAAACTGAAGGGGTCAATAGTTGGCTGTAAGCTCAACAGTTTCAAGTCTGTTCGGGCGAATGCGACTGTTCGATATCGACTCTTGGCTCGGGCTCGGACGGAGCGGGTTCGCTGGGGCCAGGCTCATCCACGCGCGTGATACGCATGGCGCGCCCAGTGGTCTCATCAATTTCGATGAGTGCTCCGTGCAGTCGCACGTCGCCTCCCGCAACGGGGAACGATGCGGGCAGATTAGAGATGAACCTGTGCATAATGGGATCGATAGCCCGCCCGAGGATAGAATTGACCGGTCCGCACATGCCGGCATCGCACATGAAAGCTGTGCCCCCGGTGAAGATTTGTTCGTCGGCCGTCTGAACATGAGTGTGAGTGCCGATGACGGCGGAAACTTTTCCGTCGAGAAATCGGCCCATGGCGATTTTCTCACTTGTGGTTTCGCCGTGGACATCGACAAGGATGTTCGCGGTCTCTTCACGCATCTTTGTTACTGCAGCCTCGACGGCGCGAAACGGATTTTCCAAAATTGGTTGCATAAACGTGCGCGCTTGCACGTTGATAACACCAATTTTGCCCTTGGCTGTTTCCAAGACAATCGACCCACTTCCCGGCGCGCCGTCGGGATAATTCACCGGCCGTAATAGACGCGGTTCGGTGTCGATGAATGAAAGAATCTCCTTCTGGTCCCAAATATGGTCGCCTGTCGTAATGACCGAGACGCCCGCGCGCAAAAGATCGATGGTGATTTTTCCCGTTATGCCGCGTCCACCCGCCGCGTTTTCGCCGTTAACGATGACGAAATCCAACGCGTGCTTCGACTTCAGCTCCGGCAGCCGGGCAATGACTGCGCTGCGGCCGGGCTCGCCAACGACATCGCCGAGAAAAAGAACGCTTAGCATAACGGGCGTGATTTGTTAAATCGTTACATAGTCATATCGGATTTGCGATTCAACGATTTAACGGTTCAACAGTTTAACGGAGCGAAGCCAATCGTCTGCCTCGCCGTAGCGTGGCGAAGGCGGATCATTGGAGCTGCGTCATTTCTTCTTGTCTTTCTGCCGATCTTTCCCGGCGGCACTCGCGCCGCGGACAATCTCGGCGTTCTTGGTGACCATCCGCGATGGGCTGTGCTGGAGAAGTACCAGCAAACAATTACGCACGACGAATTCAGCAGGCTGATCCAGAACGTTTATTGCACCCATGGGTTCGCTCCTGATTTAATTGAAATAAACGAGAAGACTGCGCGGCTCCTGATGAACCGTGCGGCGCAGACATTCTTCACACTGGAATTTGCGGAGAACGACGCGGAACGCAGACCCGTGCCGCGACTTTGGCGGCCGGCGAAATCCTTGCCGTCTGCGAAACCCGAAAAACCTCTTTCAGGTTTGAAGATCGCGCTCGATCCAGGTCATCTCGGCGGGAAATGGGCAAAGATGGAGGAGCGCTGGTTCCATGTAGGTAGCAGCGCACCGGTCGAGGAAGGAGAACTGACTTTGCGGGTATCTCGATTGTTGGCTGCGCGATTGCGTGAACTCGGCGCAAAAGTTTTGTTTGTTAGGAATAGCAACGAACCAATTACGTCGAAACGTCCTGATGATTTTCGTGAGCTGGCCAGGAAAATTCTAATTAAGAACGGCGTGCCACAGCCGCGCGCGGATGTTCTCGATCCAAATGATCCCGCCAAAGAGCAAACCATTCGCTGGCAGAGCGAAATTCTATTTTACCGTTACAGCGAGATTCGACGGCGGGCTGCGCTGGTGAACTTCAAATTGCATCCCGATCTTGTGCTTTGTTTGCATTTCAACGCGGAAGGCTGGGGCGACCCAAACAATCCGACATTGACGGAAGCCGATCATCTTCACCTGCTCGTGAACGGATCGTATTTGGCAGAGGAACTCGAATTGGACGACGAACGTTTCGAAATGATCCGCCGGCTTCTGAGCCGCGTTTACGATGAGGAACTGCCCTTGGCGGATACGGTTGCGGCCGCAATGGCACGCGAAACCGGTCTGCCTCCCTACGAATACCCGACGACCAACAGCACCACGAAAGTTGGCACGAGCGGGTACGTGTATGCGCGCAATTTGCTCGCCACGCGGCTTTATCGATGTCCGGTAGTTTATTGCGAGCCCTTCGTCATGAACAGCAACGACGCGTTCGCTCGTATTCAGGCGGGCGATTACCAGGGAGTGCGAGCGATCAATGGCGTTGAACGAAAAAGCATTTTCCGCGAGTACGCCGACAGCGTGGCAGACGGACTAGCCGATTTTTATTCGAAAGCGCGGGAATTGTAGTCGCCGACCTCTGAGCGGCGCGGACGCGAATTTTCCGAAAAAAAATGCGCAGTCGCGTGGGCGGAAACAAACCGTGAGACTGGAAGCCACGACTTGCACGCTCGCTGGGTTTTCGGATTCTTACTCCGGGGTCGAGCGCACTGCCAGAACATAGGCGACGATCGCGTCACGTTCGGCGGGTTTTAAACTCGCGCGGTGCGCCATGCTGTTTACGATGTTCGGCCAATCTTGGACGGCGTAGTGCCAGAGCGGCGGCAGCGTGTGACATTCGATGCAGCGGTGCACGAGAAGCGTCCGGCCGTCACGCAAGGTGGCGACATCGACACGTCGTCCTTTTGTTGCAGCTGCCATCTGCGAAGTGACTGGCGGCACGTAATTGACAGATTCGCACGCTATCAGACAAGCGAGGAGAATCAGCAGGGTCGATGCTTTCTTCATTCTCTCAGAAGCCGAAGCCAAAAATTGTACGCACCTTGAAATCAGCTTCGTCCGCCGTGTTGGTTGCCTGTGCCAGAGCAGTGACTGTTACAAACCAATTTTGATGTCGAAACGCGACGTTCGGACCTACGAAGACATTCCTGATTTTTTCTTGGTCGCGCCAATCCGGGAAAACAAATTCGTGCAGGAATTCAAGACCGACTGAGATTCGCGGCGAAAGTTCGTAACTTGCGCCGAGCGCCTGTTGGAGTTCGCCCTGGCGTTTTTGAAGCCCTTGCTCTTCCCATTCGGCTTCCAGCGTCAGATTGTAGTCGAGAATTAGCGGCCCAAAATTCTTCTGTGCAATCAGCTTTGATTCGAGCTCGAAGTTTTGGCGACCGCCCTTGATTTCTCCATAGAGCGACAATCCCACCGGGTCGATGACCGGATTCGTCAGGTTACAAATCAGCTCGATAGCGGAATCCGAATAATTGAAGCCGGATTGGTTGCGGTTGCGCTCGTAGAACCAGTCGACGAAATAAATGCTGGCTTGAAAATGATCGGTGACTCCGATCTCAATTTCATGACGAAACCCGATTTGATCGGACTGCTCTGGGTTCGTTACGCGTTCCCACGTAATCCAATTCTCCAATTCGATGCTCCCGGGCGCTGAGGTCGGCGCCTCATAGAGAAAAGTAAAGTGGCGCGCGCCGGCAAGAGCCGCCGTGCTCGGCAACATCGACAAGGACAGAATCAATAACGTAAGTTTCTTCCCGAGATTCTTCTGAATCACGCGTCGAAGAGTACCTGTGTCGTTACACCTCTGCTGCCGATACCTTGCTATTTTTTAGCGCGCGGTTGTCACTACCGCTCTTCAAAATGTCCCGTCCATTTTTCGCTTTCGCGCATTGGCACGACGCCGCCCGACAGCGAACCCGGAAATGACGGAACCCACCGAACCAGAAAACCGAAAGGGATTTTTTCCTGGCAGCGGGATTTGCTTCTCTGCGCTGATTCAGTGTTACGCGAATTCTCGCAGTCGCGTGCTGGGATATGAAAAATAAGCTAATTTGTGCGTCGCGACGATGCCGTCGAACGAATGCGCTTCGTCGCGTGATTGATCATGCGCGGCTCGCCAGTGCGTCGATCGTCTTCCACTCCTCTTCGGTCAGCTGGATTTTACGCGCGGCCATATTTTCCTCGAGGTGAGCGAGCGACGATGTTCCCGGAATCGGCAGCATTACTGACGATCGATGCAATAACCATGCGAGGCCTAGCTGATAAATCGTCACGCCGTGATCTTTGGCGGCTTTTTCCAAGGTGGCATTCGTCATTCCTCTGGTCCCACCAACCGGCGCCCACGGCATAAACCCGATCTGTTCCTTCTCGCAATAACTCAGCGTGTTCTCCCATTTTCGGTCAGTGATGTTGTAGCGATTCTGCACGGTAACGATCGGCACGGTCTTGCGTGCGCGCTCTACCTGCTCAGGTGAGACTTCGGATAATCCAATGTGGCGAATCTTGCCCGCGCTCTGCGCTTCTTTCAACGCGCCTAACGAATCTTCCATCGGCACCTTGGGATCGATGCGGTGCAGTTGATAAAGGTCGATGCGCTCAAGTTTTAGGCGCTTCAGACTTTTATCGACGCATTGTTTGAGATATTCGGGATCACCTTTGGGCACCCACTGCTCGCGTCCGGGTCGTATCTGACCACCCTTTGTCGCGATGACGAGTCCTTTCGGATAAGGATAAAGCGCTTCGGCGATGAGCAATTCATCAGTTTCAGGTCCGTACGCGTCCGCCGTGTCGATCAGGTTCGCGCCAAGTTCCAAGGCGCGACGCAAAACTTTGCGCGCGTTCTCGCGGTCTGGTGGCCAACCCCAAATGCCCTCTCCCGTGAGACGCATCGCCCCGAATCCAAGTCGATTGACCAGTAGATCGCCACCGATGTTGAAAATGGAATTCTCGCCCGCGGCCGTTGTCTTCTCCGATACAGCCCCCAACACCGTAGCCGCTCTTCCCGTCAAAATAGTGGCTCCGCTCGCCAGAGCGGCACGAACGAATGCTCGCCGGGTAAGAATACCGCAAAGTCGCTCGCCGTTTATCCCTAAGCCCTCATCATTCATAAGTGCAACGTAGGTTCACACAGCCTGTTTTCACTAATCAAATTTGAGCCTACCTCAATGCTGCGCTAAAAAAGAGAAAGCGAACTGAAAGGTCTTTCATGCTTACCAGCCAAAAAGTCATCGACCAGCCTTCGCTGAAGCTACTGCTTGGGAAGCGCCATCAATCGATTTGAATCCGTGTAATCCGCGGTAAGCTCTTCGTATGCTAACGAGCCAAAAAGTCATCGACGCTATTAACGAGCAGATCGGCTACGAGTTCAGCGCGGAGTTGCAGTATTACGCCATCGGGGCGCATTTTGCGTCGGAAGCGTTGCCGCAGTTGTCACAGCATTTTTTCAAGCAGGCCGAGGAAGAGAAAGGGCATGCGCTGCGCTTTATCAAATACATTGTCGATGCCGGCGGACGCGTGGTGATCCCGGCGATCGATGCGCCGAAATCGAAATTCAAGACCGCGCGTGACGCTGCTGTCGCTCGACCAGGAAATTCATGTCACCCAGCAAATCAACGGGCTCGTCGAACTCGCCCGAAAGCAGAACGACTACATCACGATCAATTTCCTCCAATGGTTCCTGACCGAGCAGCTCGAGGAAGTTTCGTCGATGGATAATTTGCTCAAGATTCTCGAGCGGGCTGGAAATGATCTGTTGCAGGCGGACGAATACCTGGCGCGGGTGGGGGTCAGAGCAATACCGGCGCCGCCCAAGGAATAGAGCGTAAGAACTAGAGATGTCTCGACTTCGCTCGACATGACAGAACGGATGGTTGAGCGCGCCGGCAATGATCTGTTGCAAGCCGATGAGTACCTTGCTCGGGTTGGCGTGAGAGCCATTCCGACACCGCCAGCAACGTGACCCATTCGACTGTCGCTCAGGCCAGGCAGCTGCATCCATTTTGCGGCTGCATGATTTGTTTGATAACGGCAACGATTCTGACCCTGAACGCACAATTGTTCGCAGCGGATGGAAAGACATACGAAATCACCGGAACAGTTGTTGCGGCTACCGGCACCACTCTTGCTATCCAAAAAGGAACAGAGAAATACGAGTTCGCGATCGATCCAGCGACAATCAAAGGATCGGCCGAACTCAAAGTCGGCTCGCAGATACGTGATGAGCGCGACCAAGGTTGAACAGAGCGCGGCTGGACCGAACCCGGCGAGCAGCCCGTAGTTGATTGACAGAGAATCGTCGAGCGCGACGCCCTCAGCAGCAGATAAACTGGATGCAACGTCACGTTGCTTTCCGCCAGGCGCCGAGGACGAGCCCGCTGAGTGCCATGCCGAGCAGGGGCCGGCCCATGTCGATACAAATAAGCGGCCACGGATTCGTTTCGAACGCGGAGAACACGGAAATGGTCGCGTATTCCATAAACACAAAGGCGAACCAGCATGCGAGCGCGACTTTCAGGCCACACCAGACGCTTGTTGGGTTGGTCCGCGCGATAAGGACAGCGAGTGTGTAATTGACAGCGATCGAACCAAGGAACGCGAGCACGTAGGCACTGACGTTATGCGTGTGTTCGATGTCAGTCATGGTGCGCGCATGAAGATTCAACCATTTCTCGCCAAAAATTGCGTACCAGCCCCAACCGATCAGAAAATACACAACGATCAGGATCCAGACGGCGAGATGATTGATCTTCGTACTCACAGCAGTTTTGGGATTATTTTTCCGTTGGGGCTTCAATTGCAAGTAGATTCAAGCAATGGCCAAAGCTTTAGTAGCGTTGGTCAATTGTCGGTTCGCGTGATAGGGATTGGGTCAGGCTGCAGCGCGCAGGTCACCTCGCCCTTGCAGGGGGAGGGTGAGGGAGAGGCGAGAACGCCTGACGAGGAGGCTTGATTTCTTGAAACTGACAATCGACGGGTTCTCGACGCTAGCTAAACACGCTAGCGCCTATCGATTAGCCGGAAGTAGCTTACGGCTAGCATGGATATCACCTCTGAGAAAAATGGCAACGTTACGCTCCGCGGTGCGATATTCTCTGAACCCATACTCCTTTAATTGCGACCGAAACGGGTCGTAGAATCGCGGCCACCAAGCCTCCTGGTGGTGTGGCTGGACGATGACAACTGATACATCCAGCCGGGTCAAGTAGGGTAAGCAGTTTCCCTGTTCTACGCCCGTCCATAGCTCCATGTATCCAGCCGGTCCAGTATAATCGCCGAGGGCAATTATGTTTGCCTTCCGAAAGTAGAAGGTAAGTTCTGCAAGACCTGGCAACAGAAGAACTTTAGTGTTTGCTTTCTGATTAGAAACTAGCGTCGCAATGACTGCTTGGCTCGCCAAATAACCACTAAGGTCCTTCTTCAGATAGTCTTTTAGGTTGGTGTCGGAGCCTAGTAACGAACGTGTTATTCCATAATAGTCGCTGTAAAAGCGCTTGGAAGAGCGCGCCGGACTCGGAATGATAAGAGCTGTGCAGAATATAGCGGCAACAGTCCTGGTTATCGATGTTGTCGAACGAGAACTCCAAAGGGTTTCGACCCGTGCGCAAATGTCTGAAACCATGACTCCCACCCACGCCGCGAGCACGGGATACCAATGAAGAGCATATCTCCCCAGAGAGCTGAAAAGCCAGGGAAGGGGGAGATATGCGGCGGCCAGCGATAAATAGATGAGACGGGGCGGAGCGCGCCACCTGTCTCGCCAAAAGACCTGTGCAAGTAGGAATAAAATCGGCGCATACAATAGCAGGATCATCGCCGTAATTCCCCACTCTCGAAAATTTTCGGATTGCGGGTAAGTGAAAAATCGGAAAGGCAAGAGCAGCAAATGAAATGGCTTCCGTTCCGTCATGGTATCGGCGGTGTAAGGGAAAGGATCATCTTTGAAGATCGGATCTGGGTGCTTGAAAAGGAAATTGAAAACCGGTGGTGTGGGGTCATGAGCTTCAAAGAGGTTCCGCAGATACCAAGGCAGACTTAGACTTACCAGAAGGAGGCAAAGGACTGCAATCTGCCGTCGTGGCAATCGACGCGCGGTAGCGAAAAGCAACGAGCAAAGAAGAAAAGGAAGATGACCAATCAGGGTGAGTTTCATCCCGACGCAAAACGCTGCGGTGACGACGAGTTCGCGCTCAAATGGTTGGCCTGATGACGATCGGTAGGCGCAGAGAATCGGAACGAGCAAAAAGAGTCCGATAGGAACATCGATATAAGCAACGTTCAGATACCGGAGAAAAACTGGAGACAACGCCACACAAAGGGGAATTAGGAAGTGCTGCGGGCGAGATAGCTTCCAGGTGGATGTCCTTTCTCGAAATGGATTTTCAACCGGAGTAAAAAAGGCCAGGACTCCCAGACACGTAAGCAAGCCGCAGAGCCAATTTAGAAAATGGCAATAGCTCCCCAGCTTCAGAACGAACAGGGCGCTATAGAAAAGCAGAAAATTA
>WNFP01002987.1_pt1 | contig 13528 bp, 12 predicted proteins | sample 5400201 | NCBI WGS metagenome assembly WNFP01 (sample SAMN13153355, study PRJNA577476) | soil metagenome | isolation source: 115 cm saprolite under Madrone tree | place: USA:California | collected 2016-06-14
AGAGTTCGTGGTCCCAGGTTCCTCCCAAAATCCATTCTCCCTTGGGGAGTTTTTTGGCGTACTCACCGATGCGCCGCGAGAATTCCTGCGGCGTTGCTGCGTCGCGTAAATGCACGCTGCTGATCTCTCCGCCGCCGCTGCTGAAATGCACGTGCGCATCAATGAAACCCGGGAGGACACTTTTGCCTTGCGCATCGATCTTCTTGGTTCGCGGGCCCACCCAATTTGCGATTTCCGTGTCCGTACCCACGGCGATGATGCGGCTTCCTTGGATCGCTACTGCTTCCGCCTGCGGGTGCGCATGATCCACCGTCCACACGCGCCCATGCACGATTACCAGATCAGCGGAAGCATGTTGCCGCGCATTCGCGCTGGCGACAGCGAGCAGCAACAATCCCATCGATAAAAAAGCGCATTTCATGAAGTTCTCCATTTCTGGATTAAGCTGGATTAAGAGTGATGCGGAGGTTTCTGCGCAACGGTAGCCTACGCTTCGCCCCATTTCAGTTTGTTGCGCAAAATCTCGAAATACGATTTCTTGGGCGGCTGGATTAACTTCAGTCGTTCTTTCGCGCGCGAGGCGCGGACAATATCCTTTGGCTGCAAGGGGATGCCGCGTTGCCCGTCGAGGGTCAGAAAGACGGACTCGGTGTCCCCAGAGAGCTTCAGCACAGCGCAGGACGAGTCGCGTATTACCACAGGGCGATCACTAAGAGTGTGCGGGCAGATCGGTGTGATTACGAAGGATTCCACAGCGGGATGCACGATGGGCCCACCCGCGGAAAGGGAATAGGCCGTCGAGCCAGTTGGGCTCGCTACGATCAGGCCATCGGCGCGATAGCGGCAGACAAATTCGCCGTCAATGTCGAGCTGAAGCTCGATCATGCGGGCGAGCGCGCCTTTATTGATCACTACTTCGTTCAATACGCGCTGACTATCGATCACTTTGCCGGCGCGCTCGAGCTCCACACTGATCATGACGCGTTCGCTGAGAGAAAAGCGGCCCTCGAGAGTGTCATCGAGGGCGGGATGCAGCTCTTCCAGAGTGAAGCTGGTCAGAAAGCCGAGGCTGCCCATGTTGACCGGCAGGATTGGGATTCCACGCGGGGCGGCGAGATGGGCGGCGGCGAGCATGGTGCCGTCGCCGCCGAGTACGAGCAGAAGTTGCGATGCGTCAGCTACGCGTTGGCGCGTTTGCCCCTTCGTTCCGCCTGGCAGAGAACTAGCGGTTTCCTCGTCAATGAGAGTCTTTATGCCGCGCGCAGCGAGCCATTTCAACAATGGCGGAACAACTACTGCGAGATTCGAACGGCGAGGGCGAGAAATGATGCCTATGGTTTGAAAGGATTTTCCGGGGTCCATGTGCGTCTGCGATTCTACCTTAGGCCCTTTTTGCGCGCGTGCAGAAAATATTCCTGATTGCCTTCGGCTCCCAGGAGGCGGCTTGGGCGGACTCCTAAGTATCCCAGCCCAATGGATTCAACGGATTTGCGCACGGCTTGGACAGCCTGATCGTGGAGGGCTTGGTCTTTCACGATTCCGCCGGGGCCAATCTCTTCGCGTCGCAATTCGAATTGCGGTTTGACGAGAATGAGGAATTCGGCGCCTGGCTTCGCTACCGCAACCGCGGGCGCGATTAGCTTCCGGACGGAGATGAACGAAACATCGATCACCACCAGGTCTACGGTTTCAGGAAGGTCTTGCACACGCAATTCGCGCGCATTTCGTTTGATTGAAATAACGCAGGGATTCTGCCTCAGCTTCCAGTCAAGCTGTTCGACGTTTACGTCAACGGTGTAGACACGCGCCGCGCCGTGCTGTAGAAGACAATCCGTGAAGCCTCCGTTCGAAGCGCCTATATCCAGGCAAACGCTCCCGCCCGGCTCAATCGCAAAATCTTCCAGTGCGCCTTCCAGCTTCACGCCGCCCCGGCTGACGAACTTCTGCAGCCGGTTGATGATTTCGATCCGCGCATCTTCCGCGACGGGCACCCCTGCTTTCTCTGCCCGTTGGCCATCCACCTGAACTTCGCCCGCGAGAATCATAGCTATGGCTTTCTGCGCGGACTCGGCGCAGCCTCGCTCCACGAGTAGAAGATCGAGCCGTTTGCGGACTGCCTTTGGCTTCATGGGACGTTCGAACGATCAAGCGCGGCGAAGCACAAGAAATTCGGCGATTTCGCGGAGCCGCGCGGCACGCTCGCTGTATGGAGCGAGTTCCGCAATGGCCTTGGTGGCGAGGTCGTTGGCAATCTGGTGGGAGCGCTCCAAGCCGTAAACCGCCGGATAGGTTGCCTTTTGCTGTGCCATATCCTTGCCCGCGGTTTTGCCTAGCGCAGCGGAGGATTCTTCGACGTCAAGAATGTCATCCGTCACCTGGAAAGCCCAGCCGATGGTCTCTGCGAATCGCCGCAGCCGCGCGACGTCTTCGGAGCCTGCTCCTGCGCAAAGCGCGCCGGCTGTGATGGAGGCGCGGATCAGTGCGGCTGTCTTCGAGCGGTGGATGTACTCCAGCATTTGCGGCTCGACGGGCTTGCCTTCAGCCTCGATGTCCGCGACTTGGCCGCCGACCATCCCGTTAATGGTGCCGGCGGCAGAGGCAACTTCCGTGAGGATAGCGGCGCGGCGCTCCGCGGCGGCCGGTGTCGCTCCTATCGTTTCGAACGCCAGCGTCAAAAGGGCATCGCCGGCGAGGATCGCGATGGCTTCACCGAATTTCTTGTGACAAGTGGGTTTGCCGCGGCGAAGGTCGTCGTTATCGAGTGCCGGCAAATCATCGTGGATCAGCGAGTAAGTGTGAATGAATTCCATGGCGCAAGCGGGGTGCAGAGCCGCTGTGACATCGCTGGCAAAGATCCGCGCCGTCTCGAGACAGAGAATCGGACGCATGCGCTTGCCGCCGGCGAAGACACTGTAGCGCATCGCTGTGTGAATGGAAGCAGGCTGTGCGGTTGCAGCCGGCAGCAGCCGCTCCAGCGCGGCGTCGACTGCCAGACGGTCTTCTTCAAAAAAAGAGGAAAGTTTCATCGCGGCAGGGAATAGGTGCGCGGCGGGTTGCCGTGGCGCGTCACGTCTCGGTCTCCCGCTCGGGATCGAATGGTTCGGCGGCGAGCTTCCCGTCGGCTTTCTTCAAGAGAATTTCCACTCGCCCCTCGGCCTCTTCCAATTGCTTCTGGCACTCGCGCGAGAGCGCGACACCCTCTTCGAACAGTTTCATCGCGTCGTCCAAAGAGAGTTGCGGGCTCTCCAGGCGGCGGACGACTTCCTCAAGCCGGGCCAGCGAGCGCTCAAAATCGGGCTTTTTCGGCGGCTCGGGTTTCTTGGCAGCAGGTGAATTCACGTAATCGGCCCGTATCCTTTGGTGATGCCTACTTCTGACAGCGCCCGCAGCAGTAAGTTGACCGGCCACCCTGCGCAATCCGCTGGATCGGCGCGCCGCAGCGGTGGCAGGGTTTGCCTTCGCGCCCGTAGGCGCGAAGGATTTTTTCCAGCCCCTGGAACCACCACTCCGGATTGCGAAAGTCGGGCGCCGGACGCAGACAGCATTCTAAGGCACGCGCGAGAACGGACACAATTGCTTTGTGCAGGCGGTGCGCTTCTTGCGGTTTCAAGGTGTTGGCGCGGCGGCGTGGGTCAAGGCGGGCGTGCCACAGCGATTCGCAAGAGTAGATGTTGCCGATTCCGGCTACCCGCGATTGGTCCAGCAAGAAGTCTTTCAAGGGACGCTTGGATGCGGCAAGCAATTGACCTAAGCGGCGGGAGGTGAAATCGCGCGACAGCGCGTCAATACCGAGGACTCTGAGCCCAGGGCAATCCTCAGGGGATTCCCATAAGTGAACGCGGCCAAAATGACGGCGATCAGCGAAACCAAGCACACCCTTGTCCAGTTCGAGCGCAAGATCGACGTGCACGCCGTTTTCGCTCTGGTTGGCACGTTGCAGCAGTTCTCTGGCGTTTGCAAACCATAGCAGTTGGCCGTCGAGTTTGAAGTGCATCGTTAAGAGGCCGCGATCCAGAACGAGAAGCACATACTTGCCCTTGCGACCGACACTGCAAATGCGCTGGCCTTGGACAAGGCGAGCAACGCGCGACGGGGCTTGCGGCTTAGTGGCTATCGGGTGAAAGACATGAACACAGCGGATTCGCCGCCCCTCCACTAGCGGACGGAGCGTGCGAACGACAGCTTCCACTTCCGGGACTTCAGGCATAAGCGCGGTGTGGGATCAAGAGCCAGGCTTTAGCGTCAGCGTGTGTTTCCGTGCTTTTGCCTCGGCAGCATCGCTGAAGGGCGCGAAAATAGGCTTGCCTTCGTACCAATGCGAAAACTGATCTGAGTAATGCCTGCTGCCGGGTTGGCCAGATTGCCCAGCGGGAATGAGCAGAATCGATTCATCCCAATTTGCCGGATTGGCCACGAAGCGCATCGCGGGGCCGTGAGTCTTCATGGCCGCGCGCACACTGTACTGCGTTCCTGATTGAGGCTTGTCCGTGATGCTTAGGAATCGTTTCAAGAAGCCCTCCCGCCCGATGGGATGAAACATGTCTAGGGAATCAAAGCGCTTCCATGCCCAGTCTTCAACGTGATCGCTCTTGCTCTGTTCGGCCAATTTGGTTACAGCCGTGTCGGCAGCCGCGGCAAGCAATTCGTCATAGCTTTTATAGGCAGTGGGCAGCCACTTCGCGGGCCGGTCCGTAAGAACTTTCTGCAGAAATGTGGTGCTCCTCCACTGATATAGATTCGTTTCTTTGCCAAGGAACGGTTCGAGGACCAGGTCGATGGCTGCCCGGCGCGCCGCCTGAAGGAAAGAAACTTCCGGAGAATCAGCATCGGCGATTCCGTTCCAATCCTTCAGACCTTCGATGAGCTTTTGTGCGCGCGGGTCCTTCGGCTTCACCGTTTTCGCGGCCGCCGTCAATTGTTCAGCCAGGAATACGTGGGGATAGCTATACGTATCTGTCTGAACTTTCAGCATGTCCTCCGGGCGTAAATCTTGCCGGTCATGCAGCAAATCGTAAATACGCGCTGTTCGGTAAGGCTCTTCCCAGCGGTCGGTGAGATACGGTTTGTAAAGTGGCCCCACCACGCGTGCATTGGCGGTAGCAATCAATCCACTTTCCGGATTGAGCGCCTGCGGCAGTTGTTCGAACGGGATGTAGCCGCTCCATTCGTAATCATCTGTGTCACCGGGGACGGGCACTTCGCCATGCCCCTTCTTTCGAATGGGGACTCGCGCGGCCATCACGTATCCGATATTTCCATCTACATCGGCGTACACTGCGTTCTGGCCAGGTCCCCACACGCGCTTCATGATTTCGCGAAATTCCTTCCAGTTGCGCGCCTTGCCCAACCAGTTGTAGCTGTTGGCGAGTCCGCCCGGCTCCGTCGCAGTCCAGCGCAGCGCGTATGCCTTGTCTCCCTCGCGATGAACGACCGGGCCATGGCGCGTCACGATAACTTTCAGGTGCTCGTCGGGCTGGCCTTTGACGTGAATGATCTCGTCGATGATCTGCGCCTTGGTCCACGCGCCCTTCACTCGGTACTCATCCGGCGCGCCCGGATTGAACGTCTCGACGTAAAGATCCTGCACATCGGCGCCGTTATTGGTGAATCCCCAGGCGACGCGGTCGTTGTGGCCGATGATGATCATCGGCGCGCCTGGCAAAGTGAAGCCTTTAACGTTCCAGCCCGGCGCGGTAAGGTGCATCTCGTACCAGATGGGCGGAATGGAAAGCTCGAGATGAGTATCGTTGGCAAGCAGGGGTTTCCCCGTGGCCGTATGGGCGCCGCTGACGACCCAGTTGTTGCTCCCAAGTCCTTGGCGAATCTCGTTCCGTGATTCATGCAGAAATCCTTGAATCGACTCCGCGATAGCACTGGTCAAGTCGGCGTCGCTCTCCGCTGTCTCGCCGCTGCCAGATCCCCCCCGGCTCGCTTTTAGCACCGCGTCCGGCTCCATGTCGTCGTCATCTTCTTCATCGTCGGCGTGCGCTGCGGAACGCTGCGAGCCATCATCGATAACCTTGGGGTCGCCGACAACAAAATGGTCCATCGCTGCCTCTTCCGAAAACAAATCCCTCGCGCGCTCTGCCCCGGCGCGTTCCGTGACTTTGGCGCGATTCAATTCTCTTTCCCAGGTGTCCGCCAGTGTCCGATACATGTAGCCGGAAATGGCTAGAGTATCGGAAGGCAGCCAAGGCGTAGGCTGGTAGTGAAGAAGTGAAAATTCCAGCGGAAGATTGTTTTTGTGCTGTCCGATGAACTCATTCACGCCTCGAGCGTATGCATCCATGACCCTGCGAGATTCGGCGTCGAGGAGCGTGGCATCGCGCTCCGCGGCGTGGGCGAAGCCATACGTCCGAAAGCTCTCGTCAATCTTGAGCGTCCTCGCTCCCAAAATTTCAGAAAGTTGCCCGCGCGCCACGCGCCGCAGCAGATCCATCTGCCACAGGCGGTCCTGCGCCATGACGTACCCCTGCGCCTCCGCAAGATCCTCTAGCGACCCGGCGCGAATGTGCGGCACGCCCCAGCGGTCACGTTCGACGGTGACTTCCCGCTGGAGACCGGGCAGGGAAGCGCTTCCATCAATCTGCGGCAGCGGGCGGTAGATAAACCACCACGCTACAGAGGCCGCCACGATCACAAGAATGGCGAAAACCCAGTAGAAGACCCGAAGAATCGTTCGCAAGTTCACTCCTACAGCGATTACGCAAAAATTTAGTGTAGAGGAGGTGCTTCTTGCGCGCAACCGAGTCGATGACGAGTGTGCCGGGACCGCCGCGTTTTGAAATCTGGCCAGGCGCTCGATGAACGAGGTCCCGATAGAACTCAAGACTATTTTTTAGTGGGCGGAGGAGCAGGCTTCAAATCTGCAGCCGATTTTTGCAACTCGCTGACGGCCGAAGCATTCAGCTCATAAAGAGCTGGTTCGTTTTCCCGCTTCGCCAGATAATTCTCGCCATTCTTCGAAATCGTCGCTTTTTCCACCCGCTTGCCGCCGTCCGAAGTTACCGCCAAGGCCAGCGCCCCAGCGCCGAATCCAGTCTCACCGAACTTGCTCGCGGAAAGATCACGGATTTTGTCGACAAGCGTGGACACAGTCCCCGCGTCCATTTTCGTGCCGTTGGACCACCAGTCGCTTCCACTGCGCGTCAGGAAAAAGCTCTTAGATCCGTCGTGAATCTCGATTTTCTCCGGTTCGGCAAAGCCGAAATCGAACAGTTTCTTGTTTCTGAAATCGTCCAGGCCCTTATCCAGCCCCGTCCCGCTCCCGCTTGAAATTTTGTAAACGCCCGACACTGCACTGGACTTTGCGTAGTAGTCGTCCTTGTTCTTCCGGACCTGTAGTTCCTGCGTGCCGGAAACGTCCGTCACTCGCACCGTTGCAAAAGGAGTCCCCGCCCCAAACGCCGCAGCCGTTTTCTTCTCATCTTCACTTCCGCTCAAATCCATTTTCGCATCGCGCAAAGTCCTCAGCAGCTCCTCCACTTGCGAGCGGTCCGCGCGAAACGGTTTCGGTTTCACGATCTGCCATTCGTTTTTGCTCCGCCCAAACGCAATGGTTTGCTTCTTGGCCGTCAATTCGATACTGGAAACTTTGTCCGAATCAAACGGCAGCAGCCGTTTGTCCCGCAAGTCATTCGTGGACTTGTCAAAACTGTTTTTCTTGTAGCTCGAAAGCGCAAAGACGCGCGCGTCGCCTGCGATAGCGGCATAGACCGCCGTGCCCGCTGGCGTATCGTCACCGATCAGCAGCTTCACGGTTTTCTTGTTCTTGTCCGTGATATACAGTTCGATTGCCGCCGGCGCCAGGCCGTACTGTTCGATGTTGCTCGCCTTCTCTTCGACGGTGCGGTCAGAGCTGAGCGACGAAAGCGTCGAGAGCATGCTGGAGACCGCGTCCGCATCGGCGCTAAGAGGTTCTGGCCCTGCGATCACCCACTTGGAATCGTTGCGCTGCAACTTTAGGATTTCGCCGGTACGCTTCTTGATATCAACATCCTGAATTTGATCTTCCGGCAAGCTCAGCAGCTTAACCGTGGCCGTTTCGACTGGCGTTTTGTCCGCCGTGGCGGTTTTCTTGTTGGACCACCAAATCACTCCGCTGAGCACAAGCAGAAGCGCGCTGGCCGTCAGGAGACCCTTGGACTTCATGGGCTATCTCCGCCTCCACCAGGTAATCAATCCAAATCCAATCACCGCGAGGGGGAATACCACCACGCTCAGCCAGAACGTGGCATTCAGCCTGCCGCTGGTCATGTTGAGCGGGCGATCTTCGGGAGCCTTCGGGCGAATGGAGATTAGATCTTCGTCCGAGGAGAGCCAGTTGACAATGTTCACCATCAAGTCTCGGTTTCCGAGCGAACGCGAACCCGCAATGCTGTTTTGCGCGACATGCGAAGTGCCCACGACCACGAAGCGGCCTTGTGGTGAACCGCTGAGCGTGCCCGCGATTGCCAGCGTCAGCGGGCCTTTCTTTCCTTTCGTGGGATCGACGGCGCCTCGAGCGCTTATGGATGTAGTGGCCACACTGGCATCCGTCGTGGCGACCAGCTTCGAGAGCGTGGCTTTGCCCGCAGTCTTCGTATCCAGCGTGCGAGCCAATGGATAAGCAGTTGGCACACGCGTGAGCGGTTCCGTGATGGGATGCGACTCATAGCCCACGATGAACGGAACTTCGGGGCCCAAGCGGAAAAGCTGCCCCACGCCGCTGAGATCGAGCGCCAGGTCTTTGTTGGGAGTCACTCCCCAATCCGCCAGGAGCTTTGCCAAATCCTCGTTCTCGCTCGGAGGTTCAGACTCGCCCAGCCGCATCGGCGTATCCAGCAGAAAGAGTGCGCGGCCGCCTCCCTCCACAAATGTTTTCAACGCGTTGACCACCGGAACAGGGTAGTCATTTTTTGGCCCGGCGATTACCAGCACCGTGCAACTTTTGGGAACTTCGAGAGAAGCAGTTGCGGGCGCCTGACCAATAGCCAGGGGCTTGTTGTCGCTCGGCGCCTCTGGCCGAAGAGTCTCCGTGCGAACTTTGTAGTTGTCCCGCTCCAGAATCTGTTTGAACACCGAATAGCCGCCGGCGTCCGTGTCGTCAATGGAATGCTCGCCAGCTGCGGAGAGCATGCAGACCGTACGTTCCTCGGATTTGAGCGAGCGGATCAAAGCGCCGGTGAGTTCTTCCTCGCTCAGGCTCTTCGCGTTTTCGCGCCGCGTGCCGCTATCGACGATGACTGTGGAATCCGGTCGAAACCCCGCGGCCTTTGCCACTTGCGGTTTTCGTTCCGGATCGATGTACGTAACGTGCAGTTTGGGCGACAAACTAGAATAGCGGTCCAGCGTATCGCGAGCCGTCCGGAATTCGTTTTGCGGACCGAAGTAGTTGAGTTGGACGTCCCTCTTCAGGCCCTTGACCACTTTGATCGTTTGGTCCGAGAGGCTGAACTGCTTGTTCGTGGTGGAGTCGTAAGACTTGTCGTAGCGATTCGCAAGAAAATTCACGGCCGCAAGAACCGCGAGCACCACCAGGATGTAAACACTCGCGTACGCCGTATATTGCGTTTGTCGTGCCTTCAGCCACGCGGGCGCCATTCTAGGACCTCCACCGCAGCGATTCCATCTGGCGCGCCGTCAGAAACAACGCAAGAAAAATGAAGCTCACATAGAAAATAGCGTCTTTCAAGTCCAGGATGCCTTTGCTGAAATTCTCCATGTGCGGGACGATAGAAACGTAGTTCAGCACTCGCAAAGCCGTGGTGCTGTCGTACTCCGTGAACCAGCTCAGCATGTAAAGTGCGAGACTCACAAAAAAGGCCGCGCCCCCCGCAATGATCTGATTGCTCGTCATCGCCGAAATCAGCGTGCCGATCGCCAGCAGGCATCCGCCTTGCAATAGAAGCCCAAGATACGCCACCAGAACCGGCTTCCAATCAGGCTTCCCCCAGGCAAAAAGGAAAGCGATGTTGAGCATTGACATCCCCAGGACGAAGAAATACAGGAGCATTGCTCCCAGCCACTTGCCCACAATGATGCTGAGGTCCTGAATCGGAGACGTCAGCAGCAGCTCCATCGTGCCGTTGCGTTTCTCCTCCGCAATGAGCCGCATGCTGATCAGGGGGACGAGAAACAAAGTAATAGTTCCGGCGAATCCGAGCAGTGGGCGGATAATGTACTCGTTGACGTTCATGGGCGGCGCTCCTCCCATCATCTGGGAGCGGAACCCCATATTTACGAATTCGCGCGTGGCTGAAAAAAAGACCAAACCGAAAATGAGCGCGAACAGAGCCATCACCGCGTAAGCGATCGGCGAGACGAAGTAACTGCGCAGTTCCTTGCGACAAATTATCCACACATTTGTCATTGCGAGGTTTCCTTTGACGCTGATGCTTCCGCCGCGGATGCTGCGGCATTTTGGTCGCCCGTGAGCTGCAAAAAGATTTCCTCCAGGCTCACTGCCTCCCTGCGCAGCTCATTCAGATTCCAGCCCGCTTCCACGACAGCGCGAGCAAGGTCCCCGCGCACAAACTTCTCCTTCAGGCTTTCCACCTCGAACGTATCTCCAGTCGGCTTCTTTTCCTTGAATGACACTCGGCCTACGCCCACGACTTTCTCGAGTCGCTCGCGAACTTTGGCGGAATCCAGAGCCCCGTTTCTTCCCGCCACCTCGATCAGCACCAGTTCCGCTCCGCGCGCCCGCCTCTGCAAATTGTTCACGGAATCCGTTGCCACCAGCTTGCCCTTATCGATGATGATCACCTTCTCGCAGGTCTGTTCGACTTCCGGCAGGATGTGCGTGCTCAGAATAATCGTGTGGTCGCCGGCGAGGCCCTTGATCAAGTCGCGCGTCTCGTTGATTTGTTTGGGATCGAGCCCGGCGGTCGGTTCATCTAAAATGAGCACTTCAGGATTGTGAATGATGGCTTGCGCCAAGCCGACCCGCTGCCGGTAGCCTTTGGAAAGTTTTCCGAGCAGCTTGTTCTTCACGTCCCCTGCCGCGCACCGGTCACAAACCGAATCGACGCGGTGCCGCAGTTCCGCCCCGGAAAGTCCCTTCAGCCGTCCCACAAAAGTGAGGTACTCCGCGGTCCGCATCTCCAGGTAAAGCGGCGGTGCCTCGGGCAGGTAGCCGATGCGTTTTTTCACTTCGAGCGGTGCTTCGAGCACATCAAACCCGGCAACCGTCGCCGTGCCCGAACTTGGCGGCAGAAAGCACGTCAGCACCCTCATCGTGGTCGTTTTGCCTGCTCCATTGGGCCCGAGAAAGCCGACGATCTGCCCCTTCTCGACTTCGAACGAGATGTGATCCACCGCCGTGTTGCGCGCATACTTCTTGGAAAGATCTTTCACGCTAATCATAGATTTTTCTTTTTTGGATGTACCTGTTTACGCTTTGCGTTGCCTTAGTCAACCGAAAACTTCCTCAAACCGTTCGAGTTAGAACAATATCCTAAAAACGTCAGCCGCGTCATGTCAATATCCCAGCCATACTTTTGAATTCCTCAATGCACCCGAATATGACGCAACGAACTTGGAATGGTTACCGGTGCCCCGCGCCAGTGCTGTTACAATGCCACTATGTTAGCCGTGCGCCTGATCGGCGTTCTCGCCTTGGTCGCGCTCAATGGCTTTTTTGCAGCGACGGAGTTTTCCCTCGTCGCTGTGCGCTTGTCCCGCGTCCGCCAACTGGTCGCGAGGGGGAACGCCCGCGCCCGCGTTGTCGAAATGCTCGTTGGCGACCTGCATCGCGTCGTTTCCGGCGTGCAGCTTGGCATCACCCTGACAAGCCTGGCGATCGGCGCGCTCGGTGAAGCCACGTTTGCAAAATTATTTCAGGCCGCTTGGCCCGCTACTTTTGGGGCACGCACCGCGCTCATCACCCATGCCGTCGCACTCGCCTGCGCCTTTGCTTTCCTCAGCGCGCTCCATGTGGTCATCGGCGAACTGGTTCCCAAGACCATCAGCCTGGCACGCGCCGAACGCGTGGCTTTGCTCGTCGCCATGCCCTTCCGCTGGTTCCTGAACACTTTTCATTGGGCCATCTATTTGCTCGACCGCATTTCCGGTGCGATTGTGAAGGCCTTCGGAGTTACTTCCGCGCAGGTTCACGGTGTTGCGCATTCCACGGAAGAGCTCCAAATCCAGATTCAGCAAGCACGCGAACGCGGCCTCATCGCGCCCGGCGAAGAAAAATTCATTCTCAGTGCCATGGAACTTGCTCAGATCCAGGTGCGCGAAATCATGGTTCCGCGCCCGGACATACACGCCCTCCCCGTGGAAGCGAATCTGGATGAGGTGATGCGTGTCTTCGCCACAACCCAGCGTTCGCGCATTCCCGTCTATCGCGGCGACCAGGACCACATCCTCGGCTTTGTCCATATCAAGGACATGATTTGGATTCTTCTCGATCGCGAACGCCGCCTCAAGGAAAATCTCTCGCGGCCCCCGTTCGATTTGCGCCGCGTCTTGCGCGAAGTGCTCATTGTCCCCGAGACTAAGCCTGCCAGCGAGTTGCTCCTCGAGTTGCGCACACGCCGCGTCGGCATGGCTCTCGTGGTGGACGAATTCGGCAGCATCCTCGGCCTCGTCACCATCGAGGACGTTCTCGAACAGATGGTGGGAGAGATTCACGACGAATTTGACGTTGTCGAACGCCCGCTCACATTGGCGGATGGTGCTTTGATTTTTGACGCCGCCCTGAATGTGCGCGATCTCGACACGCAATACAACATTACCCTGCCCGAAGATCCCGCTTACGCCACTGTGGGCGGTTTCGTACTCGACCAGTTGGGTTTCATTCCCAAGGGCGGCGAAAGCTTCGAGTACGGCAATTTTCGCTTCTCGGTCGTCGAAATGGACGGCAAGCGCGTTGCCCGCGTCAAGATTCAGCGCGTCCGCCCCGCCGAAAATGAAAACAAGCCACAGGGAGTTGCCGAAGCAGTACTCCAGCAAGCCAAAGATTCGAAAGCCTCACCGGAGAATTCCTAGGTTCATTCAAAAAACCAATGGCGCGCTACATCCTCAAACGATTCTTCCTCACGCTGCCGGCACTCTGGCTCGTTCTCACGCTTGTCTTTCTCATGATTCACATTGCGCTCGGCGATCCGGTCGAGCAAATGCTAGGTGAGGGCGCCGCTCCCGGACAACTGGCTCAACTTGCATTCCTCGCGCTGATTGTCTCCGCCGCCATTGCCATTCCTGCAGGAATGCTCGCCGCCTATCGCCACGGTCAAACTCCCGGCCGCGCTGTCGGAGGGTGTGCTCGTTCAGAATGATTGATGACACTCGGTAGAGTGTCGGGATGGACAACGGAGCGTTGAGTCTCGTGAGGCTCCGGTAGACAATGAAGGCGTGAGTCCGCACAAGCACCGGCTCGCCGATTACCTGCGGCCCAAAACGCTGTCGATGTTGTTGCTCGGGTTTTCTTCGGGCCTTCCCTATTTTCTGGTCGGCATTACGTTCGGCTACTGGCTGCGCGATGAACACACCTCCCTGACGGTGATCGGGTTTGTTTCCTGGGTGAACATTGCATATTCCTTGA
>WNFP01029879.1_pt1 | contig 13523 bp, 13 predicted proteins | sample 5400201 | NCBI WGS metagenome assembly WNFP01 (sample SAMN13153355, study PRJNA577476) | soil metagenome | isolation source: 115 cm saprolite under Madrone tree | place: USA:California | collected 2016-06-14
GCCACAGACGCGCTGCAGAATGCAACCCAGTTCGCCTATGATTCTGCCGATTTAATTGGTGTGACCGACCCACTGCTGAAGACAAGCTCGATCTACCATGACGGGGCAGGGCGCATCGTCTCAAGCACCGATCCGCTCGGACACACAACGAAGTACCAATACAACAATCTGAACCAAGTTACGCAGATCACGGACCCCATTCAGGGCGTTACCACTCTCAGCTACGACCCAAATGGCAATCTGCTGACTGTGCAGGATGCCCGCCAGCAGGGTACTGGCAACAAGACGGTCTACACCTACGACAGCTTTGATCGCCTGCTGACACGGACCGATCCCTTGCTGCGCAAAGAAACTTACGGCAACGATCTCCTTGGCAATCTGACCAGTTTCACCGACCGCCGCGGGAAGCTCACGACGTATCAGTATGATGGAATCAACCGGCGAATCTTTGCGGGCTATGGCACGGTTATAGGCACGAAGACGACTTACGAGAGCACGGTCAACTACACCTATGACGGCGGCAACCGCTTGACCAAGGTTGTGGACTCAGCTTCCGGCACCATCACTCCGGTATTTGACGGGCTGGACCGCCTGACGTCGGAGACTACGCCTCAGGGCATCGCGACCTACATTTATGACAACGACAGCCGTCTCAAGACCGCAACGGTGACCGGCCAGCCCGCCGTCACCTATACTTATGACAAGGCGAGCCGAATGTACCAGGTCACGCAAGGGACGACGAGTACGGTCATCGGCTACGACAATGCAAATCGGCGCAGCACTTTGACGTTGCCCAACGGTATCGTGCTGACCTATGGCTACGACAACGACTCACGCGTGAACAGCATGAGCTATCAGTTGGGCACGACGGCGGTGGGCAATCTCATCTACAGCTATGACGCTGCGGGACGGCGCACGCAGGTGGGTGGGAGTCTGGCGGCGACGGGTTTCCCGACGGCGGTGAGTTCGGCCACGTACGACGCGGCCAACGAGTTGACGAAGTGGAATGGGACGACCATCAGCAACGACGCGAACGGCAACATGCAGAACGACGGTGTGGCGGCTTATACGTGGAATGCGCGCAATCAGTTGATCACGCGGGCGGCGGTTAGTTTTCAGTACGATTCCTTCGGACGGAGAACCCTCAACCCGGCAGGAAGGAACCTGCTGTATGAAGGCTGGAACGCAGCGCAGGAGCTTTCTGGCACGACGCCGGTGGCGAACCGGATTCTGGGCGGCATTGACGAGTTTTTTAGCCGGACGGACTCGGGTGGGGCCTCCAGCCCGATCACCGATGGGCTGGGGAGCGTAGTGGCACTGGCGAATTCCTCTGGCGGCATCACGACCCAGTACGGTTATGACCCGTTTGGCAACACGACAACCGCCGGTGCAGCAAGCTCCAGCGTATTTCAGTATACGGGGCGCGAGAACGACGCAAACGGTCTCTATTACTACCGCGCCAGATACTACAACCCGCAGATCGGGCGCTTCATTAGTGAAGATCCAGCCGGATTCGCCTTGGGGCCAAACCTTTACCAGTATACGAACGACTCGCCTACAAACCTCTTCGATCCAAGCGGAGAGGCGGCGGTTGATTACATATTTCCGAATTGGGTAGCTGGTAACGTGAACTGGAACTACGTCCCTGGAATCTGCAAGGCGGATTCGTTCAGGTTTTATGGGGGCGGGGGCGGGAGTGAGAACGTCCAAGGCGGCGCCTACCATCTTGACGACGTCCACTATTCCAATACCAACGCTCAGGGGTGGCATGTGGACGGGATGGACAGCAGCACGTTGGTTGAGGTCTTTGGAGAGCACGGGGGTGGAGGTATTGTGATGAGTGGCAGATATCCCAAAGAGGCTCTGCTGTTTCCACCCAGTCCGTATCACAAGAAGTTCGAACGGCAGCTTGGGCCAATCAAGGTGCGAGCCGAAGGCGGTATCGGTCCGCTCATCGGATTCAGCAATGACGGCGTTGCGATCGGCTTCTACGGTGACGTTGGTGCGGGCGCAGGAGCTGGGAACTACGGCGGCGGATTCGCTGGCGGAGGAGGGTGGTCCGTAAGTTTTTCGTCAGCTGCCTCTTGTGCTTCTCAATGAACCGGGGAACGATCATGTGGGGCGAAGTCCTTTGTCTTTTTCTGGGTGCGGCATTGGTGCTGGGGGCGATTCTCGGTAAGCGTTTCTACGCGGGGTTGTCCCCGAAGGCAAGAGTGCCGATTCCTAAATGGCAGGGACGTGCCTGGTGGGTTTCCTGCTGCCGGGTAAGGATAAGGTTGACATCCAAGCAAGGTTGCTAGGCGCTGGGCTAGTATTTTTCGGCCTGATACTGATTAGCGATGGCTTGTGGAAGATGAAGAGGTGAGGCTTAGAGACTCGTGGGTCTTCCGATGTTTCTACCGGGCTAGATACTACAACCCGCAGTTTCACCTCCGAAGATCCACTTGAGTTTTTTGGTGGAACCGAACCGAGTCTCTCTTTGGGGGAACAATGGAAGCCTGCTGGCTAAGGAGGGGACGGTGTACGATCCGCCAGAAGCAGGCTTCTTCTTCGGCTCCGGCGGTGGTCCGAGCAACTGCGTCACCAAGCAGACTCATTTATGCGACCCATCTGTCCGGCGGCTTCCTTAAGCCGTTGTACCAGCAAAGTGTGCTTGGTACGTTAACGGTATCGTGCTGACCTATGGCTATGACAACGATTCGCGCGTGAACAGCATGAGCTATCAGTTGGGGACGACGGCGGTGTGGCAATATGCAGAACGACGGGGTGGCTGCTTATACCTGGAATGCCCGCAGTCAGTTAATAACGCGGGGGGCGACGACTTTCCAGTATGATTCGTTCGGGCGGCGGACCCTGAATCCGGCGCGGAAAAACCTGCTTTACGAAGGCTGGAACGTTGCGCAGGAGCTTTCCGGCACGACGCCGGTGGCGAACCGGATTCTGGGCGGCATTGACGAGTTCTTCAGTCGCACGGACTCAGGTGGGGCCTCCAGCCCGATCACCGATGCGCTCGGCAGCGTGCTGGCGCTGACGAATTCCTCTGGCGGTATCACGACCCAATATGGTTTCGATCCGTTTGGCAACACGACAACTTCCGGTGCAGCGAGCACAAGCGCATTTCAGTACACGGGCCGCGAGAACGATGGCAACGGTCTCTATTACTACCGCGCCAGATATTACAACCCACAGTTTGGACGATTCATCTCGGAAGACCCCATCGGCTTTGGAGGAGGGACGAATTTCTACGCTTATGCAGAAGATGACCCAATTGATTGGCTTGACCCTTTCGGCCTAGATATCACAATTCGATGGCTCGCAGGGCAAGACGGTAACCCTTCTGGACACATAGTCGTCGCGGTCAACGATGAGCCGTTCGTTGGATTCGAAAATGTCGATGGCACCGATGCGAAAGCAGCTCTAGACTTTTCCGTCCCGGGATTTGTAAGGGAACCAGGTGGAGGACCGAACCGACAGATCTGGGATGCCGTATTGGTACGTACTACCCCCGATCAGGACAAGCAAATGCTCGGGTACATCCGGCGACGGCGGGAAAATCCTGGGAATTACAAGCTTACGGGTCGAAATTGTTCTATGTTTGCGAACAATGTCTTCCAGGCCGCGGGAATAGACATCCCAGTATCAGTCAAGCCGAAGAATCTTATGCATGATATTCACACGCGATGCGCAAATCACGCTCTGAATTGTGCCCCCTGAAAGGAGACTGTCCAGTGCTACGACGAATGACTATCACATTCGGAGTGTGTGGCTTCTTAATTGCCCTGTTGCTCGGCGTCGTTTGGAGCTATTTGACTGGACATACATTGATCAATCCTCATAGCGCCCCGATCCTAAGCGATGCTACAGATTGGCTGTGGCCGAGCAACCTGATGCTGATGACATATCATAACGAGGGAAGATGGGGCAATGCGCTTGGCTTGTTCCTTTCAGCGGTCGCCAATGGATTTATCTACTCGGTGGCAGGCCTGATAGTTGGGACGGTTCTGAAGTTGTTTGTTGTTCATCAAGAAAGACGCTAGTTGCCGCAATTTAGGTGGGTTGTCTTGGACTGTTGAATTTGACTTGAAACCGGGGCTCGGCTCCGAATATGGGTGGCATCTTGTTCCGCATAAGTGCATTCTGCTTCGTCCTGGTAGTTGTCATACCGCTGAGAGTGCTTTCCCAATCCGATCTTTATCCCCGCAACGCTGTGACCTGCGAGCGCTGCCACAACGTGCCGTTGACGTTTGGCGGCAGCTCGATGACAGTGCAGCGGGTCGGCAACTCGCCCGCGGGGAAGTTTGTCCCCGCCTCTGAAGGCGGCATTCACCATCGATACGGAGAAGCCGCTCAAAGTTCTACCCCGGGAAACCGAATTACCGGTGAACGAGTCTCGCTAAGCTTGCTGGGAGATGGCTACATTGAAGCCATTAACAGCCACGACATCGAACAGAACGCTAAACGACAGCGCCAGGCGAACCTGGGGATTGCGGGCGTGGTTGTCAACGCTCCTGTGCTCGAAACGAGCGGTTCCCAGCCCAAGATGCAAGTGGGCCGCTTCGGCTGGAAGAGCCAGCACAGCAGTCTGGTGTCCTCTTGCGCCGACTCGCTGCGTAGCGAGCTCGGCATCCGCAACCGCCTCTACCCCGAGGAGTACCCCACGCATGCCGTCACGGACAGCCCCACTCCATTCGACGTGCTGGACGCAAAGACGCGCAAAAATCAACTAGAAAGCCTGGTGGACGAAATCCGCCACACGGCTCCTCCAGCGCGCAATAGCAGCCTGGCGGCCAGCCCCGACGCCCAGGAAGGTGAGAAGCTTTTTGACGAGATCGGATGTGCGGTTTGTCATATCCCGAACTACAAGACCCTGCGGCCAGGGACGCGCATCGACGCCGGTACATACAAGGTCCCCAAGTTCATCGGCAATACAGTAATTCATCCCTACAGCGATTTCCTGCTTCATGATGTGGGGACGGGAGATGGCATACCCCAAGCCGCGAAGCCCGAATACCTCGACCAATCCACCGCAAACAAGTTTCGCACTCCGCCACTCTGGGGACTGCGCTTACGTTATGGGCTGATGCACAATGGCAATTCCCCCGGCACTGACCAAGCCATCAAGCGCCACGGGGGAGAAGCAACGGCGGTCCGTCAGCGCTACGAGCACCTGACAGCGACCGAGAAGCAACAGTTGCAGGAATTCCTGAACTCATTGTGAGGGTGTCTGGCCTTTCAGCTTTCACACGTCAGAGCACCGACGATGGGCTGACGCATGAAGGTCGCGTCCGAGCGCAGGTTCTACTGAGAGTCGGCCGGAGATCGGGAGATTACGAGCTCATACGATTTCGAGACCCTGGCAACCCGAGCGACCAGTCCTCGTCAACCGTGTACTTCCTCTGACGCTTACGGTGAAAGAGCCAAAACACGGGTGCCGCAAGGAACACCATCATGAAACACCAGCCACGCACTCCACTCCCGAGACCGAGCCGTTTCCCGAACCTCGAATGCTCGATGGTCATTCCCGTGCCTTGCAGCAAGAAGTAGAGTGTGGGGAGGCCATTAGCCCCCGCGTGCGGGCACCGAGATCACCAAGTCGTGGGTCAGACCAGAAACCGCGAATACCAAGAAGCCAGCCACGTACGTGCCCAGCCTTCGATGTAGTGGGCGGAAAATCAACTCATGAGAAAGCTGGCGGAAACCCAAATTCCAACGCTTTCCCCAAAACTCCCCAAGAGACGTGGAGCGGAGGGGCGCAGACATGATGGCTTTAGCATTGACGCCAACGCTTTGCCAGAGGAGCGCGACGATTTGGAAAGTGCCGAAGTGAAGGAGCAGGATGAGTCCCAACATTGCGGCCCACCCGCGCAGAAGGGGTTCTCCTTGCGCAATGGATCGCGGCACCACCCAGAACAGAATCGTGCCGAGCATCGTTTCGATGATCGCCCGCAGCCAAGTAGCGGGCGTTGGCGGCGGTACGCGCTGACTTGTATCCAAGAAAGCCTCTGTATCCATTCCCGGCCAAGCCAGAAGATAGGCTACGGAGCGCCATGCCGCATGAGCAATTCGTGATCGCGCTCTCCACCACGTCAGCCACTTCAGGCTGAGATAGATGGCGAACGAAAGAACCCACATGAACACCCAAGGTGGCAGCAGATTGCGGCAAGCGACTGCCATCAAGGGTAAGACTGAAATTGGAAGCCAACCGATCCACGAGGAGCCTCGTACAACTTCGGTCGGTTCGATTTCTTTCGTTTCGCTCAGCGGCAAGGAGATCACTCTCCTCCGGAAATGCGGACTTCGTAGACGGTTGGAAGCTGGTCGCCATCTGTCCGGACGAAGCTGCGAATCAGTTCGGTGCGGGAAAAATGCCCGAGGCTGAGAAGACGGATGCATTCGTCGGTGGCGCAACTCTCCCATGAAGTACGCCTTCCCCATGGAAAGCAACTTGCCTCGATGACGCGCACCGGAAGCCGTTCTTGAAACCCGGCTTCAATCTGTTCTCGCAACCAACGCAAATAGTCCAACTTCTGCGCTATCGCAACTTTCGGGTCCTGCCGGTGGCGAAGTAGCTCCCCATGAAGGCATCGCCCGCCAACAGCACCTTTTCCTTGGGATCATATAGAACGACGTGATCATCGCAGTGACCGGGAGTCCCGATCACCTGCAAGTACCCGGATTCGGTATCGATGGTCTCGTCCAACAGACGGTAGGGTTGCTTCAAATTCGGAGGCTGACCGATTATCGTAGCGCGTACCCACGGGAGCTTCTTGAATGGAGTCAGGAAGCGAGCGGTCAACACGGAAACACAGATGGGAGCACCAGTCACCTCGGATAGCCAATTGAGGTTGCCGACGTGCTCCTCGTGGGCATGAGTGGCTATGACTTTTGTGATCTTCGATTTTACCTGCCGCAGGTGACGGGCAAGCGACCGTCGCATCTTAGGGGAGCCAGGATCGATGGCGATCCCATCGTAGAGCACCGTCGTGAACAGTTCGCCAAACAGCAGCGGCACGGTGTTGGGCAAAAGCCCATTCAGAAACAGGATCGTCAGCTTGCCGTTCAGAAGATCAATCCGCTTGTGGTAGGTCCGGCCGAAAATACTTGTTCTTTGCACCGCCGCCTTGATGGCGGCCCAGAGGACGAGCGGCAGCCGAATGAAAAATCCCAGCGTGTAGCACGACCAAAATGTTCCTAATCTTGCTTGCCGTCGTACCGCTTCTGGCTTCGCTATGCGACACGCACCGCCGCGACACTTGCTGAGCGAATATCTGTTCTTAGCAATGAACCCGTAGAGCCAGCGCCCTGCATTGCGAAAGGGGAACCGCTGTCCCAGTGCGCCGACGAGTCACGTGGACGGGAATAAACGCGCCAGACACGCGACGGCATCCCAGCCGACATGGATTTGGCCTTCGGGAGTGACCACGTGCAACTGCCGCAGGCATTGATCCATCTGGAGTCTGGAATCGACCGCTGACAGGACCTCTGCGCTGATGGGCAGGCAGATCGCCTTACTCTCATGGTCGAGAGTGCGCAGCCATGACACACAGGACTGACAAACCTCGCACTGCCCGTCGTAGAGCACCCGATACGCTTCGTTTGTGCTGCGCTTCTCCTCAGGCTGTTCGGCGATGTCCTCGACCCTCGACCGTGTGTTCACGCATGGCAGGAATGGTAGGTCGGGCAGGAAGGGAAGGTCAATCATGGAGGAGGAAGGGGGTATCGCAGCTTTGTATCCTTATGCTTTGGCTTGCTTCAGGAGGGTCGGCGTCTTTCCAGAGGACAAGGAAGTCTTTGTTGGCAGCCAGCAGCGCTCGGTAAAAATTGCTAAGCTGCCCTTCCGTTACCGTTGGACGGTGGGCTGCCAACTAAATCTTGTCGCAGCTGCTCCATTTGTGCCGCTGCTTCTTTCATCTGCTCAGCATATTCGTGCCCCTGTCGTGGAAGAAAACCTCCGTAATTCTCCAGCAGCAAACGAGAGTTCATATTGATGGCAGTGATGTTTGAACGCGCTTGGCCGGAGAGGGCAGACGTTAATTTTTCTAGCTTCGAATCTCGCACGGCTAGCTCAATTCTGCTCTGCGAGGCTTCTTCTCCAAACAGTCGCAAATGTTGTCGTACCAGCCCGAACAAACCTGCTGCTAGCACAAACAGGACAGAATTAGAGATGATCGTTGTTGACAATACGCTCTTGAGTGCAGCAACCCTCTCTCTGTCGAATCTCGCGAAATTGCTGCTCTCCGCTGAGGATAGCGAAGACACAATGCGACGAACCTCATCCATGTAGTCCTTGCCTTCGTTTGTATCGACGAGCTTGAATGAGCGATGGCGATACCCCTGTTGGCGCAAAGTAATGGTGCGCTCCATCTCAGCCTGCTTTGATCTAGCCAACAATTCCAACTGCGACTCCAGTGATTGTTCGCGCTGCCCATTAGCGAGCCCTGCACGAAGGCTGACAAACCCTGTTTCGATCCTGCCCTTTGCATCAGTGTAGGGCTGCAAGTAAGCGGGGTCCCCGGTTAGCAGGTATCCGCGCTGACCTGTTTCCATATCGGTCAGCTCCCTGAGAACACCTGAGAGTTCCGCTTGGATCGCGGAGGTTTCAAGTGCCAGTGCCGCAGTTTCCTGCATCCGTTTTACATGGTTGACGGCAAGGTACGCATTCCATGCAATGAAAGCGAGTAGTACGGGGACTCCTATTTGCAGCGCAGCTTTTCGAATCATCTTATTATGCCGCCCTTCAAGTGACGTTGAGAACACCCTCAGTCGTGATTCGACTGGCTTTGCAAATCTCCTCCGCAACCCTGACCGCTGCCTTGTTGCTGTACACCGGCCCTTCAGCAGACATTACAGAACTGGCGGCCAGAGTGAAAAGCAAGGCATCCTGCTGCGTGTCGAAGTAAAGCACTACTTGATTCGCTGCCATGTGCGTAGCTCCTACTGATTGTTCTTAAAGGGATGATAGGCCGATTCGGTACAAGAACGAGCGTACCTCTCTTGGTGCGCCTTATCCTGAAACCTTCCGCGGCCCAGCAGATGAGCGACGACAGGAATGGGTTCTTCGCTGGGTTTGGATTGATGCCCTTGGGGCGAGTTGACCGATTCGCTGATCCCTAATTGTTGAAACTTCGCCATTGCAACTGTGGTGCTTGACTGGGCGTAACTTGGAGGCTGGCCGCGTATGTTGTACTCTGCCAATAAGTGAGCCCCGGACGCCAGCTTCGCATCCTACAAATCGCCTGCTTCGTCGTACTCCTTACGACGATTATAGTCAGCCGGATGGTTCAGGGAACGACTCACGGAAGTGCTCTGATCCAAGGGATTGTGATTGTGCTGGCGCTCTCTTCTGCTGTGCAGGGGTTTACGGTCCAGCGGCAGATAGTCAAAGGCCCGAGTCCGTCTCGACCGCGGTCGAGACTATCGACACCGTTTAGCCGTTGGAGAGCAGGAAACCTCGTGCGGTCGTGCATTAGTAGTCAACGCTTTGTTTGCCGTTGGAATGCTCCTTCTGCTGATATGGATGCCCGGAGCAACTCCAGACTCCACGGGAACCTAACGCCGAAGGCCGTACATAGGACGACTGGGTCGCAGATCGAAGCGCCCGGAAAGATGGAAACATGCGGATACCTTTTCTGCTCTCTATCGTCGCTGCTCTTGTCATGGCTGTGGCGTGCACTTCAGGCTCAATACGTCCTCAAAACAGCGATTCCGAGCGTATGCCCGGAATTCAGGGAAGCAAAATTTATCTCATTCCAATCGGCGATGTTTCGGCGGATCAGATGCAGCACCTTGGGGACTACTATCATCGGAGATTCGGGCTTGAAATTCCGATTCTGAAAGCCGTCCCGGTTCCGACCAACGCGATGGACAATCGCCGGAATCAACTCATGGCTGAACAACTGACGAACGAAATGCGAGCCAGTTTTCCCGAACTAGCGAATGATCCGAAAGCGATCCTTATCGGTGTCACCTCACAGGATATGTACCTTGTTTCTAAGAACTGGAGGTTCGCGTTTGGCTGGAGAGACGCCAACAAGCGAACGGCGGTTGTATCGACTGCGCGTATGCACCTGCGTTACTGGGGCAATCTTTTTCCGAACTCTGAGGTTAGGCTCAGAAAGATGGTTACGAAGGACATTGGGATTCTCTACTACGGGCTTCCGCAGTCCGACAACCCGAGAAGCGTGCTGTACAACGGTATTTTAGGCATTCAAGAACTGGACTCTGTTGGCGAGGAGTTCTGAACGGACACAAAAGAACTTTCCCTCGCTGGCCTTCGTTGCCTATCGATGGTAATTCTTGAAGTGCTCCGGTACTGCACCTGCAACACTCACGTCCCGCTTCGTTTGATCTGGCAACGTAACCACAACTTTGTCGGCGTAGAAGCGATTGGGAGCCCAGTCGTAGCTGTACGAATAGATCGCGCCATTCTCAAATTGTTGCCGCATCAGAACCCCTGATTCATACCAATTGCGGAGCAGGACGCGCCCTTTTTCATTGATGATTCGAGTCATAAGAGCGCCGTCATATTCATAGTGCCACTGCCGACCTGAAGACAGGGTTGCAGCTTCCAGCATCCCATCGGAGTTGTACTCGTACTGCGCCCAATGACCAGCGTCGTCTTCCGCACGCTTGATGCGGGATAGGTCGTCATAGTTAAACTTGATCCAGCGCCCGTGCGGTGTCTTGATTTCTTGCAGGTTCCGCTGCGGATCACGACGCAGTTCCAGATGATTGCCCTTCGCATCGATCATTTCGGTCGGTGCGCCTTGTGCCATGTTCTTGGCGTTATACGATTCAGGGAACCGGATTTCCGAGCCATCGGCGAGTCTGGTCGTCCATCCGTTTCCATTCCAACCCTGCGTGGCTTTGTAGAAACGAGTGGAGGTCTCGGTGTGTTGGTACACAGCGTCCGCATACCCGGTGCCCTTGGAAACCCGGTCAAAGAACAGAAAGTCACCGTCTTCAAGCACGATCATTTGATAGGTGTATGGATTCCTCGTACCCAATGGCGTGATGTCGAATGGGTGATTGCTATTGCGGCCAAAAGCGTGCACTGGATTGGAATGCACCCAGTCCGCCGAATTATACGAGCGCGTAAGAGGAACCTTGAAAACATCGTCCAAATACAAATCAGTCTCGCGCAGCACGAAGCGCCCATATCGCAAGTCGGCTTCAAACCTAGCAACTGGTTTCCCCTGCACAGTAGGCATTGCGCACTGCCCAAACTGAGGAACCACGCCGCTCTCACCTGCTTGCGCGAATACGCAGGGAAAGTCTCCGTCGAATCGCGGTGTCGCAGCAACCGCGTTGCTATATTCCGGCACGATGGCAGTTTGGGTATGCACCTCCACATAGGCATTGGGGTCATACTCCACCACTCGTCCGGATACGAGGTCCACCTTCTCGTGCTGTTTCTCAAAATCTATTTCGAATGTCGTGAAAACCCAAGGGCCGGTTCCCCTCCCGCCGACCACGTGTGCCGTCGCGTCACCGTTGGGGCCGCGCACGGGAATCGTTAAATGCGCTTCCTTCCATCCGGTTTCATCTTGTTTGATTTCTCCTAGTAGTCCGCGCTCGATAGTCATCGGCTTCCCGATGAGCCGGACAACATCTGCATTGGTACCCATCCGCGCAACCGCCTCCCCGGCGAGTGCAGCACGCTGGGTCTGCCGCGAGCTTTGAATACCGATCCCCACGACGACCGTAACCAGCAAGGAAGCCAACAGCAAGCCGAACAGCACGGTCTTGCGATGAGAGTAGGGTACTTCCTTGGAGTGGCCGCAAAGAGGACACACTCCCCCTTTCTTCTCCGCATCCTTAAGAGAAGTCTCTAGAATCTGGTCAACGGTTGTATTGACCTGCTCTTCTGAGGGAGCAAGGTCGGTTCCGCATCCGCTACAGTTCATAGACGCTCCCTTCCAGAAAACCTGTGTGGGGCAAACGAGCAGGCCTTCATGAGCAGAGCGTACCAACGCAGCAACCGGGCGTCTATGACCCGAGGGTGGCGATACCGCCGTAACCGTGGACTGAAGCGGCTTAATCTCGGCAACCCCAAGAAAAACCAACATTGGCCCAAAAAGGGTTTCTCCGCAGCAACGGCAAGTGGATGAATCTACTGACCCGGAAACTAGCAACGTTGCTAGTCCGCTCGGTATACCTTCCTGACTAGGTGGCGCGATCCAGTCCTCCCCCGACCTTTTGCCCTCCGCGTAGACTGGAATCATGCCAAGCTACGAAGAGGTTGAGGGGCTCGAACATATCGGGCGGTGGATTCGCCGAGGTACGATTCTGTTTCCGCAGCGACGACGGCGCACCGTTCGCAAAGAAGATTCTGATCCAAAAGGATGATGACTCTCAGCGGCGATTTCGCAGAGAAGTCGAGATTTTGCACCTTCTAGCCGGGCCGAAGATAATGCCGATTGTCGATGCCGATCTAGATGTAAGACCACCCTTTTATACTGATTCTGAATCAGTCGCCTTTTTTAGGGTTTGGAACCTACACGCTGTTAACCGGAGGGTTGTCGGTTCGAAGTCGCACCGGAGGAGCCAGCCGAGTGTGGGCGCAAAGACCACGCGCTTCTCGTGTGCCGTTCCGCGATCCGTTTGTGATCCGTTAACGCGAACTACCATGTACCAATATCAATTTACAGTGCCAGCCGTGCTGTCTAAGTTGTTGCATCTACGTTTCGGTGGGGATTCAATTCCCGTCTCCCACCCCAATTTCTAAAGAACTTAACTCACTGCCGCAAGCTAACGGATCACCAACGGATCACACGATTGCCTAACTGATTGAAAAACTGGGGTGGGAGACGGGATTGAACTTTCTTCCCATTCGAATGCCCCAGCGAGTTTTAAGTTCCGGCCACGGCCAACAAGATGCTGCTTGCGGTGTTCGTGTTGGCGGGTCTACGAGGAAAGCCTCTGGCCCATGCTTCTTCGAAACAGGTTCGTGACCGAGGGTGGAGTCCACCGGATATCTCCAAGGGGCACGTTCCGCATCCTACGATCGGGCCTGTTTGCTTTGCCGTTCTCCAAAACCTCCGTAAGAGGAGCTGCTATGGTCGGTTCCAGTTTCGCGCCAACCGCGTCCTTGTTGTTTGCGCTGATTTTTTCCACAACCTCCGCACTTCCTCCGATCACACCCTCAGAAATGCCTCTCTCGCAAACAACATTGGCCTCGAGTGCCGCCTCAGCAAAGGGCCAGCCTGCCGGAGAGAATTCAACTCCCGCGAGCCCGGCATCTTCAGCAGGCCAGGGGTCTCCGGTGGCCCAGCAGGCCGACCCCCTGAAGCGGCCTTTGCCGGAGAAAAAGAAGAAGCTCTCCAAGGAAAGCTTGGCGTACAAGGACTGGGCGGATAAAGAGGTGCGGTGGATCATCACGGACGAGGAGCGGGAACCCTTCAAATTGCTGACCAACGACGAAGAGAGGGAGAAGTTCGTCGAGAGCTTCTGGGTCCGGCGCGACCCCACGCCGGACACGGTCGAGAATGAATTTCGCGATCAGTACTACCGGCGTGTCCTGT
>WNFP01009084.1_pt1 | contig 13521 bp, 8 predicted proteins | sample 5400201 | NCBI WGS metagenome assembly WNFP01 (sample SAMN13153355, study PRJNA577476) | soil metagenome | isolation source: 115 cm saprolite under Madrone tree | place: USA:California | collected 2016-06-14
GGCCTTTGCTTGCGGGCGAGAAAGGCATTCGCCTTTCGCTGGCTGGCGCACAGGACAAAGTCGCCATGCGTATCGAAGGCGAGGAAGTTTCGCTGCCTTTGGGCGGCGCGCCCAGCACGCACATCCTCAAGCCCGCGGTAGAGCGCTTTGCAGGTGTAGTCTTTAACCAAGCGCTGTGCATGACCCTTGCGGCGCACATGAATCTTCCCACTGCGAAAGTGGAAACCAGAAAAGTCGAGGATGTTGAATATCTACTGGTCGAACGCTACGACCGCAAGCAGGTAACGTTTGACGGCGCGCCCGGCGTCGAGCGCCTTCATCAGGAAGATTTCTGCCAGGCGCTGAACATCGTCTCTGAACTGAAATACCAGAAGGAAGGTGGGCCGTCATTCAAGCAATGCTTTACCCTGCTACGCAACATCTCGACCGCCCCAGTCATTGACCTTGCGAATCTTCTAGACGCCGGGATTTTCAACTATCTCGTTGGCAACAACGACGCGCACGGCAAGAATTTTTCACTCGTGTACCCGGACAAGGAAATCAGATTAGCGCCGCTGTACGATGCCATCAGCACGATCTACTACCCCGAACTGAACACCGCCATGGCTATGCGGATCGGGCGCGAATACTCATCGGATAAAGTCACGCCCGAGGATTTCGAGCAACTGGCGGGGGATGCCGGCCTTGCCAAACCGCTTGTCCGCCGTCGAGTTCCCGAGCTGGCCACAACTGCCATCGAAGCTCTGGACAAAATAAACATCACAGACAAGGTCTCTGACGAGGTCCGAGGCCTCATCCGCAAGCGGTGCGCGCGCGCGCGGGAAGAATTCCGCACTTAAATCCGAGCGTCATCCACACCAACTCCGACGCACACCACGCACCGTCATCGGTCGTCTTCGAGCCCGCAATGTATATATCGCCGATCGTCTTCATGAACCGGATTGCCTCTCCGCTGACCTACGGAGTGTCATTGCTTTCGATACGCGCGTCCAAACTTCGCCATCGCAAAACACTATCGCCTTGGAACTCTCGGATCGCTGCAAATCTGTGAAGCTATTTCTGCGTGGGCTCCTAGTTCCTTGACACCCTGAAAGTGAAACGCTAATTTCAAAAGCGGGAAATGACAGGTTACCGCTGGGGTCCGTGGTCCTTCACCTAAGCGCAGGGTGTTGGCGAGCCAAATGGAGTTTGCTCACGACCGTGGAGCAGCGCAGTCCTATAGTTTGGGGGGGAACGATGAGCAGCATTCACAGACTTTTGACCGTTGTCCTGGTGCTGGTGGGAACCCTAACGAGTACGCGCGCTTACGGACAAGGTGGCGCGACCGGGGCCATCAGCGGCGCAGTTGTGGATACCAGTGGCGGGTCGGTTGCCGAAGCTGAAGTCCAAATTCTTGATACTCGCACGGAGTCGCTGGTGCGCAAGGTTTCGACAAACGCGGACGGATCGTTTGTCGTTCCCCTGCTGCCCCCGGGAATCTACGCCGCGGTGGTAAATAAATCGGGCTTCGCCGAGGCCAAGGCCTCGGGCATTGAAGTGCGCGTCACGGAGACCACCAAAGTCACCATTTCGCTCAAGCCCGGTGCGGTCACCGAAAAGGTAGAGATTTCCGCGCAGATTACCAGCGTGGAGACGAGCAGTGCCGTGACCGGTCAGTCGCTCGGCACGGAAACGGTGCGGGAATTGCCGCTGGCCACGCAGAACTATCAACAGTTGCTGACGCTTTCAAGCGGTGCGCAGAGCGAGCTGAATGCCTCAGCGCAGCTGGGACGCGGCAACGTCCGCGTCATCGTGAACGGGCAGCGCGAGGACAACAACAATTACCTGATCGAGGGAATCAGCGCAACGGACTACAACGTGGCCCAAGCTACCTACGTTCCTTTGCCCAATCCCGATGTGATCCAGGAATTCAAGGTGCAAACATCGCTCTACGACGCCAGCCAGGGGCGCAACGGCGGAGGCAACGTCAACGCCATCCTCAAATCCGGTACGCGCGAGCTCCACGGCGATGGGTATGAGTTTTTCCGCAACGACGTTTTGAACGCCAACGACTACTTTTTGAACGCCGCCGGCCAGAAACGTCCGCCGATAAAGCAGAACATTTTCGGCGGCAGCCTGGGTGGGCCAGTGGGCCGGGAAAAGTACGGCCTCTTCTTCGTCAACTATCAGGGAACACGGCAGCGCAGTGCGCTCTCTCCGGGCACGCAGATCAACAATCCGGGATTCCCGTCACTGCCGACAACCCGCGATGCTCTGTCGATCGCCAACGCGCTGAGCACTTCGGCATTTCCTATCGCGCCCACAGACATCGATCCGGTCATCCTAAAGCTGCTGCAATTCAAGAGCGACCAGTTCGGCGATCCGAGCGGGTTTCTCATCCCCTCGGTGGGCACACCGAACTTGGATCCCCAGAAGACGACTTCCTATGCCACCGCCCCCTTCCTGGTCAGTAAGCCGGGGAAGTATACCGACGATCAATTCACGGCCAATTGGGACCGCGAGTTCCGCGGCGCCCAGGACAAGGTTGCGGCACGGTTCTTTTTCTCGGATTCCGAATCGCTCCTGCCGTTCGGGGCGGGCGGCCTACAGGCCTCGCTTGGCGGAACACTAGCGAGCAGCATCAGCGCCACGGATTTGAATTTTCCTTACGACATTCCCGTGCACGGCCGCTTTTTTAGCGTGAACGAGACGCATCTGTTTTCCCCCCGGCTGGTCAATGATTTCCGGTTCGGCTTTGTACACATCAACGACAGCCTGATCAATGTGCCGCCGGTGACGGTGGCGGATGTGGGCATCAACCGGCCCACCAACAACATCACAAAATCCATTTACAAGTTCACGCTGGGAAGTTCCGGCTTTCAGATTGGGCCTACGCCTCCTGCCGATCAGTTCCAGAATCAGAATACCTTCAACTTGGTAGACACCGTCAGCTGGGTGCTTGGAGCACACGTCTTGCGGTTCGGCGGGGACTACACACGCATCATTCTCGACAAACTATTTCCGCAGACCTTCAATGGACAACTGTTCTTCGTAAACAATCCAGGCGGAGCGACAGATTTTCAGAAGCTCGTTGTTGGCGCGCCAGATTTCAGCTTTGGGGGAGGGGGTGTTTTCAATCATCAATACCGCAACAACAACTTCGGGTTCTTCGCCCAGGATGACTGGAAGGTACGGCCGGATTTGACGCTGAACCTGGGCCTGCGCACGGAACTCCTGGGCGCGTTCTACGACGATCTTTGCCACATTGGCAATTTCGATCCGCAGCTCGCCAACAGCGGGAAGTATCCTTTTGTTTATGGAGGCTGCGCGAACCAGCTGAAGGTGGCCGGTCTCGGCGGCTCCGGCAACAACACCACCTACCACAACAATTACACCACTGGTCTCGGCCCGCGCGTGGGGTTGGCCTGGGATGTGCTCGGCCGGCACTCGACGACAGTTCGCGGGGGCTACGGAATCTACTTCGTGCGCGAGGACGTCGGCACGGTGGACCAGCTATCGTTCCAAGCGCCGTATCTGCCGATTGCCTTCGGAGGGGGCGCCCCGGGGAGCTTGTCCAACTTTTTCCTCACCGGCGTGAACGCGCTGCCACAAGCGGGGGTGCTCGATCCCAATTTCGTGCCGTGCCTGGGAGCGCTGCAGAATTTTCCAGGCGGGGACACCCGGCAATTTCCGAACTATGCCTGCGCTGCGGGCAGTGCCGGGCTGGTCCCATCGCAGTTTCTGTTTGTGCTGACGGTGCCGCGTGATTTCCAGGCTCCGGACACCCAACAGTGGAACCTGACGATCCAGCGGGCGCTCGGAAAAAACTGGGTTTTCGAGGCCGGATACGTCGGAACCCACGCGGTTCACCTGCGGGAGACGCGCACCAGCATTCAGGCCAAGCTCGCCACCGCAGCGCATCCGCTGACGGTCACCGCGGAGGACGGAACGCCGTTCGTAATCACCGAGAGCACCACTGGCAATGGAGTGGCGCGATCAAATCTCGAGGGGCTCAATGGCTACGGCGGCTTCCAGATTTTTGCCAACGATGCCTATTCACACTATCACTCGCTGCAGACCACCCTTTCGCGGCGCTGGGTGGCAGGCTATTTTCAGGCGGCCTACACCTGGTCGAAGTCCAGCGACGCGACCTCCAGCGGCAATACCGCGCTGAACACGGCGTTCAATGATGAGACCGACCTGAAGTTTTCCCGCGGCTTATCCGACTTCGACCGGACTCACCGTTTCGCGGTGAGCTATCGCTACGACTTGCCGTTTTACCAAGGCGCCAGCGGAGCAAAGGAACGATTGCTGGGGGGCTGGAGTCTAAGCGGCATCACTATTTTCCAGTCAGGCGCTCCGTTCTCGGTCACCGACTCGGTCGCCGGCACGGCCTATCTCGGACCCGGGCTGGCTTCGGCGACGCTCGGCGCGCAGCTCGCCTCGGGAGGATCAATCGGTCGCGGAACGACGACCGGTGACATTCATTCCCGGCTGAACGGTTATCTCCAGCTCGCTAACTTTACAACCGCGCCGGTAGCCGACCCGGCCGGCTGCCTGGCCGACCCGGCCTTGGCCTGCACCACCGCCTTCGGGAACCTGGGCCGGAACATCTACCGTGGCCCGTTTCAGCAGAACTGGGACTTCTCTTTGATCAAGAATATCAAGATCACCGAGCGACAGAGCCTGCGGTTCACCACCGACTTCTTTAACATCTGGAATCACGTCAACTTCGCGAATCCTTCGATCAACGACGTGGAAACCATTACCCACGACAGTTCCGGGAATCCCACTTCGGATGGGCCATTCGGAAAGATTTTCTCGACCGTAGGGACCCCGCGGCTGATTCAGTTCTCGCTGCGGTACTCCTTCTAGTCGGAGTATTCAGCCGCCGCCGTTTTTCGCCGCGAAGTGATAAGATTCCCGTCCGGAAATTGCCATGACACGGATCGCATCGCGGGTTTCTCAGCTGCACGGCGAAGGCGCGCTGGCGGTGTATTCACGTGCCAAGGAACTGGAGCGCCAAGGGCGTTCCATCATTCATCTGGAACTCGGCGAACCGGATTTTCATCCCGCGGCGCCGGTCGTGGATGCGTTGCGCAGTGCCGTAGCCGACGGGCGCGACCGTTACTGCTCCACGCGCGGCCTACCGGCTCTCGCCGAAGCGATTGCCGATTATTTGAAGCGCACGCGCGGCGTAGCGGCGACCGGTGAGCAGGTCCTGGTGGCCCCGGGCTGCAAGATGGCGCTCTCGCTGGCCATGATGGCGCTCGTCGAGCCCGGCGACGAAGTGCTTCTTCCCGATCCGAGCTTTCCGATTTATCCGTCGTTCACTCGCGGGCTGGGTGCGACGCCGGTTGCTTTTGGGCTGGAGGAGAAAAACAAGTTCCAGCCTGACGTGGAAGAGATCGCGCAGAAGGTCACGCCGCGCACCACCATGTTGATCTTCAATTCACCGAATAATCCCACGGGAACGGTTTTCAGCGATGCGGCTATGGAGAAGCTCGCTGTGCTGGCCAGGAAGCACGATCTGTGGGTCCTTTCCGACGAGATCTACGCGCGTATTCTGTTCAGCGGGGAATACCACTCCATTTGGTCGCTCCCCGGCATGGCGGATCGCACCGTAATCATTGATGGATTCTCGAAAAGCTTTGCCATGACCGGCTGGCGACTGGGGTACGCGGTGGCGCCCGTCGAGGTAATCGATGCCATGGACCTGCTGGTGCTGAACACCTTCACGTGCGCCGCGGAATTCACCCAAGTGGCGGCCATCGAAGCGCTGCGCGATTCGACTAGCGCCGTGGAGGCCATGGTCGCGGAGTATCGCAAACGACGCGACCAGTTCGTCACCGGGCTCAATCACATCCCCGGATTTCGCTGCCAGGCGCCGGACGGCGCTTTCTACGCGTGGGTGAATATCGAAGATACGGGACTCTCTGCCGACGAGGTGCAGAGGCTATTGCTCGAGGAAGCCGGCGTAGCGGGAATCGCCGGGGCGGCATTTGGTCCGGGCGGCAAGAACTATCTGCGCTTCTCGCTGGCCAGTGCCAGGAGACTGCTCCTGGAAGCTTTGGAACGTATCCAGCGCGTTTCGTTTCACTGGCGCGCCGCGGTTTCCCGCTGATTGGTGATTGTTTTCGGGGAGCTGAAGATCGGGAAAAATGAAGCATTGGATTTACTTTGGCGCCGCATTGCTCATGACCCTCGCCGGGGCCGTGGCCGCATACGCGCAAGCGAGACCGCTCCCCGACGGCGACGTGCAGAAAGTTTATGCCCGCCTCCAGAAGCGCATCGAGCTGATCCCTATCTACGACAACCACTCGCATGCAACATTTCCGGACGACTCCGACATGGACGCCATGACTTCGCCTCCCGAGGAAAGCACGGTGCTGCGCCTCCGCGACACCAATCCGGAATTTGTGGCCGCGGCAAAAGCGCTCTTTGGCTACCCCTATCTTGATTTCCAGCCGGAGCACGCCAAGTGGCTGATCGATAAGAAGAAGGCCGCGGAAGCGGCGGGCGGCACGGCTTACTGGAACGGCATTCTGGACAAAATGAACATCGAGACTTGCCTGGCCAATCGCGTGGCGTTGGCCCCGTATCTCGATCCCCGGCGGTTTCATTGGGTGTTCTTTGTCGATTCCTTCCTTTTTCCCTTCGACAACCACGGGCTGATCGCCAAGAACGGCGATCTGGCGGTATACCTTCCGCTGCAGGAAAAAGTGCTAGAGCGTTACGAAAAACAGGAAAATGTTCTCGGCCTGCCCGCCGATCTGGCCGGCTACGAGGCCTTCGTTCGCCAAACGCTCGCCGACAACCAGAAAAGGGGTGGCGTGGCCATGAAATTCGAGGCCGCTTATTTCCGCACCCTGTACTTTCGCGATCCCCCGCGTGAAAGAGCGGAAGCGATTTATACCCAGTTCCGCGGCGGTGGCGTGCCATCCGACGAGGACTACATTACTTTCGAGGATTACGTGTTTCGCGTGCTGATCGACCAGGCGGGAAAGCTGAAACTCCCGGTGCATTTTCACAGCGCGGTGGGCATCGGCGACTACTTCAGCCTGCAGAATGGCCATCCGCTGAATCTGGAAAACGTGGTGCGCGACCCGCGCTACCGCAGTGTGAATTTCGTACTGATTCATGGCGGCTATCCCTACACTCTGGATATGATCTGGCTGACGGCGGCCAAGAACGTGTACACCGATTCCTCGCTCGTGGGCTACTACGTTTATCCCTCGGAGTTGAAGAACATTCTCAAACAGTGGATTTCGCTGTTCCCCGAGAAAATCATGTTTGGTTCGGACGCCTTTCCCTTCAACGATGCGGTCGGTGCGGAAGAGACCTTCTGGCTGGCAGCACGCTCGGCCCGGACGGCGCTGGCCGCGGCCCTGGCAGAACTTGTCGCCGAAGGCGCCTGCAGCGAAGAAAAGGCCCTGGAGCTGGCGCGGCTGTACCTACACGACAATGCCGCCAAGCTGTATGGAGAGAAGAAATGAAGCACGTGGCGTGGAAAAACGTGGAGCGCGAACAATTGAATCCCCTCATCGACCGCGAAATGCTGGTCGGCGACAAAATCATGCTGGCGCGCGTGCTACTCAAAAAAGGCGCGCACGTGCCGTTGCATCACCATCACAACGAGCAGGTCACCTACATTCTCGAAGGCGCGCTGAAATTTGCCATCGACGGCCAGGAGCTGGTGGTGCGCGCCGGCGAAGTGCTGTGCATCCCGCCGCACATGCCCCACGAGGCCTGGGCGCTCGAAGACACCGTGGACCTGGACGTCTTCGATCCCCCGCGCGAAGACTGGCTGAACAAGACCGACGATTATTTGAGACATGGTCGTTAACGTCCGCGGACTGCCGCAGCTTTCTCGGCAGTGGGCCGGTCCACCATTTTCTCTTTTGTCTCATTTCCGCGAAAGAGCATGGACAAAGGGCCATCATGATGGCCAGCATGTCGCTTCATCGCGGCTTCTTCTGCTGCTCGATATAACTCTTGAGAATGTTGCGGGGGGCACCGCCGCAACTGGCAGCGAAATAGGAAGGCGACCACAGCACGTCTTGCCAGATCGCTCCTGCCGGAGCATGCGACTGGAAACGCCCTTGAGCGAGTTGACCAGCTCGATACTGCATGATGAAGACTAAGTGTGCAATCGAGAAACGCAATGCCTGCCACGATTAAGTTCTTTACTGATCCCCATGGACCAAATATATTTAAGACCATGTTGAGACGGCAAGCCTACCGGTTCGCACTCCGGCCGAGCGGCCAGCAACTCTGCAACCTGCGGGAGTTCGCGGGGTCCTGCCGTTTCGTCTACAACAAGGCCTTAGCACTCAACACCGCACGCTACAACAAGAAAGAGACACGCTTGGGCTATGCCGGGCTGTGTGCCCTGTTGCCGGACTGGAAGAGGGAGCATCCGTTCCTGTCGGAGGTGCCAGCGCAAGCCTTGCAGCAGGCCTTAAAGAACCTGGAGCGCGCCTACACCAATTTCTTCGAGAAGCGCTCGGAGTTCCCGAAGTTCAAGAAGAAAGGTCAGCGTGAGAGTTTCCGGGTTCCGCAAGGCTTCGAGGTAGACAACGGTAACGGGCGGATCAAACTGCCGAAGATCGGTTGGCTGCGCTACCGCAAATCGCAGGAGGTATTGGGCGCAGCTAAGAATGTCACCATCAGCGAGTCCTGCGGGAAGTGGTTCATAGCCGTACAAACGGAGCGTGAAGTGGAAACCCCGTTGCACCGGTCAACCTCGGTAGTCGGTCTGGATTGGGGAGTGGTCCGCTTGTATACCCTGTCGAACGGCGCATACCGAGAGCAGTGCCAGCCGCTCAAGAAGTTCTTGCCTAAGTTGGCGAAGTGGCAGCGCCGTATGGCGCGGAAGATCAAGTTTTCGCACAACTGGAAGAAAGCGAAAGCCGGTATCGCTAGGTTGCACCAACGCATTGCCAACATCAGAAAAGAGTTTCTACATCGGTCCTCGAACGAGATCAGCAAAAACCACGCGATCGTGTTTGTCGAGGACCTGCAAGTAAGGAAAATGTGCAAGTCCAGCAAAGGCTCGGGGAAGCGGGTGGCCCAGAAGTCTGGGCTCAACCGCGCTATCCTGGACGGGAGCCCGTTCGAACTGCGCCGTCAACTGCAGTACAAGACCGAGTGGAGAGGTGGTCTTTTGTACGCCGTGCCGCCGCAGAACACCAGCCGCACCTGCCCGGTAGCATGGGGAGGATGCGGTCAGGTATCGGCAGATAACCGCAAGACCCAGGCGAAGTTCGTATGCCTGAAATGCGGGCTGTCAGCCAATGCGGATTTCATCAGCGCGGTAAATATCCGAGAGGCGGGACTCACCTCGCTAGCCTGTTCGCAACCTTCGCATGCAGTAAGTGCGTCGTGGCAGGAACCCACCGAAGGTATCCATCGCTTAGGCGTGGAACCGGTAGGAATCCCCGGACTTTAGCCCGGGGAGGACGTCAAAACACGACCGTGGTCAACAACAACAACAACACAGCGGCGCATCACCATGACCGCGGAGCAAACGCAACATCAGCAAGCCGCCAGCACGAATCGGACTCTGCATGCTTCCGTGAACCACGGCCGGCCAAACGTGGCCGCCAGTGTTCGGCCCGGCCAAATGGGCGGCCGTGGCGGTGTGGAATCGGGTCGCCCCTCTAGTCCGGACCCCCTCCGAGAGTCCGAAGGAAACAAACCGGCCAGCGAATGGCGAACGCAGCAACGAGACCGTCCCCCTTCGCTGAGACCGCCAAACGCCGCCCCCGCCAATGCCGCGCTGGACGAGCGGCACCTGCAAGAACTCGATCGGCTCCACCAGCAGCAAACCGAGGAGCGGCAGCGCATCGAGCAGAAACATCGGCAGGATCAGCACACGAATATCACGTATTCCTGCCGGCGGGGATCGACGCGTGCTTTGCGGGAGACTAGGTTCGCTATTCGCCGAACCATCCCTCGACATCGTTCTTCTGCGCCTACCACGGCTTTGTCGATTTCACGGATATCGGTCACGTTATACTCAGTGTGGAACCTTACCAGAACGTACGGGGATGCTCCGCTGCTCCGCCCAATCCCAATGGTGCACTGGCGGATGCAACGAACTGCGTGCTCTCCCATGAGGTGATCGAGTCCATCACGGATCCGGATCTGGATGCCTGGATTGCGAATAACTCCTTGCTGACGTCGCGTGCTGAGATTGGAGATCTCTGCCAGCCGATTGGCAACAAGGGTCAGGCCCTCGACTCCTACGTTATGCTGTATGGGCATCCCTACGAGATCCAAGCTGGAGTACTCCAACACGTACCACGCCTGCGCTGGCGCTCCGTAGAAACGCTGTCCCTGTGCTGCGCAGATCGCCGGTAAGAGACCGCATCTTTCTTTGATTGCATACATCAGCGGAACGCCATGGGGATAAGAGGAGCGGCCGCCCGCTGTCCTGCCACACCACCGTGCATGCGGGTTCGCTCTGAGTAAGCTGCGCCGTTGTGGGCCGGAGGTTCGACTCGTCGTTCACGACATGGGCTTCTAGGGTTTCCGTTTTCGGCTTCACCGTCCTCTGAACGTATAAAGCTCAGCGGGAGCTGGCTGGCTAGCGCGGTGCCACCCCTGAGTTCGACCTTCTGCTACTCACGCTCACTGGAGACAAGCTCGATCGCTTTCCGCGCCGAACCACCGGATTTACGTTCTGGGTCCTTGATCGATTATCTGGCCGATCATTGGCCCGCTCGCCCGACGCTCACGCTTCGGATCCGGTTCTTGTACATTTGGCTCGCGTTTTTGCTCCACGACATGTCGCTCTCCGGACGTTGTGAAATAATTGGATGTGGTTAGTTTCGGATGACGCTCCCTCGACCGGGAGGGCTAAGGGTTATATCCTTGGTCTAGGCTGCGTGGCTGGTTGTTGGTACAGTCTTTCGGTTTAGGTTGCTGGCGAGGGGCTTTCTAAAGACAAGCTTTGGACCAAGAACTGGCAACCGTGGCGCTACGATACAAAGCACGGCAAGAGAACAAGTTGATGGCTTCCAGTCACTGGTTCTAAACAAGTTGTTTATTGCCAGCTGTCTGTGGGGTATTCGTTGTTCCGCCCGGTGAAGCCGGACGAAAAGGGGGGAGTTACCTGGAACGCGGCAAGAAAACGGCAGTTCTACTTGACGCCGCGCGGTTTTTGGGTAAACTGCATTTTTCTCTATGGCCACCATGCCACAATTCGTTCCCTCCGAAGTCGTGCACGATCTCGACTTCCCGCAGCGCGAGGCTGCTTTTTTCTATGGCCTGTTCTTGCGCGGGCATTCTCCTGACAAGTTGCGGCAAGACATCGAAGTGCCCGCGGTGGTCCTTGCCAAGTGGCACCGCGAGGCGGAACGCGACCCGCAGCTTCGTGATATCTTTACGCGCATGCTGGATTACCGCCGTCACGTCCTAGCCATCTTCGATACTCTGGTAGGCTCGGACACTCAGCCCCAGCGCGTGCAGTAGCCGCGCTACTTCCCCAGCGAGCATTCCCGATTCCTGATCTTGGCGGAGTCTCGTCTTATCCGCTACATTTGTCCTGTACCTTGGGGCAGGTCAAAAACTGTCAGGCAACCAAACCGGCTTTCCCATGATCTAACCGCCTTCGGGGGACAAGTGTCAGAAAATGAAGGGATTCCTTTGATTGACGGGGAGTGAGGCTGGGGTTAGAATCATACTGTCCCAAAGTTTGAGGTGTTTTCATGTCAAGGGTAGTACGGACCCTGTTTATTTCTATTTTTTTGATGGCTATCGGCATGCCAGCGATTTCTGCTCGGCAGGCGCAGGATCCGGGAACTCCTCCAGCACCCCAAAAATTGGACAAAGAAGCAAAGCGGAAGATGAAGAGGACGCTGAAGGAACTCGACAGCGCCTACCGGCAATGGCTGACTGAAGACGTCACCTACATCATCTCTCCGGACGAGCGCAACGCTTTCCTTCAACTGGATACCAACGAAGAGCGCGAGCAATTCATTGAACAGTTCTGGCTGCGGCGCAGCAGCAATCCCGACCTCCCGGAAAACGATTTTAAGGAAGAGCATTACCGCCGCATCGCTTACGCCAACGAACACTTTGCTTCCGGCATCCCGGGATGGAAGACCGATCGCGGCCGCATGTACATCATGTGGGGCCCGGCGGATGAAGTGGAATCGCACCCCACGGGCGGCACCTACGACCGGCCGATGGAAGAGGGCGGCGGCTCGACGAGCACTTATCCGTGGGAAACCTGGCGGTGGCGGTACCTGGAAGGCATCGGTGAAAACATTATTTTAGAGTTCGTCGATCCCAGCGGCTCTGGTGAGTATCACCTGACCATGGATCCGTCGGAAAAGGACGCGCTCCTGCATGTGCCTGGTGCGGGCTTGAGTTTGATGGAATCGATGGGCATGGCGTCGAAGGCTGACCGCTTCACGCGTTCCGACGGCACCAACCTGCCGACGACCATGGGTGGTCAATCCGCCAGCATGAACGAGTTCAATCGCCTGGAGCTTTACGCCAAGGTGAATCGACCGCCGGAGGTGAAATTCAAGGATCTCGAGGCGGTGGTAACCTCTCGCATCGTCCGGGATCAGTTGCATTTCACCTGGCGCACCGATTACCTGAAAGTGACCAATGACACGGTGCTGGTGCCCGTCACCATCCAAGTCCCGAATGGCCAGCTGTCCTTTCAGTCCAAGGATGGCATACATTCTGCGACCATGAATATTTTCGGGCGTGTAAGCACGCTCACCGGCCGCGTGGTGCAAACGTTTGAAGACCCCGTTTCCAAAGACTTTCCCGATTCGCTTTTCCAGCAGTCGCTAAAGCTGCAGTCCATCTATCAGAAAGCCATTCCTCTTCGCCCGGGCCTGTACCGCCTGGATCTGGTGATCAAGGATGTGCAGAGCGGAAACATCGGCGTGGTGAACTCGCGCTTGCAGGTGCCGCGGTACGAGGATGACAAGCTGGAAACAAGTTCGCTGATCCTCGCAGATGGAAACAAACTTGAGCACGTGCCATTAAAGCAGATCGGCGCCGGACAGTTCGTACTAGGTGCCACGAAGGTTGTCCCGCGTATGGACAGCAACTTTGCAACCAGTGAAAAGCTGGGAATCTATATGCAGGTTTACAACCTCAAGCCCGACGACAAGTCCCACAAATCCAGCGCCACTTTTGAGTTCACGGTGAAAAAGGGCAAAGATCAGATCATGCAGTTCAAAGAAACTTCCGAAGAGATGAAGCAGACCGGCGACCAAGTTACCTTAGAGCGCCTTCTGCCCCTCGCAACGCTGTCACCGGGGAAGTACAGTCTGGAAGTGAATGCTACCGACACGCTTTCGCGTCAGACCATTTCGCGCACGGCAGAGTTCACGGTGAAAGCACCGCAGGAAACTAAGACGGCGGCGAATGCTACACCGGGGAGGTAAAGCAAAGTGAAACAGGAACGGCTCCGAATCCTGGGGGCCCTGGTCCTGACCGCCATGGTATCGTCCTTCGCGGCGATTCCGGCGGCCGCGCAAGCGAAGCCTGTCCCGGGCAAGCTTGCCGGAG
>WNFP01002992.1_pt1 | contig 13519 bp, 10 predicted proteins | sample 5400201 | NCBI WGS metagenome assembly WNFP01 (sample SAMN13153355, study PRJNA577476) | soil metagenome | isolation source: 115 cm saprolite under Madrone tree | place: USA:California | collected 2016-06-14
GCTGCCCGGTTGGCGCCGCCGTCGGATCCACATTGGCGATTTGGCAGAGCTCGTCATAGGGCGCCCCGACGAACTCAACGCGAAAGCCAAGGTTCAGCGTCAAGCGCCCGGTCGCTTTATAGTCGTCCTGGGCGAAGAAGGCATAAGCGGGGAGGCGGTAGTCGTGGTTGGCCACGCCACCACTGCCCAAAGCCACCACAGGGGAGCCCAGCAGGAAGTTTTGAAAGTCCTTCACCGGGAAAGGGGCGCCGGGAACGAAGAACACCAGAGGATTGCCGATAACGTTAAGGATTCGGCGAAGGCTGGTGTGGTCCAGCTCGCCGCCGAACCGGAACGTGTGCGGCCCGCGTGTCCAGCTCAGCGTGTCTTCCACGACGAAGGAATCCGAGAGTGCCAGTTGACCGGCGCCGGGGAACGTGCCAAACGCAAAACTCCCGAGCTGAAAGCGGTCGATTCCCAGGCTGCCGCCGGGCTGGACAATGCCCAGCTGTGCGGCGGTAACCGGGTTTTGGCCCAGCAGGTCGTCACGGATGATGTTAACGCCGAAGCGGAACTCGTTCGCCAGACGATTGTTGAAGATGTGGGTCTCGGTGATGCTGCCGAAACGTCCGCGCAGTGGAATCGTGAGCGGGAAATTCAGATTGTTCGCGGCCGCCGCGCCGCCGGTTTGAACCTGGAAGGAATCAGCGCCGAAAGGCTGAAACCTCTCGGAGTCGGACCAGAAGAAGCGCCACGCCAGGCTGTCCTTATCCCCGCGGAAATGGCGGTCCCAGTTCACCATGAACTGATCCTCTCTGAATTTCCCGACAGCGGCGAGCGTCAGCGGGCCGGTATTCGCGTTACCGAAACTGTCGAGCCCCGGAGTGCCCGGAACGGTGGGGAAGAGGAAGGGACCACCGAACTGGTTGCTCTGCGCGTTCAGAAGCTTCACCGCCACCGGGTCTAGCTTACTGGCCCCCGTGGGAAGGCCGCTCGGGAAGAAGGTTGCAATCAACGTGCATGGGTCGCGGGGATTGGGAGAGGCGCAGCTGGGGGCGGGAGTTGTGGGAAGCACCGGGATGGTGGCACTGATGAGCGTTCCCGGCGAGCCGCCTGCGCGCTGGCGCGAGCCCTGATAATTCAAGTAGACGTAACCAAGCTGCGCGTTCCGGCCAACCGGGCCGCCTCCGTCTGCCCCGAAAATGTTTTGCTGTATCCGGGGCCTGGGTTGGCGGGCCTTGTTAAGGAAGAAGTCATTCGCATCCAGGTCGGTGTTGCGAAAAAACTCCCAGGCATCAGCATGGTACTTTTTTGTCCCGCTTTTCAAGACGGCGTCGATGTTGCCGCCTCCATTGCGGCCTAGCGTGGCGTCGTAAAGGCTGGTGGAGACCTTGAATTCCTCGATGGCGTTGGCATTCGGAATGGGGGTGAAGGTTAACTCTCCACTGGCGAAATCGGCGGAAGAGATTCCTTCGATCGAGTAATTATTATTGGTCTCTCGCTGGCCATTCACCTCGATCCTGGCAGTGCCGCGGCCCAAGTCGCCGGCATTGTTGATATCCGAAGACGCGCCCGTCGAAAGCGCGAGCAACTGCTGAAAATTTTGAGTCGGGAGAGGCAGGGTGGAAACCGTTGTAGCATCGAGGGCTTCCCCCGTTGCCGCATTCGCCGTATTGATCGTGGCGACTTGCGCCGAAACGGTCACCGTCTCGGTCGCTTGGGTCACTTTCAGCGCGGCCGTCATCCGGGTGGTTTCCGTCACGCGCACCAGGACGCCCGTAAACTTCGTCGTGGCAAAGCCGGCTGCGCTCACCCCGACGGAGTAAGAACCCACCGGGAGCAGAGTAGCAGTGAAGGAGCCCGAAGAGTCCGCTGTCAGATCCCGGACGACCTGGCCTGTTGCTTCGCTCACAATTACGACCTTAGCGCTGGCAATTACCCCTCCGGACGGGTCCTGAACGGTACCGGTGATCGCACCGGTAGCACCGCCTTGTGCCATGATCCTCGCCGCGCCGATCGACATCAGTAAGACTAGAAACATCCCCACCACGAAGTTCTTGAGTGTGATCATATTTTCCCCTCTGATTGTTTTAGCTCTCGATTGCGCCTCGCGAACTCGCCTAGTTCTCTGAGAGATTCGATTCCAGACGGTGCACTGAGTACACTCTGCGCGAATCCACCCCTGATGATTGCCACTCTAGATAGAACGTCTTTTTATGTCAATTGTTTTGCTTTGAGCAGGAATTTTCTACAACCGTGCTGGCGTAAGTCTTCCGAAAGTCCAATCCTGGTGATTCTATCGAGCCATTTTCCTACTCCATTTCTTTTACTAGCGCACCGAGCCCAAAATGTGTATCCTTTCGCTCCGCGGTACTGGTTCCCCGCCAGTCTGGAGTGGCGCCCATGTCACACAGTATTATTTCCCCCGGCCAGCACAAATCCGAGCAGGAGCATCGCGCCGATCTCTGCGTGGTTGGGCGCTGGATGTATGAACGCGGGTTTAACGTCGCCTGCGAGGGCAACCTCTCCGTCCGGTTGGGCGACGGCCGAATTCTGACCACGCCGACGTGCATGAATAAAGGGATGCTGGCACCCGAGGATCTGGTCATCATCGACCTCGAAGGACGGCAGGTTGCGGGGGACCGCAAAGCGTCTTCCGAACTGGCAATGCATCTTTTGTTTTATCGCATGCGGCCCGACGTGAACGCGATTTGTCACGCGCATCCACCGACCGCAACGGGTTTCGCCGTGGCGGGACGCGCGCTGGATCAGGCATTGCTTCCCGAAGTGATTATCGGGCTCGGCCAAATTCCGCTGGTGAAGTATGGAACGCCGGGAACACCCGAACTGAGCGCCGCGCTGGAGCCATTCGTGCCGCACTACGACGCTTTGCTGCTGGCGAATCACGGCGCGGTAACGTGCGGAACGGATTTGTTGACCTCGTTTTTCCGTATGGAGACGATCGAGCATTTCGCGAAGATCACGCTGGCGGCGGAGAATGCGGGAATCCCAACGCTGCTGTCGGGCCGCGAGGTGGCCAAGCTGATGGCCGCGCGTTCGCGGTATTTTGTTTCGCCGCCGCCGGGCGGAGGGGCGGACCTCCCTGTAACCAGCGACAGCGGGGAGAACGCCAGCGATCACGTCACCTTGACAAGAAATGAATTGGACGCGCTGATCGACGAAGCCGTCCGCAAGGATCGCACCCGCCGCTGAGGAAAAGAAAATCGCCATGTCGAGTGGGCCGCCATGCCCCGTAAGATTGCTCGGCTGCGTTGACGGGCGAAGAGAAAGCGGCAATACTGGCGAGCGATGATTGGCCAGCTCCGCGGACAGCTTGCCGGAAAAAGACCGAATCAGGTGCTCGTGGATGTGGGCGGCGTGGGATATCTCGTGCAGGTGCCGCTCTCGACCTACGCCTCGCTCGGCGAGCTCCATACCGAAGTGACTCTTCTGATCCACACGCACGTGCGCGAAGACGCACTGGCGCTCTACGGTTTTCTTTCCTCGCGCGAAAAACATTTCTTTGAGATGCTGCTCTCGGCTTCTGGCGTGGGGCCGGCGCTGGCGCTGAAAATCTTGTCGGGGATGAGCGTCGAGGAACTGGTGCCGGCGATCCGCGGGAGCGACCTGGCGCGGCTGACGAGGATTCCTGGCGTGGGGCGCAAAACGGCGGAGCGCATGGTCGTCGAGCTGAAAGACAAGCTGGAAGCGGTGGCGGTGGAAACAGAAAGGCCCGCGGCGTCTTCGCCGGCGGGAGTGGAAGCGGACGTGGTCTCGGCGCTGGTGAATCTGGGATACGACGGGCGCACGGCGGAAAGCGCAGTCGGAGAAGCGAAGCGCGAAGTGGGTAGCGTGAATTTTGAGAAGCTGTTGCGCGCGGCATTGCAGGCGTTGAGCGCCCCAAAGGGAAGGGCGGCAAGGACTACGTAAAACATGGCGGACGGAACGGCAAAACGGCTGATGCAGCAAAAACAGCCGCGACGCATTGTGTCTGGACAGGCGTTTGACGAGGATGCGCGCATCGAAGCGAGTGTCCGCCCGAAGCGGCTGGACGAGTACATCGGGCAAAAGCGCGTCAAGGAAAACATCCAGATTGCCATTGAGGCGGCGCGAAGCCGCGACGAGGCGCTCGATCACGTCCTTCTCTACGGGCCGCCGGGACTCGGCAAGACCACGCTCGCGCAAATTATCGCCAATGAATTGAACGTGCCGATCAAGACCAGCGCCGGTCCGCTGCTCGAACGCAAAGGCGACCTGACGGCGATCCTCACTTCGCTCGAAGGCCGGGAAGTTTTCTTTCTCGATGAGATTCACCGGCTGCAGCCCGCGGTGGAAGAAGTGCTCTACCCGGCGATGGAAGATTTTCGCCTGGACCTGATCATCGGGCAGGGGCCGGGCGCGCGGATTCACCCGTTTTCGCTCGGGCATTTCACCTTGATTGGCGCGACGACCCGCGCGGGATTGATTACCGCGCCCCTGCGCTCGCGCTTCGGCATCGTGCACCGGCTGGATTTTTACGAGCCGCAGGATTTGCTAATCATCGTTCACCGCTCGGCGAAGATTCTGAACATTCCGGTGGACGAAGGAGGCGCGGAAGAAATCGCCCGGCGATGCCGCGGCACGCCGCGCATCGCGAACCGTTTGCTGCGCCGCTCGCGCGATTTTGCGGAGGTGCGCGCGGCGGGCCGCATCACGCGCGCCGTGGCGCAGGAAGCATTGCAAATGCTCGGCGTGGACGAAAACGGCCTCGATGAAGTGGATCGCAACCTCATGCTGGCGCTGCTCGATAAATACGCAGGCGGGCCAGTCGGCGTGGGCACGCTCGCGGCGGCCCTCAGCGAAGAGGAAGACGCCATCGAAGAAATGTACGAGCCCTACCTGATGCAGATCGGGATGATTGATCGCACGCCGCGTGGGCGCGTGGCCACAGCCCGAGCGTATGAATACTTTGGCCGGGAACTGCCGAAGCGCCAGCCGAGACTCTTCTGAAGAAGTTGCCCGCCGACCGTTGAAGGTCGAAATAGCGGAGAAGAGCGATCGTCAGCTTCGTATTCCTGTTCTGGTCAATCTACGATCAAGATACCCTCGGTCGCCTGTGCGTGGAATTTTCTCTTGGACTCTTCGCTGCGGTTGCCGTGGTACTTCCGTACTGAGGTACTTTCGTACTGCGGTACTTCTGTACTGAGTACTTTTGTACTATAGTACTTTTGTACTCAATACTTTCCTCTACCAGTAATTACCGTGATTACCGTATTGCTTAACCTTCGCAGCAGTAGCATCACTACTGCCACACCAGCCCAATCCTTTCGTTAGGGGTAACCATGACTTACAAAATTTCACTTACTTCGAGTCGAGTTGTACTCAGCTCGGTGCTGACCGCTTTACTAGTCTGGCCGCCCGGGCTCCTTGCCTGGACGCAACCGGCTGTGGCATTCAGTGGTCAAGCGACCGTACTCCGTGTCACCACGCACGGCCTCATCGACATCACCACCACCGTATCTGACACCGGGCCGCTTCCTTCCTCGGGCGGTGCTCTGCAGACTTCGCTACTGTCAATCAGCTTCCCCGGACTGCTCACCGCCGACGTCGCCCACGCGACAACCATCGGCCAAGCAGACCGGGCCCGTTCAGAAGCCTCTGTCGCCGATGTCACCCTGACAGCCGGCGGCAATACCATCGCAGCCAGCTTGCTTCGGTCCAGCGCCATGGCTGTCTGCACGACGGGAGGCCCAGCAGTCAGCGGTAGCTCGGAGATCGCCGAACTGGTCATAAACGGCCAGACGATTGCCGTCTCCGGGCAGCCCAACCAGACGATCACCCTGCCCGTTGGCAAGGTCATCATCAACGAGCAGTCGAGCTCGGTCAACGGCAATACGGGCAGCATCACTGTCAACGCCCTTCACGTGATCGTTCCTGCCGTCCTTGGCGTCGCGGGTGCGGATGTGGTGGTCTCTTCGGCCCACGCCGATGTCACTTGTCAAGGAGTGCCTGCCTGCGTTGGCAAGGACTTCGTGACAGGCGGCGGGTTCATCACCGGCACCCCCTCAGGAGCCAAAGGCAACTTTGGAGTGGGTGGCGGAATCAAGAACGACGGCAGCCTTTGGGGCCATCTGGAGTACATCGATCATGGCTCCAATGGTCCGAAGGTGCACGGCACTGGCGTGACGAACTACAGCATCGTCAATACCACCACTCGCGAAATTGATGGCACCGCAGAGGTCAATGGCCAGAGTGGCTCCACCTATCGTGTCGTGGTTGCGGACAATGACGACGTAGGGGGCAAGGACTCCTTTTCGATCACGCTCTATGACTCAAACGGCAACTCCTTCTACTCTGCTGCCGGCAACCTTGGCGGCGGCGAGATCCAACTTCACAAGCCTTGTCAGTAGGAAACAAGCCGGCCCGGCGACTGAGTCGCCGGGCCGGCAAAAAAATGATGATCGATTAGAGACGTAGTTGACCTTTGGGAAGCCGAAGAGAAGGCAGAACGAACTGCTTAATTCAAAGTAGCCCACTACCGAGTGTCAAAGACTTGTTGATTGAACTGGAGCGAGCCGATAGACTGTACCAACCAGCCTGCCGTAATTCCTTCTTTGGAGGAGAGATGATGAAGCCGTTTTCACGAGCGGTTGGCTGCCTATGCGCGTTGCTCCTAAGCCTGGTTTTGGCGATTCCGCGGGACGCTCTTGCCCAGAATCACGTGGTTTCTCCACTGGAACTCCAGAAAGATGTCGCGGCCGCTTCGGCTTCCCGCCAGAAAAATGTGGCGCAAGTCGAGAGTTTCCTTTCTTCCGAAGAAGCTCAGCGGGCGATGAAATCGGCGCACATCAATTACCAGGAAGTAAAAAACGCCGTCCGCCAACTGAATGACGAAGATTTGGCGCGATTGTCGGCTCGTTCAGAAAAAGCTCAGAAGGATTTCGCGGCGGGGACGCTCAGCGACCGCGACCTGCTCATTATCCTCCTGGCCGTCGCCGCTCTAGTTCTGATCATTGTTGCCGTGCGCTGACGAGATGAAATCTCGCATCATCCTCGGTCTTTTCCTGATCTCCGCGGCGAGTGCGGCGCTCGCGCTCGCCGCGGAAACGACAGTCCTTTGGACCGACGTCCCCTTCATCGCGCAAGCAAAGAACGGATGCGGTTCGGCCGCGATCTCCATGGTCATGCAATACTGGGAGAAGAAAGACGGGCAGGGCGGCCGGCCCGCCACGGGGGGCAGGCCCTCTGCGGACGCACAGAAGATTCAGGCGGCCCTGTTCTCTCCCGCGGCGGGTGGGATTCCTGCAAGCCGGATGCAGAAATATTTTCAGGAATCCGGCTATCGCGTGTTTACATTTCAGGGGAATTGGACAGATCTGAAACATCATCTCGAGCAAGGCCGGCCGCTGATCGTCAGCCTGAAGGCAAGCGGAGCGCACGGGCCGCTTCATTACGTCGTCGTCGTGGGAATCGATTCGGAGCGAGGCTACGTATTCGTCAATGACCCTGCCCAGCAGAAAATGCTAAGAATCTCGCGGAAGGGATTCGAATCGGAATGGGGTTACACGGGCGACTGGACTCTGCTGGCGTTGCCGCGGACAGACGATTGATTTTTCTTTTACTCCTCCTCTTCCTGCCGAATCGCGCGCTTCCTCAAGCAACTCTCCCCGCGACGGACAGAATTTCGGAAGTAAAAAAACTCTACGAGGCGGGACGCTGGAGCGAGGTCGTCCAGGCGGTTCCGGAATCACCCGACGAGGCTGCCGATCTGGAGCTTTATCGCGGCTTGGCGCTCGCGCAACTGCAGCGATGGGGGGAAGCAAAGAAGGCATTCGAGGCGGGACTCGTGCGAAACCCGCGCGACGCCCGGTTGTTAGTGGAACTCGCGGGAATCGCCTATCGCGAGAAACAGTTTTCGAGAGCGAAACGGGAACTGCGCCGCGCGCTCGCGATCGACGGGCGGGACGACTACGCCAATAATTTCCTCGCGTCCATCTATTTCCTTGAAGGCAATCTCGAAGCCGCGCTGAAATATTGGAATTGGGCAGGCAAGCCGAAACTGGAGGACCTTACCTTCGATCCTCAGCCGAGGTTGAATCCCCTTCTTCTCGACCGCGCATTTACATTTTCTCGCGGGAGTGAGTGGCGCCGCGATCAATTTCTGACGACCCAGGCGCGGCTCGAGAGCCTCGATCTTTTTCCTCACATGCTGTTCGAACTCGAAGCGCAGGCCGATGGCTCATTCGACCTGAGGTTTCATGGCAGCGAAAGAAATGGCTGGGGCAGCACGAAGTGGGAAGGCCTTGTTTCGCTGCTACGCGGCTTACCCTATCAGTCCGTCTATCCGGAATTTTACAATCTTGACCGCGGAGGATTGAACTGGCGATCTCTGGTGCGCTGGGACGATGAAAAGCGCCGCGTCTTGACGGAAATCGCCGCGCCGCTCGGGGAAAACCCTGAAGTGCGCTACCGGATTTATTTCGACGGCCGAAATGAGAACTGGGACCTGAGAAACACAATCGCCCCCTCCACTCCTTCCTCCGCGCACCTGAATCTGGAGAAGGCCGTGGCGGGCGCGGAGATTCAATCCGTCGTGAGCGGGCGCTGGCAATGGAAGAGCGGCGTCGAATACTCCTATCGGAAATTCCGAAACGTGGCGGGTGTTCCCCCGCAGACTGCCGCATTTTTCACCAATGGCTCGGCGATCGCACTGCGATCCCGCGTCGGGCGATCGCTCGTCCGATTTCCCGAAAGAAGGTTCACGCTCGATTCGAGCGCGACCGGAGAGTTCGGCACATTTTTCGAAAATCCTCTGGGCAGATACGGGCGCATGGAGGGCTCGCTTCGGGTGGATTGGTTTCCGCGGGCCGAAGGCGAGGATTACGAAATGCGAGGGGACTTACGCGGCGGCCGGACATTCGGAAAGGTACCCTTTGACGAACTGTTTATGCTGGGTTTTGAACGCGATAACGATCTGTGGCTGCGCGGCCATCCTGGGTTGAGGAACGGAGAGAAGGGAAACGCCCCGCTCGGCCGAAACTACGTCCTCGCCAATTGGGAGATGAACAAGATCGTGTATAAGGGCGCCTTCTTCACTGTGAAGGTGGGGCCGTTTGTGGATAGCGGCAAGATTTACGATCCTTCGGGGAATTTCGGGTCGCCAAAGTGGCTGTGGGATACCGGAATTCAAGCCAAGATTCGCGTTCTCGGCAGCCTCGAGTTCGTGCTGGGATACGGCAAGGATCTGCGCTCCGGCAACAACTCGTTCTTCACGACCGTCACTCGGTAGCAGTCGCAAACGGCCTGTCGTCTTACCGTCTCCACGTTGACTTGCGTGGAACCGCACCCTAATATGACGAGCCGAAGGCGGATTCTTTCCTATGATTGGGCGGACCGTTTCCCATTACCGCATCGTGGACAAATTGGGCGGAGGCGGCATGGGAGTGGTGTACAAGGCGGAAGATATTAAACTTGGCCGCCACGTCGCCTTGAAATTCCTCCCGGAAGAGCTTTCCAAGGACCGACATGCGGTCGAACGCTTTCAGCGCGAAGCGCGGGCCGCCAGCTCCCTGAATCATCCGCACATCTGCACAATTTACGACGTGGACGAGTACGAAGGCCAGAACTTCATTGTTATGGAGATCCTTGAGGGGCAAACGCTCAAGCACCGCATTTCCGGGAGGCCATTGGAGATCGAGCGAGTCCCGGAGTATGGCTTCCAAATGGCGGACGCCCTTGACGCGGCGCACTCTAAAGCGATCATCCACCGCGACATCAAGCCGGCGAATATTTTCGTAACGGACCGCGGCCAGGTAAAGCTTCTGGATTTTGGCCTTGCCAAACTTCTGCCGGAACGCCGAGGCACAACCTGGCCGTCTCCGAAATCGGGGGCGGTCACTACAACCACTGAGGACGATCATTTCACGAGCACCGGCGTGGCGCTGGGAACGATCACCTATATGTCCCCGGAACAAGTTCGCGGAGAAGAACTGGACGGGCGCACGGATTTGTTTTCTCTTGGGATTGTGCTCTATGAAATGTCCACCGGCCAGCAGGCGTTCAGCGGCAACACTCAGGGAATAATTTTTGAAGCCATATTGAATCGCGCGCCGATTCCCCCGATGCGGCTGAACCCCGCGATCCCTCCGCAACTAGAAATGATTATCTCTAGAGCGCTCGAGAAAGATCGGGGATTGCGCTACCAGACCGCCTCTGACCTGCGGGCCGACCTGCAACGATTGAAGCGAGACACCGATTCAGCCCGCGCGCTGCCCATGACCTCGGGTTACACTGCCCGCTATGCGCTCCGGCTCCGGCGAAACTGGCCTCATTTTGTGTGGGGCGCGGTTCTCATTACTCTGTTAGCCGTGTTCGGGCTGGTTGCAGGCAATCTCCGCGAACGCTTATTCGGCAGGGCAGGATCACCGCGCATCGATTCGATCGCCGTTTTGCCGTTCACTAATGTGAGCAAAGATTCCAAAACGGAATATCTGAGCGACGGGATAACCGAGAGTCTAATCAACAGCCTCTCTCAGTTGCCGAACCTTGCGGTGATGTCGCGAAATACCGTTTTCCGCTATAAAGACCAGGCCAATGACCCGGAACGTGTGGGAAACGATCTCGGCGTCCGCGCAATCCTCACCGGGAGGCTCGTCCAGTCGGGTGATGAGCTGCTCATCAGCGTCAATCTCGAAGACGTGCAAAACAAACGGCAAATCTGGGGAGCCCAGTACAACCGGAAACTGTCCAATCTGGTGTCGGTGCAGGAAGAGATTGCGGGCGACATCTACGGACGGTTACGCCCCAAACTTGACGGGGAGGAGATCAAACGAGTATCCAAGCGGCCGACGGAGGATGTCGAAGCCTACCAGTTCTATTTGCAGGGGCTATTCTATTGGAACAAATGGACGGAAGCGGACTTCAAGAAAGCCGCGGACTACTTCACACGGGCTGTCCAGAAAGATCCGCGTTATGCGTTATCGTATGCGGGTCTCGCAGATACCTATAGCTTGCTGGGCAACGCCGGGTACCTTCCCCCATCCGAGGCCTGGCCAAAAGCCAAGGCCGCAGCGATGCAGGCCCTTGAAATTGATGACACGCTCGCGGAAGCACACGCCTCTTTGGGCCTGGTGAAAGAACATTACGAATGGGACTGGACCGGGGCGGAAAAGGAATTCAAGCGGGCCATAGAGCTCGACCCAAACTCGGCAACGGCGCACCTTTGGTACGGCGACTTTCTGTCAAACACCGGCAGGCTCGAGGACGGTATGCGCGAAACAAAAAAGGCGCAGGAACTCGATCCGCTCTCACCAATCATCAATACCACCTTGGGATGGCAATTCTATCTTTCTGGACAATACGATCAAGCGGTCGAGCGGTTGCGCAAGGTGCTGGAGATGGATCAAAAGTTTGCCCCGGCTCGGCGAATACTTGAGGGGGTCTATTCCCAGATGGGCAAGGAAAAGGAAGCTGTAGCCGAAAGAGAGAGATTCGTTTCGCTCTCGGGAAGCCCCGAATTGGCGGCCTCCATCGAAGAGGATTTCGCCAAGTCTGGATACAAAGGTGTCCTGCGCGGTTGGCTGGATGGTATGACCGAGCTTTCCAAGCACGGTTACGTCTCCTCGTATGACATTGCTCAGATCTATGCGCGCATGGGCGAAAAAGATTTGACCCTTACGTGGCTGGAAAAGGCTTACGACGAACACGACAGCGGTCTAGTCTCCCTCGGAGTTGATCCGCTCTACAGTAGTGTTCGCTCGGACGCGCGGTTCCGCGCTCTACTCAAGCGCTTGAGGCTCTCAAGTTAGGGTCGTCTGCGTGTCGGACAGCAAAGTTAATGTCAAAGTGTCCCATGGTCGTGGCAAGTTCAGCCTGACGCATGGAATGGAAATCATTTATCTCTCGCTGGGGTCGAATTTAGGAGACCGCGAGGCCAACCTGCGCGCGGCGATCGCTGCATTGGGGGATGCGGGTGTGCGCGTGCGGCGGGTGTCGTCGCTCTATGAAACGGAACCGGTGGATTTTCTCGAGCAGCCGTGGTTCTTGAACTGCGCGGTGGAGGGGGAGACGGAGTTGAAGCCGCTGGAGCTGTTGCGCGTGCTGCGGGAGATCGAAGCCAAAATAGGGAGCAAGAAGTTAGTTGCGAAAGGCCCGCGGCTCATTGACATGGACATTCTTTTGTACGGAGAGGAGACGATCGACACGCCGGAATTGCAAGTGCCCCACCCGCGGATGCATTTGAGGCGATTTGTGCTGGTGCCGCTGACGGAGATTGCGCCGGAGTTACGGCACCCGAATTGGAAAAGAACTGTGAAGCAACTGCTCGAGGAAACGCCGGATCGCAGTACGGTACGGCGTTTTGATCGTGCCAAGTGCTGACCTCCGGATTGCGTCAACTGGTGCGATGCAAGAGCAAGCGATGGAGAGTCATGGGTTTGGGTTGCAACGCATCGAGCTCGATTTGCGTGAGCTTGCCTTCCGTGATTTCGAGCCAGCGGTAGACACCGGGCTCGCTCTCCTGGACTTCTCGGCCGTTCAGGCGGCGGAGAAAATCCTGGGCGTCATCGCGGGAAGCAACTTCGCGCAGCATGGGCCGGGCGAGGGCTTCGACGGCGTAGCTGCGGAGAAGTTTGCTCCAATAATGATCGAAGAGTTCGCCGGAGGCGAATATGTCGCTCCAGGCGACTTCTCCGCCGTAGGCGACGACCACGCCGACGACGCGCTCACCCTTCAGGCCTGACGTGGCGCGCGCGAAGCGCTTTTGAATTTCCTCGACGAAGCTGTCGATCGAACCACCAATCCGCTGCGACTTATAGATTTTGTCATAGGACTGGGTCGGAGCTTCTTCTCTCATAACGCTGGATAGCTCGTTCGGGGAGAGAACTGCGCGTGGAGCAGCAGACGGAGCCGCGGCAGTCGAACCGCTAGCTACAGCGGACCAGACTTCGGTCTGCTCCTGATCCACGGCAGCCTTTTCGCGGACGCTGGGGTGCACGATGGTCTTGGAGGAGACGAATTGGGAATTGCCGCCGGTCCAGCGGCCGTGCTCGACGCAGAAGACGTCGAGAGGAAGAGGAGCCGCGCCGACTGGGACGATGCGGTCTTTGCCGATGATGCGGTCTTGCTTGCCGCCGCTGACATGCTCACCGGCCAGGAGAAGGAGGTGGTGCCTGCTGCGGTTGATCAGGACGAGCTGATTGACCGAGGCGCCGGATGTGTTTTGGGGCGCGGGAATAGGGCGGCCGTCGCGTGTGCGGGCCAGGCCGGCGGCACCCTGCTCGCTGACCACGACATCGCCGCTTGAAAGGCCTTCATCGAGTGTGAGGAAGGTGCTGGTGTCGTGCGTGGACGAGGTGACGACAGGGAAAATGGCGATGTTTTCGTAGGTGATGGAGTCGAGGAGCCGCCAGATCCCTTCGGATTTGGGCGGGGCAGGGGGCCCCGGCGCTGCCGAAACAAAGGCCAGGCTGCCGAGGGTGCTCATGCCGAGCAGGCCGCCCATTACAGCGTTTAAGAGTGAACGTTCCATGAAAACCTCCCGTGTTTGAACCTTTGAGGACAT
>WNFP01002997.1_pt1 | contig 13508 bp, 11 predicted proteins | sample 5400201 | NCBI WGS metagenome assembly WNFP01 (sample SAMN13153355, study PRJNA577476) | soil metagenome | isolation source: 115 cm saprolite under Madrone tree | place: USA:California | collected 2016-06-14
CCTCCGCGAAGGTCCGTGACCAGGTGCTCAAACTTTTTTCTAAACTCCTCGACGGATAGACTTCTTTCCCGACTGGATCCTGCTTGAGCCAACGCTTTCAGCCGCTCCTGGTTTTCGAAATCTTCACGCTCCAAGCGAATCATGTATTCGCGCGCCACTTTGTAGGCCGGCTTGGAGATATCTACCGTGCGCACCGTAGTCTTTTTCGTCTTGGGATCCATGAGATCTTCGAACTTGAGGTAACGGAGTTGCCCATCGACGAGGCAGACGAGCGCGCCGTCGATTTCGGAGTTCTGTTCATCAGGATTCAGCAAAAATTCTACGGCTCCATAGCCTAGCGTCTTCACGTACTCGCAATCGAATGCGACGGGAGGAGCGCAACGCAGCTCATAACCGATGGTCTTGTGAACAATCGTAAGGCTCTGGCCGCGCTCGGCGAAGCGGTGTTCGACTAAATTTTTCAGGATATACGCGAGATCGAGCTCCGCCAGACGCAGGTGACCATAACTGTCGTGGAGAATTCGCACGCCTTCGATAGATGTCAACTCTTCCGCCGGCATACGTTCGAGCAGACCCTCCGCGACCACCGCAACGCCGTCTTGCCTTTCCCACAACGCTTGCCGCTTTAGGATAGCACCCTCCAACAGATCGGCTACGGTTTCCAGGTGAACAAGACCGGGAAACTCCTCGGGGATCACGGAGAGAGTAGCGCCGGCGGCTTTACCCACGCCAAGCGCGAGGTGGCCCGCCGTCCGTCCCATGACGACTAGAAAGTACCAACGATTGGTGGTGCGGGAATCCTCCATGAGATTACGAACGATCTCAAACCCATATTGCCGCGCCGTTTCAAAACCAAACGTCGGCGTCTCCCCAGGTAAAGGCAGATCGTTATCGATCGTCTTGGGCACATGGCAGACACGAATTTTCCCCGCGGAACATTTTGCCACTTGACTGGCTGCGTACATGGTATCGTCGCCGCCGATGGTAACGAGATAGCCGATTCCCATCGCCAGCATCGCCGCCAACACCCGCTCTAGATCTTCGGCCTTTTTCGTCGGATTGGCGCGAGAAGTATTGAGGATCGACCCTCCCTGAAAATGGATGCGCGAGACGTCGTCGTGATCGAGGATTTTGACGCGGTCTGTTTTCCCCGCCATCAGATGGGAAAAGCCATCGTAGATGCCGATCACTTCATGGCCGCGGTTGCGTGCTTCGAGGGTAACGGCGCCAATAGTACCGTTGATTCCTGGCGCCGGGCCACCGCCCACTAAAATACCAACCCGAGCGCTATTATTTGAACCATTCGGACTGTGACTCATAATTCACCTATCGCCGGACACATAATTATGTCCTTCACATTCCGCTGCGTCCAGCGCGGAAACACCACCATACTCTCGCTGTAGACTGAAACAAGCAATAGGGCTGCCATGTGATGAACGCAGTGATTCCCTCTCATTCAGACACCTTCCTCATTCAGACAACTTCGCGACCGACACTCGTGAAGATTTGAACAGGTGACGGTTTTGCTTCGATTGTGCACAAAAACAATGCACCGAACGATTAAACTCTCATCAGTTCGGATGGCATTCTCGATTACTCGTTTAGAAATCTATACTACCTGAGCCAAACGTCGAGCACGGAATAACCTTTGCACATCAGCCAACTGGACAATACTAAAACCCAAGATATCGTCTCAGTAAAATCTGAGAGGAGAACTAAATGGCCACGAATGTAGCCATCAATGGATTCGGCCGGATCGGGCGCCTAGCCTTGCGGGGGATGCTTGAGCGGCACAAACAGGAGCTATCGGTCGTTGCCGTGAACGACATGGCCGATTTGCATACCAACGCCCATCTTCTTCGTTATGATTCAACCTATGGAGCTTTTCCAGGAAAAGTCGAAGTCGGAGAAGGTCGGATCAGGATCGATGAATGGGACATCGTGGTGCTAAGTGAAAAAGACCCGTCACGCCTGCCTTGGCAAAAGCTCGGCGTGGATATTGTTATAGAGTCCACCGGGGTCTTCACTGACGCTAGCCAAGTCCGAGCGCATCTCGAAGCCGGGGCGAAGAAAGTAATCATTACAGCGCCTGCAACAGGCGAAGACATCACTTTGGTTTTGGGAGTCAATGATGCAGCCTATGACCCACGCAAACACCACATCGTATCAAACGCCTCCTGTACGACGAATTGTTTAGCTCCCCTGGCAAAAGTGCTGCATGAAAACTTCGGCGTGGAGCGCGGTCTCATGACGACGACGCACGCCTACACTAACGACCAACGTATTTTGGACCTCATGCACAAGGACTTGCGCCGGGCGCGTGCCGGCGCCATGAATATCGTTCCAACAACAACCGGCGCTGCCAAAGCCATTGGTCTGGTGATGCCGGAGCTAAAGGGCAAGCTCCACGGACTTTCTCTCAGGGTCCCGACCTCGACGGTCTCGGTGGTGGATCTAGTGCTCGATCTCAAGAAGTCGGCTACAGCGGAAGCGATCAACGACTCACTCAAAACAGCTGCGGAGGGAGAACTCGATAGCATCCTGGAATATTGCGGCGAGCCTTTGGTTTCCAGTGATTTCCGTGGCAATCCCGCCTCCTCCATCGTGGATGGTCTTTCCACTGTGGTGTTGGAAGGAAAGATGGCCAAAGTACTCGCTTGGTACGATAACGAATGGGGCTACAGCTGCCGCGTCGGTGATTTGGCAACCTTCATGGCCGAAAGGGAACTCTAAGAAAGACAACGCTCGGTTAGTCAAGACCTCATCCTCGGCAAATTGGTCTTATGCGCTCTTGTATGTAATCGCCGAAATCACCGCGCCCTGAGGATCTTGAATGACACAGAAACGTCCCACGTTAGGAATATCGTGTGGTCCCATTAGGATTTTCCCACCAAGCTGGGCCGCAGTGCGCGCTGTTGCATCGACGTCATCAACTGTCACGTAGGTGCCCCATTGCGGCGGCATACCTTGAGCTTGCTGAGGCATTGGCATGATCCCGCCGATCCCACTACCGCCGGCCTTGACCACCGTGTAGTTCATCCCAGGCATCATATTCATGTCCTCAGTCGTCCACCCGAAGAGTTTAGTGTAAAACTCTTTCGCGGCATTGGGGTTCGTCGTCATCAGCTCAGACCAACTGAACGCTCCGTGTTTCTTGAAATTCTCGTCCATAAGACAATCCTCCCTTACTCTCACCGTATCATGGACTAAGCTGTTGTAAAGTTAAGTCTACGTAAAGAGCTGCTTTAGGTGGGGAGCTTCAATACGAATGCAACCCGTTGGGCTGCAACCAAGTCGGAGAAGATTCGGATTAGGTGAGGTATTCAACCGACAGTGGTGCTTCTTGCACCGAGCCGTTCACAGCCCGAAGGCTGTAGGCTCTGGCACCAGGCTTAGACGAAACAACGCGATTGATTTCAGTGCCGATGAAGTGGACGCCCGTCCAATCTTCGATGGCGACTCCGCCGGCGATTTCTCCGTTGGCCAAGAGCCGGTGGTACGACGGGCGACGGTCGGCCTCTCCGTCGTAATGAGGGCAGCAACTCCCCGGCAAAAAGCCGAGACAATCGAAGGCACGCAGCCCACCCGCCCATGAGTCCGTCACTCCTTGCTCGAACCAGCAAATCGCCCCGGCACTAACTCCTGTGAGCACGATCCCCGACTCCCACGCCTGTCGAAGAATTTCTGAAGCACCCCACTCGCGCCAGACGGCGAGCATGCTCTTCGTATTCCCGCCACCGACGAAGATCAGGTCTTGGTTCAGCAGGAATGAACGAAGATCCGGGGTTCTTTTGAAAAAGGAAAGGACCGAGGGCCGGCATCCGAGCTTTAGAAACGCGGAATAGTAGGCTGAGACATAATGATCCGGTTCGCCGCTGGCCGTGGGCACAAACGCTACCCTCGGCTCCTTACTACCTGTCTGTTCAATGATATACCGCTCCAGCGCGAGATTCTCTGGGTCCCGATAGAATCCGCCGCCGCCGATGGCGATGATTTGTCGCGATTTGTTTGACACCTTTGGTTGGCTCTGTCAGCCTGTTGTCGAGTTCAATTCGTGCACTTACAGTCAGCCCTCGACCAACGCCCTCTAATTCGTCACCACGCCTTGCAAGTCCAACTGCCGCCTCCCCAATTGTCGACGCCGCCGATGATCAAGTCGCGGGCGTCGAGCGTCATCGCCCGATGGGCCGGGATCGAAGGCGCTCCGGGATAACTCAGCACGTGAATTTCTTCATACGGACCGATAATTCTCTCGGCCTCCGGTAACTCGATCCAACGATCGCGGCTGCCGGTGCTCACCACCGCATTCGCTTCCGGAACATAGTATAGCAATGGCGAATCGACGCCGTCCTTTCCGCCGTATTCGTAGGTCACAAGCGCGGTTTTGATGCCGTGCCGTTCGCAGGCGCGAATCGTGAGCATCACCTCGACGAAGGCATTGCCGGAGCCGAGCCACGAAACCAAAGCCGCGTCGGCGCCGAGCTGCGCGGCGAGTCGCGCGGTATTGTGGGCGATGACTTCTTTGCCGTGGAAAGTGTCATAAGAAATCCGCTCGAGGATCACCCCAACAAAAGTGAGCCGACCCGCCGCTTGCTCGCGGTATAGCCCCACGGCAAGCGGATGATTCTGCCAGTCCCAGGTAGTTGGGCTATAGGCGATCCCGCGCGTAGTGTTTGTGGCAACTGCGCCGTCAAACAACTCGTTGGGGTGAATCATGGTTGCTAGCGAGTCACGAATCGGCAGACCGTAGTAGCTCACCCCGGAATGGGGCTGTTGGCTATCGGTGAGGCAGCCTTGTATGAGCACAACGCGCGGGGATGGCCGCTCTTTGTCCTTCAACTCGTATTGCTCGACATGTTCGGGCGTCAGCCCCTCGGTGATTTCCGCTAACCGCTTTGCAACTTCAAATTCCGCTTTTTGTATCGCGCCATGGGCGTCGAGTTCAGCCAAACCTTCCCTAAGCCGCATGATCAAAACGAGATGGACGAAAGAGCTGAAGCGCGACGCCGCGGCGCCCGGTCCCCACATATCGAGGATGGCGCTGCGTTGAACGCCGGTGCCGGCTCGAATCGTCCCGTCATAGGCCGCAGTATCAAGCACGGTCATCCCGGATAGCCGGTGCGTCAACCCGTAACCAACGCCCGCCACCGGACCGACAGTCCCGGGAAAGACTTGAGCATCGCTGCCAAACTTCACCCTCGGCTCAACGACATCGCGAATGCCGGTAATGCGCACCGGCTCGCCGGGTGAAGCTGTGTCGAATTTTGCCTCATGAATCCGACGATCCTGGAGCACGAGCCGCGCGAGATCAGCAGGGTCCACTTCCAGTGTCCCGGTCTGATAGCGATTGGAGTTTCCTAAGCGGATCTCGCGGACGGGAAAATCTGCAATCTCAAGACGCATATCTTTTGCTGGCCCGAACACTGTTAGCCATCGCATTCACCCAAACGATACTTGGCCCACACATCCGTAAACGACGATTCGAGCACTCCGCTCAGAATCCTTCCTTCTGCAGTCTTCGCGCGATGCGGTCGTCGACCAGATCATCCGCTTTCAGTTTGGCGAACTTTATGTCGGCCTTGCTGAGCACCCGCAGCGCGTTTTGTATCCCCGCTCTCGTAGGGGCGATAGTGCGGTCGTAAAGCAGACTCATCCTCTCATACATATCTTCAACGCTTTGAGTTGGGGGGATACGCAACCACTTCTTCAAACTACGGATGACCGCCGGCTGATTGCTCTTGTCCTGAATGAACCGGTTTGCTCGAATCAACGCCTTGAGTGTTTTCTCCACCGTGTCCGGCGAGCTGTCAATAAAACTTCGACGCGCCACGAGGCCGGTTCCTTGATACGGAACGTTAAGTTTTGGCAGCTCCGCCAGGATACGACCGCCGCTACGCGGTATTATCCGGCTAAAAGTGTAGCCCAGCACGGCTCCGTCCACCGCGCCTGTCATCACTGCTTGCGCCAACACGGAATCATCGCCGATTACCCGAATCTGGATCTTGTCTCGTTCGAGACTGAGGCCCCAATGGTCCAACGCCATATGCGTCATCATCCATATTCCTCCGCCGATGCTTTGAACCCCCAGGGTCTTACCCTTTAGGTCGTCGGGAGTATGAATCTTTGCCGACACCGCAAGGTAACCATCAAGCCTATTGATGAACCCCGCGACGAAAGCGAGATCAAGTCCGCCGGCCATGGCGCCCAAGGAGGCGCCGGTCGCTGAGACTCCGTAGAATTGTGCTTCTCCCGCGGCCACCGCCGAGATCGCAATCGGGCCGTTGCGCACCTGAACCACATCCGCGTCCACCCCTTGCTCTTCGAAAAAGCGTTGGTCCTTCGCCACAAAGAAGAGTCCGGCCCGTTCGCTGAAATCGGCGGAAACAATCGCGATCTTCTTATCAGGAGTTGCCGCCTCGGCTGCCGAAACCAGCAACAGAGCGATTGCCAACGTAATGGTGAACCTTCTCCGAAAATGGAACGAAAGCCTTGGGGACATCGCACCGACCTCCTTTCCGAACCGGCATGACTAGATGCGGACTGAGCAAATGAATAACGCGATGCGATCCCGAATTGCAACGTCTTGTGTTGGCGCGAATGCCGCCGAACCAGCGATGGCGATGATTTGTTTTTGCCCGCTTGACATAGGTCCGACCTCATCATCCGTTTAAGATTGGGCTTACGCTGCACAGCATTGATCATCGCTGATCCAGCGCGCACCGGAATCCGATATCGTCGGCACGATTATCCGGGCTCGCATAATAGCGCTTGGTCGATTTTATTCTCTCCCCAGGGTCGTCCCATCCTCCACCACGAATCACTTTTCCAGCACCCCTTTCCGGCCCCTTTGGGTTTCGCACGTCGTCGCGCGCGAAACCTTCCGCGTACCAATCCGCCACCCACTCGGAAGCGTTCCCTGCCAGATCCTGCACATCGTAGGGGCTTTTGCCGGCCTCGTGGTTGCCTACTGCCGAGAGCCCTCCGTTGTAGGGACTCGCCGCAGACTTGCCATAATTCGCCCGAGCAGGCGTCGGTTCGTCGTTGCCCCAAGGATAGAGGCGTCCGTCCGCGCCTCGCGCCGCCTTCTCCCATTCCGCCTCCGTCGGCAATCGCTTACCCGCCCACTGGCAGTATGCGTCGGCATCCTGCCAGTCGACACCGACTACCGGCAGATTGCCGGTGCTGTCGAGGCCGACGTCTTTCCAATAGTCCGGTAATCGCACGGAGCCGGTTGCTTGCAGAAACTTCGCGTAGCGCGACCTCGTTACCTCATACGTGTCGATATAGAAACCGTCTACGTAGATCTCCCGAAGCGGCGCCGCATCGTTATCCCCCATCGTAAAGTTGCCGGCGGGGATCCGCACGGCGGGTGCTCCATCCTTGGCTGTTATCTCCCGTGACGGTTGCCGCTTTGCCAAATAAAAATAGATCCCGACACCGATGAGAATCACAGCGGTCGCTCCCATAGCGATTTGCTTCAGCATGGACCGGCGCCGCGCCATCGCAATGCGGTGCACCGCATCCGCCACAGCTGCCGGTACATTGCCTTCCGGTTCTAGAAGCGTGACCGACTTGAGATAGGCCGGGAGCCGATCCAAACCCATGGGACGCAGCAGCACTGGCAGGAGCCTCCTAGCAGGATGCGCCCACGTTTTTTGCGCGATATCGAGCTCGGTGAGCGTGTAACTCCCAGGCTCCAACGATTCCGGACTCGCCAGAAAAACGAACAGATGGGCCCCCTCGATCGCTTGTCTTATCCGGATATTGTACTCTTCGCCCGGCGGAAGGTCCGTGCGATCGAAAAATACTTTGTGCCGCTGGGCGCGCAGTGCCAGATAAATCGGTTCCACCCGCGCGCGGTCCTTAGACGAGTAACTCAGGAATATTTTCATCGACGGGATGGAGACATTGGGACCTTATGTGATGGCAAGGTCTAGCTCTCAGTCGCGCCGTCAGGCTGCTCCGGCCTCTCTATCTTCCGATGGGTTTTGTCACTGGCCCTTTTGCGCAACTCTCCTCGCGCGCGCTCTGCTATTTTCAGATAATCTTCTCGGATGCGGTCTAGTTCTTCCTCCTCCAGCTCCTCTAGATCTAATAAGGCGTTTTGAGCGTCTTTCGCCGCACGAATCAATTCATCCAATTTTACCTGCATGGCTTCAGAATCCCGGTTCTGTGTACTCTGAATAAGAAACACCATCAGAAAAGTTACAATCGTAGTGCCGGTGTTGACAACCAGTTGCCAAGTATCGCTGAATCCAAAGAATGGACCAGTGATTGCCCACAGGATAATGACGGCCACCGCCAGCATAAAAGTCACCGGTTTGCCGCTTATCCGCGCCGTTGATTTGGCCAATCGCGTAAACCATGATTTGGACTTTGTCGGTCTCATGTTCTTGCTCCCATGATCCAATGATTAAGTCGCCCGCTTGCCTCTGACGCCGGCCACTGGACGAAATGCACCGATCCAGAAATTCGCCTCAGGGCCGCTGTTGCAGAAAAGCATCGCCAATAGCCAGAATAGCTCTTAAAATTGTCTTTTAAATAGGACTTCGTCTGGCGCCGATTGTGGTGCGGGGTTTGCGTTGTGTCGGTGCAAGCCGCACGGGACCGCTGTAACCAAGCACGAAAATCCCGAGTTCTTGCTGGTGATACAGATGTTACCGCGCCTGTCTCCTGTGCCGCCGGCCGGAGGAATTAGGCCGGCTTTTTGCTCAAGCTGTCTGGATAGCCTAACACCGCCAAATCTGCTGTGATTGCATCTAGAATTGCCGGATCGTCGATGGTCGGTGGAACTCGGTAGTCGACTCCGTCGGCAATTTTCTTGATGGTACCGCGCAGAATCTTGCCTGATCGAGTCTTGGGCAGCTGCTTAACGACACTCGCAACCTTGAAGGAGGCCACCGGGCCGATCCTCTCGCGCACCATCTCGACCACTTCCGTAACAATCTCGTTGTGAGGGCGCCGCACACCTGCTTTGAGCACGATGAAGCCCAACGGAATCTCTCCCTTGATTGCGTCGGCTACTCCCACAACAGCACATTCGGCCACATCAGGATGCGACGCCAGAACCTCTTCCATCGCGCCAGTGGACAAACGATGTCCGGCAACATTGATGATGTCATCGGTGCGGCTCATGATCCAGAGGTAACCGTCCTCATCTTTGTAGCCGGCATCCGCGGTCAAGTAGTATCCGGAATAGCGGTTCAAATATGACTTCTGAAAACCTTCATCGTTGTTCCACAACGTAGGAAGACAACCGGGCGGCAGCGGAAGCTTAATAACGATATTGCCGATTTGACCTCCCGACAGCTCCTGACCGTTATCGCTCAGCGCGCGTACGTCATAGCCCGGAACAGGTTTTGTGCATGACCCGGGTTTCACAGGAAGCATCCCCAAGCCGACGCAATTGGCTCCAATTGGCCATCCCGTTTCGGTTTGCCACCAGTGATCAATGATCGGAACACCGAGTTGCTTTTCCGCCCACAGGAGCGTATCGGGGTCACACCGCTCACCGGCAAGAAAAAGGGTTCGGAAGCAGCTCAAATCATGCTTGCGCATGTAATCGCCGTTAGGATCTTCCCGTTTGATGGCTCGGAAAGCCGTCGGTGCTGTAAAGAGGACTCCCACACGATGCTGGGAAATCACCCGCCAAAACGCGCCGGGGTCAGGCGTGCCGACCGGTTTGCCCTCGTAAAGAACTGTCGTGTTCCCGTTGAAAAGAGGAGCATAGACGATGTACGAGTGGCCCACTACCCAACCCACGTCAGAGGCTGTCCAGAAGACCTCACCCGGCTCGACACCATAAATGTTCTTCATGCTCCACTTGAGCGCGACCAGATGGCCGCCATTATCGCGAACGATTCCTTTGGGCATGCCCGTAGTGCCTGAAGTGTAGAGGATGTAGAGGGGATCGGTCGCCGCAACTGGAACACAATCGACTGGCTTCCCATCCGCCATTAGTTCCGCCCAGTCGAGATCGCGTCCGGCGATCATTGCCGCTTTTTCCTGCGGGCGCTGCAGGACAATGCACCGCTCGGGCTTCACTGATGCGATCTCAATTCCCTTATCGACCAGAGGTTTGTAGGGCACAACTCGGTCCACTTCGATGCCACAGGAAGCCGAGAGGATCAGCTTGGGCTGCGCATCATTGATGCGACTGGCCAGCTCATGAGCGGCAAAACCTCCGAAGACTACCGAGTGGATCACCCCGACCCGCGCACAGGCCAGCATGGCAATGAGCGCCTCCGGCACCATCGGCATATAGATGATGACCCGGTCCCCTTTCTGAAGTCCCTGGCGAACCAGCACTCCGGCAAAGCGCGCCACCTCATCCAGCAACTCGCGATAGCTGAAGGTCTTGACAGTTCTGGTGACAGGGCTGTCGTAGATTAACGCCGGCTGATTTCCCCGGCCTTGTTCTACGTGCCGATCAAGGGCGTTGTAGCAAGTGTTCACCATGCCTCCGGTGAACCAGCGGTAGAACGGCAGGCGCGAAGCGTCAAGAATCTTGTCCCATTTTTTGTACCAATGAATCCCTTCGGCCACTTCGGCCCAGAAACTTTCCGGAGCGTCGCGCCATCGACCATAAACTTCATCGTATGTACTGTTGATCATCGGATGGTTCCCTCACGTTAACTTAGGTAACGTCTGTAGCCATCTCGCGGCTTCTCTTACCTCGTATCGCACAAACATCCGCTAATCACTTCGCCGTCGGCTTAGGCTGGCCGGGGCCGGTATAGCGAAGAATGAAGATCCCCCAGTTTTTGTCAGTGATGTAAATGTTGCCGCGGGTATCCACGAGCACGTCTTCGGTCTGGCTCACGAGCTTGTCGTAGGGCAGCGGGCCGTGACGCTTCGTTGGAGTCGGCGGAATGAACCAACCGACTTCCTTCGGCAACCGCGGATTCTTGATGTCGTAGATGCGCAATCCCGCGTTGAAGTAGGTGAGGTAGATCAAATCGGCTTGCTTCTCGACATCAGGCAGATGGTATTCGAGATTCGTGTTGTGTGGCCCGAAACGGCCGCCCTTGTCACAGAAATCCGAGTAAGGCACGCCCTTTGGCGGCACCGGCGTTGGGAAGACCGACGCCAGATACGGTTTAGTTGGCTCCTTAATATCAACCATTGCGACTGTGGTGATCGGCCGCGCGCATGCCGGTGAATCGTTGGGCTCGTCGCCTCCGCCGGTCGCTTCGCCGTGCACGAAGAGCATATTTTTTCCCGGAATCGGCAGGACGTCGTGGGCGGGAATGCCGCCGAACGGCGGGCTGATAATGAGTTGACCGATCAGCATAGGCTTCGAGATGTCGCTAATGTCGAGAATCACGACTGCGGGACCGTATCCCATGTAAGCTGTCTTGCCGTCATCGCTAATGATCGCTGGCCCATGAAACGTGGCGTTTAATTTGGGCTGCTCGCCCTCTTTCTGTCCCGGCATCCACCAGCGTCCCGCTTCCTTCGGGTTCTTCGGATCGCTGATGTCGAGAAAGACGAGGATACGACCTAAGTATCCCGGGATCGCCGCCGTGACATTCACATATTTTCCGCCGGGGTATCCGAGACGGTGGACACCGGTGCTCCCTGTTTTCCAATGCGAGAGCTGCTTCCAGTTTACCGGGTCACTAATATCCCAGATGAGAGCGCCTTCCTCATTGGGCCTCTTCGGATCGCCGCCCCAGTTGGGTTGCTTTCGCTGCAACGCCGTTACCATGATGTTGTCGTGGAACTCCATCTGGATCGTATTGGTGTTGTCCGGCCCTTCCACGAACTTTACGTACTTCGGGTTTGTCGGATCGGTCACGTCCAGAATCGACCAGCCACGATGCCATTCGTGACCCATGTAAAGATACCAGCGACCCGCCACTTGACGGATCGCCATCTTGAAGGCGCCGCCGCGCCCGTCGAGCCCGCTGTAACCGATCGCCTTCATGGCGCTCGCTTGCCAGCCTTTTGGAATTGGATCGGCGTATACAGCGAGCTGGATGAAAAACAAGATGGTGAACACTGTCACTAGGATGCTGAGACCAAGTCGTTGAATAGATTTTCCTACTAGGAATTTCATTTCACGTCTCCTGTGAATGCGAAAAATCCTTTTATGCCGCGAAATAGCAGAACGTCAGTGCTCGTGGGATTATGACCCTCCTCGGAATCACCAGTACGCTTCAGCCTTTAGTTCGCCTCCGATACAACGTGCAAGAATGCAGCTTGCATCGTTGGACAATCGTCATATTGTCCGACGTACACCCCAAGCTTGTGGGTCAGAGCGTTCCAGTCAAGAAGCGTAGGCATGTCATTGCTCCCAATTCTGGATCGAACACTCGGCATTAGCCGCGCGGCAGCCGCGAGACCGGTGTAATGGAGGACCTTCACGTTGCTCGCTTGCCAACCCTTCGGAAATCGGCTCGGCATGCGTGGAGGGTTGGATAAACAACATGCTGATCGAGACCGCGATTGAGACGTTGCGAATAAGTACCTGAATAGATTCTCTTACTGAAAACCTCATTTCGTGCCTCCTGACACGGTTTCTCCCGCTTAAGCTATGCGTGGATAGAAGCCCCCTCAACCTCTTTCCGGCGTCGTGTGAATTTGTTAAGTGCATCGACAACATTTGGCCAATCGCGTAAACCATGATTTGGACTTTGTCGGTCTCATGTTTTTACTCCCACAGTCGGATGATTGAATTGCCAACCTGTCTTTTAGCCCGGGAACGCGATTGAGAGAGGGACGAATTTCAAACGGGGAATGCCGTCCTTATCTTGACCGGAGCGCCAGGCTTTTCCGCGCTTCCTGACGGAAACGCAAGTTAGGCATGGAATTATTTCGCCAGCGCGTCAGCGAGAGCCCGCAGGAGCATCGCACCGTCCCCATGCCACGCGCTACCGTGCATGCATGCGAGCGTTGTCGGTCCGGTGGAAGCAAGTCTGTCCAGCATCGCATCGGCATTTTTCGTGTGTGAGTAATAGTCCATCGCGTGGCGGAAAGCCTCGCTTGGCCCGAGAATGTCCGACTCAGTTATTGGTGGATGGTCGGCACCAGGCTGCGTGAACAGATCGCCGCATAGGAGCGTCCGGGTTCGTTCTTCCATCAGGAAACCGCATTCCCACGCGTGCGGCAGGTGCGGCGTGTCGAACCATCGCACGGAATGTTTCCCGAGCGCCAGCCTCTCCCCGTCAGCAAGTGCACGGGGCGGCCGGTCAGCAAGATCATTGATGGATACGAGCGCAGCGACGGTGCCGCACAGCGGCGAGGATTGTGGAGCCGCCGCAAGCCACTCGTTGAGCGATCCACACTCATCTGCTTCAACATGTGAAAAGGCGATATACCGCAGTCGTTCTGCCGGGATCACGCTCGTAAGCGCCTCGCGGACAAGGGGAAACATTTTGCGCGGGCCAGTGTGGAAAAGCAGAGGTTCATTATCAACGATGAGATATTGGTTGAATGAAAACCCTCCCGGCTCTCCTTCCATAAAAACGGGCGTGTTAATACGATAAATACCTTCGGCAATTTCA
>WNFP01014106.1_pt1 | contig 13505 bp, 14 predicted proteins | sample 5400201 | NCBI WGS metagenome assembly WNFP01 (sample SAMN13153355, study PRJNA577476) | soil metagenome | isolation source: 115 cm saprolite under Madrone tree | place: USA:California | collected 2016-06-14
AAGCGTTGTTCTTGAAAAAACTGATCTGCCGGTCATTTGTCCTTCCGGAGACTTGGCCCGAAAGCAGCTCTCTAAAGTCCCACACCTTGTCCCAGGAAATCACCCCTTGTTGAATGGGCTCCCACAAAACGGCAGGTTCGTCTAATTTCTCTTGATCTTTCGAATTGCAAACAATGATATCGGCGCGCCGCAGCGTAGTGTCATCCACTTCCCGTCGCATCTGCCGCACAAAGCCGCCGCGTTTGAGACCGATATTGCTCGACACGATGGAGCAGAGATGGGCGCCCGGCGCCAACCAATCGCCGTTGAAAGTGGGAATATTGGAGTTGGTCACCGAAAGAAGCACGTCGGCGTCCTCGACCACTTCCCGCGCGCTGGCTACCGCGCGGACTTCCATATCGAGTAATTCTGTCATCTCGGCGGCAAACCGGAGACGGTTCTCTTGGGTCGGGCTATAGACTCGAGCTTCCTCAAGACCCGGGAGAATTGCTTTGCAGGCTGCGAGCTGGCACCTCGCTTGCCCCCGCGAACCGAGGATCCCTATGCGACGCGAGTTTTTTCTCGCCAGCCACTTCACTCCGACAGCGGTAGCGCAGGCTGTCGGGACCACCGCGACGTTATTAACTTCCGGCAGCTCCTTGACTCTGACTTCGCCGATCGTAATCGCCAACAGCTCGGAGTTAGCGGCATTGTAAATCACCCGCACAGGCCGACCTCGAAGGGCATAGGTCTGATAACCCTCAGGATGAATCACCACCTGCTCGCAATGAGCGAGCAAACCCGTAACGCCTGCCGAGGCGGGCGCTCCCTGGTGTACTGTCACCCGCGCTCCAGATGGCGCATGAACGCGGCGGCGCAATGCGCCGAGCTCAGGATTGTTGGCCCAATCCGTCAATCCCTGTTCCATGGCATCGACGGCTTCCTTCATTGTGATAAGTCCATTGATTTCGTCCGGACCAAGCAGCAGGATCATAGGATTGTCCTCCATAAAAGACTTTTGCTATATAGTGCTCAGCGACGAATACTATGGGTCGTTAAACGCTGTCAAAGATCAGAAAGTAACATTCCTTGCCGCCAAGACGGTGTTCGACCGATTTGATGCAGTGATCCTCTCTATCCAACAGGAGTCGTGATGCGATCGAAACCGATAATCGTAACGGTGATTGTTAGTCTTTTTGCTGTGGCTTCATTATTTATTGCCAAAGGCGAACCGGCGCAGACGGCCTCCGAGCCTGCCGCTGCCACTCTCCCCGGCATGCAGACAGGTCCCGCCCCGTGGCTACCGGAGATCAAGAATCTCCGTGCTCGTCTGAAAGCAATCAATCTTCCGGCTCTGGGCGCAGAGGGTGAAGCGCTGCACATTCATCAACATCTCGACATTTTCGTGAACGGTAAACCCGTCACCGTGCCGGCCGGCATTGGGATCAATATGGACGCCAGATTTATCTCGCAACTCCATACGCACGACGTGAGTGGTGTGATTCACGTCGAATCCGATCAAGTCCGAGATTTTACTCTCGGCCAGTTTTTTGACGTATGGGGAGTGCGCTTTACCAACGACTGCATCGGTGGTTACTGTGCCAAAGGCAACGATAAGTTGCGGGTTTTTTCCGATGGCAAGCCGATCAGCGGTGATCCAAGAAGTTTAGTGCTAAGCTCCCATCAGATCATTGCCGTCGTCTACGGCGCGGTGGAATCGACGCCGCCTATTCGGACAACGTACCGGTTTGATGACTAGTCTTGTGTCTGGCTTTCAGTAAATGATGGTCGACACCAAGGCAAAATGAAGTCCACCAAACTTTGGTGCAGAACACGAATGCGCCGTGCATTAGCGCTGAGCGTCGTTTTCTTGTTTGGCTGTCCAACGCCCTCATCTTTTTCCCAGACAACCTGGCAAGCCGAGTGGGAGCAACGACAAGAAGCGGCCAAAAAGGAAGGCAAAGTCGTTTTTAGCATTCCGCCCAGCGCCGAGCTCAGGAAAGTATTGGAAGATTCGATCAAGCGAAAATTCGGTTTTGAAGTCGAAGTGGTTCCATCCGCCGCCGCTAAAATCATAAGGCGAATTGCCGACGAACACCAAGCCGGCGTGCATTACTTCGATGTGATCATCGGCACGTGGGACAACTTGGAACATAGCCTTCTCCCGATGGGAGCGGTGGAGCCATTGGAATCTATTTGGATTCTGCCGGAAGCAAGGGACGCCAAGAATTGGTGGGCAGGCCACGTCTGGACCGACAAGAGCCAACGTTTCGCCTATTCACCCATTGCATTTATGCAGGACAACATCTGGTACAACTCCGACCAGGTCAAGGCAGACGAGATTCGAATCTATGACGATCTGCTCAACCCCAAGTGGAAGGGCAAAATCGGTATGTGGGATCCGCGCCAAGGAGGAGCTGCCGCAGGAAAATGGGCGTTTCTTTGGTCGACGAAAGGCGAGGCCTACCTTAGAAAACTCGTTGCCCAGGTTTCCTTCGTTGCATCCGAAACGGTGCGCTGGCCGGCGCAAGAGTTCGCGAAGAGAATTTTCCCATAGACGGCTCACTATCGCTCTTCCCTGATCTCGTGTTTGCAAAAACCGCGAAACCCGCACCACATGCTTGCGTCCGTGGGACGACGAACAACTATAAAAGCCGTTGCGTCCTTATGCCGCGGTGTTGTAAAGCAATCTGGCAAACTCGCAAGGAGGTCAGCCATGCGGCAGAGAGTTTATTCGATCTTGATCGCTGCTCTCGGAGTCTCCCTCGCCGGCGGGTCGTTCCGGGTCGTGCCGCCGGCCAACGCCCAAGGCCAACCCTTCTACCAGGGCAAAACAATTCGCATCGTAGTCGGCTTCACTCCCGGCGGTTTCTATGACCGCTGGGCCCGTCTCCTCGCGCGTTATATGCCGAAGTACATGTTAGGCAATCCGGAAATGATCGTTCAGAACATGCCCGGCGCCAGCTCAGTGATTGCGGCAAACTACGTCTACAACGTCGCCAAAGGTGATGGATTAACGCTCCTTGTGCCCATCAACAGCCTGTATCTGGATCAACTCGTAGAACGTAAAGAGGTCCAATTCGACGTGCGCAAATTCGAATGGATCGGCACCCCAGGAGAAAGCTCCGGTCATGCTCTATGTTCGAGCAGATACTCCGTACAAATCTATCGCTGATATCATCAAGGCCAGCGAACCGCCCAAGTGTGGAGCAACGGGAACGGCCAGCACCGGCTATCTCTTGGGAAAACTTCTCGAGGAAAATTTAAAGGCTAGGCTCCATACGGTAACCGGTTATCCAGGCGGTAGTGAGGTTGATATAGCCGTGGAACGCGGCGAGATCATCTGCCGGGGTATGGATATTCCCCCACACTTCGGCCGGGAGCCCTTTGATACCTGGCACAAGCAGGGCTTTGACCGGCATATTCTTCAAGGAGGGCCAAAGCGAGATCCGAGACTGGCAGATACGCCTACGCTTTTTGAATTGATGGATCAATACAAGACTCCCGAGGTGGGGCGCCGATTGACACGTGTAATTCTCGCCAGCGGAGACCTCGGTCGCCCGATGGTCGCCGCTCCGGGGACTCCGGCGGATCGGGTGAAAACCCTGCGGGACGCGTACGCTAGGGCCATGAGAGATCCGGGACTGATTGAGGAGGCGAAAAAAGGTCAGATGGATATGGAACATACGCCTGGCGAAGACCTCCAAGCTCTGGTGAAGGAGATACTGGATCAGCCTCGGGAGGTTACGGACCGGGTAAAGAAAATACTCGCTGATTAACGTCAGGAGCAGAATCTCTAAAGCTGCCGGGCAACTGTTTTTTCGTCTTAGATTTGCGCTGTTAAACCAACCTGTCGGGGTCACCCGCCGCGTGGAAAACTTCCGGGAGTAGTTGGGGGTATCTTTATGCGCCCCGTCTGATATAGTTGGTGACGCAGAAGCAATCCCAACGTCCAAATAAAATCACACTCGGTCTCGTTTGGCCGATTGTCGCAGAGGCGGTCCCTAGGGTTTCCGCCTCTTTGCGTTTATAGGCCACCCATCAACTGAAAAGGGGAATAGCAGCTGCAGGAAGGATATTCCCTATGACGCTCCGCTCTCACGATTCACCGATCAGCCGCATCGCATTTATCGGTAACTACTTACCGCGCCAGTGCGGCATCGCCACATTTACGACCGATCTCTGTGAGGCCATCGCCACCGCACACAGCGACACCACGTGCATCGCGTTGCCCGTTAACGACATCGAAGGCGGGTACGCTTACCCGTCCCGTGTTCGCTTTGAACTGGCGGAAAAAGATATCGACTCTTATCGACGCGCCGCTGACTTCCTGAATATCAACAATGTGGACCTTGTTTGTCTGCAATTCGAATATGGAATTTTTGGCGGGCGGGCAGGCAGCCATATTCTCACTCTTCTACGTGAATTGCGGATGCCCATTGTGACAACTTTGCACACTATTCTGCGCGATCCTGATGCGCAGCAACGGCAGGTGTTGGAGAATGTCGCGGCCCTCTCGGATCGGCTGGTTGTCATGAGTGAGCGCGGCGCGGAGTTTTTGCGAAAAGTCTATCGCGTACTGCCGGACAAGATCGATCTCATCCCGCACGGCATCCCTGATTTGCCTTTTGTCGACCCGAGTTTCCACAAAGACCTGTTTGGAGTTGAAGGCAAGACCGTCTTGCTCAGTTTTGGATTGCTTTCGGCGAACAAGGGTATCGAGAATGTCATCGCCGCCCTGCCGGCTATTTTAGCCAAGCATCCGAACGTCACGTACTTCATCGTCGGCGCAACTCATCCGCACGTCAAGCGGCACGACGGCGAATCCTACCGGTTGTCGCTGCAATGGCTGGCTCAAGAAAAAGGCGTCGAAGGTCACGTAATCTTCTACAACCGATTTGTCAGTTTGGAGGAACTCGTTGAGTTCATCGGCGCGGCGGATATTTACATCACGCCCTATCTGAACCCGGCGCAGATCGTCTCCGGAACGCTCGCTTATACACTGGGAGCAGGGAAAGCCGTAATCTCGACCCCGTATTGGTATGCCGAAGAGATGCTGGCTGAAGACCGAGGGGTATTGGTACCGTTTCGGGATCCGAAGGCATTGGCCGAGCAAGTCATCGATCTATTGGATAACGAGGCCAAGCGCCACGGCATGCGTAAGCGGGCCTATCTGTTCGGGCGGGACATGATCTGGCCCGAGGTAGCGCGCCGCTACATGGAGAGTTTTCAGCGCGCCCGCGCCGAACGGCGTCATTTCACGACCACGGATTACGCCGTGAAACCGCTCGACAAGCGTCCCGGCGAGCTTCCTCCCCTTAAACTCGATCACTTACGTCGCATGACGGACGATACCGGCATGTTTCAACACGCCATTTTCACGGTGCCCAACTACCGCGAAGGCTACACCATCGACGACAATGCGCGCGCGCTGACTGTGACGACGCTCTTGGAGGAACTCGGCAATGAAGAGGCCTTAGAACTGGCGTCACGTTATCTCGCCTTTGTCTGGTATGCCTTCAATACTGAGACCGGACGTTTTCGCAATTTCATGGACTACCAGCGAAACTGGTTGGAAGAGAGCGGTTCCGACGACAGCCACGGCCGCACGTTGTGGGCGCTGGGTACTCTGTTGGGCCGCTCCAACACACCGGCGCTTCATAGTATGGCCGGCCGGCTGTTCGAGCAGGCTTTGCCGGTTATTATCAACACGACGAGTCCGCGGGCCTGGGCCTTCGCGCTCGTCGGCATTCACGATTATCTACGGCGGTTTGACGGCGACCGCAGAGCCAGTCAGGTGCGCGAAGAATTGGCCGGGCGGTTGCTGGGGTTGTATGAAAATCACCGTGTAAATGAATGGCGCTGGTACGAAGAGTCGCTGACCTACTGCAACGCCGTGTTGCCCCATGCCTTGCTGATGTGCGGACAATGGATACCGAATAACGATATGACTGAAGCCGGACTGGACTCGCTCGGGTGGCTGGCCGATTTGCAGCGCTCCGACACGAGCGGAGGTCATTTTGTTCCCATCGGCTCCAATGGCTTTTATAAACGCGGCGGGGAACGTGCCCGCTTCGATCAGCAGCCGGTGGAAGCTCAAGCCATGGTATCCGCTTGTCTCGAAGCGCATCGCATCACCGGAGACAAAAGCTGGCACAAAGAGGCCCGACGGGCTTTTGAATGGTTCCTCGGGCGCAACGATTTGAACCTCCCGATGTACGATCCGACCACGGGCGGCTGTCGAGACGGTCTTCACGCCGACCGGCCAAACGAAAATCAGGGCGCCGAGTCTTCACTTGCCTTTCTTCAGGCCGTGCTCGAGCTACGCCTGTTTGAGACTACTCTTCAATCCATGGAGGTGCGTGCTCAATGAGCTATCAACCCCTCGCGCTCTTTCGCCGTCACAACAGCAATCCAATTTTGACCGCTTCAGATTGGGAGGATCGGCGCGGTCATTCCCACTTGTGTGCGGCCCGCTCGGCCAATGGCGTCGATGACTGGCAGATTGACCGTAGACCCACTCTGCTGCCCGATCCCGAACACATGCCGGAAGAGTTGTGGGGTATTGAAGACCCGCGCATTACTTATGTTGGTGAATTAAAAAAGTATGCCGTCGTCTATACCGCCTACTCGCGTGTCGGGCCCGGCGTGGCCTTGGCGCTGACAGAAGATTTTCACGACTTCGAGCACTACGGGATGATCATGCCGCCCGAAGATAAAGATGCGGCTCTGTTTCCTTGCCGTATCGGCGGTAAGTGGGTTTTAATCCACCGCCCAGTCAGTGCTCCCGGTGCGCACATGTGGATGTCTTATTCACCCGACCTGCGGCATTGGGGCAGTCACAGATTGATGCTCGAAGCCCGGCATGGTGGATGGTGGGACGCCAACAAGATCGGCCTTTCGCCGCCGCCCATCGAGACGCCGCAGGGTTGGCTAGTGATCTACCACGGCGTTCGGCAGACCGCTTCCGGCAGTCTTTACCGGCTGGGGCTGGCACTGTTTGATCTGGATAACCCGGAACGATGTCTGATACGCGGCGATGAGTGGGTTTTCGGTCCTGAAGAACCCTACGAGCAGCGCGGCGATGTGGACAACGTCGTCTTTCCTTGCGGTACGACCGTTGCACCCGATGGCGATACCCTTCACATGTATTATGGCGCGGCGGATTCGAGCATTGCCCTCGCCACCGGTAGTATTCGCGCAATCCTCGATCGGCTTGAAGAAACCGGCCAAAGGACCCGCTAAAAACTTGAGAATCCGCCTCGGATCGGCATGTTTATGCAGCGATTTTACAACCTTGGGGGTGATTCAGACGAATGAAGACCACTTTCTCATCGTTAAAGAAAATAAACTCACTGCCTGCCTGGCCCAGATCGCCTGGAGCGGCTGGGTCAATGAGTGGGGATCATTCTTTTCAAAGATCGTCCAATATTAGACAGTAAGTCCTGCCGAGTCAGCGTAGAATGGGAATGTAAGCGCAGATGTCATCGGTCGCGGCTAAAAATCCCGTACGACTGCGTGTGAAATTTTAGAGTTCAAAAAGGGAGAACCTAGTGGAAAAAACCTATAATGAACTGAGACTCATTGATGTTTTCAAGCAACGTTTTAGCGAAGTGAAAAATACTGCGGGAAGTGCAGGCCAATTGAAGTTGGTCCGAAAGTGATCGGAAAACAAGCCCTGTTTCAGAGCAACGATGCGATTCTCATACGTCGTTTCAGCAGCGGCCGAATTGTTTTTTGGAATCGCGGCGCCCAAACACTCTATGGCTGGTCCAAGAAAAAAGCGATGGGGAGGTCTGTTTACAATCTTCTGCGGACGGAACTGCCAGAGCCGCCCCGCGACATTAAAGATAAGCTTCGGCGGCACGGTTGCTGGACTGGAGAGTTGGTCCAAACTAGGAAAGACGGAAAAACAATTGCGGTCGCGAGTTATTGGTCGCTGCGCCAGAGCTCGAACGGAGGTCCAATGGAGATTCTAGAAGTAAATTACAATGTGACAGATAGGAAAGAATCGGTGCAAAAGGCGCAAGAGACTGAACGGCTGGCTCTGGTGGGGACTATGGCGGCCGTGTTTGCCCACGAAGTTGCCAACCCTCTCAGCGGACTGTCCGCCTCTCTACGGTTTGTAGATAACGATCTGAAAAGGAAAGATTTCGATGTTCCTTTCTTACGAGCCAGTGTGAAGGGGGCGGTGCAAGAAGTCGATCGTTTAGTGTCATTGCTCAATGAGTTTCGCTCTCTGGCGCTACCGCAGAGTCTCCACCTCAAATTAACCGATCTTCGAGAGATCATTGAAGAGGTCTTGGCTTCAGAAAAGATGGCTTATCGAGCTACCGGGATTACCGTCAAAACCGACTTCGAGAACGGTTTGCTCCCGATTAGGATCGATCCAGCCAAAATAAAACAGGCTGTTTTGAACCTTTGCAAAAATGCTATCGAGGCCATGAGAAAAGATGGCTGCCTAACCATCAAAGTCTATCGTTCCGGGCGCATGGTGGTATTGGAAATCGGCGATAACGGCATTGGAGTTCCGCATGACGTGAATGTTTTCGAGTTATTTAAAACCACCAAACCTTGTGGCAGTGGATTGGGACTTCCTGTCGTCCAGCAGATTGTCACAGCCCACAACGGCACAATTACCTACACGACTAAGGCAGGCCATGGAACGACGTTCAAGCTTTGTTTGCCGGCCTCAAGCCAGGTGATGTGAGCTTTGAACCGAGGAAGGAGAATCGCGAGATGCTGAATGTCGGGAATAAGGTTGTTTATCCGTATCAAGGCCCTTGTCTCATTGGCGCGGTGGTGAAAAAAGTAGTCGGTGGCAGGCCGACAAGCTTCTATCATTTGGCTCTGCTCGATGACAGCGGTGGCAAGCTGTTCGTTCCCGTAGACAAAATCGACAGTTTGGGGATACGCCAGTTAATGGCAAGGTCTGAGATCCCGAAACTATTGGGCCGCCTAAAACAGCCGGCCGCAACAGCCACGAACTGGAAGCAGCGAGCCATCGACAACTTGAAACTTTTGACCTCCGGATCGGCATTTGATTTGGCTGAGGTTGTGGAGTCACTCACAGAGTTGAACGAGACGAAGGCGCTATCGCCGCGCGACCGTGAGACTCTAGACAGGGCGAGAAGGATACTGATTTGTGAGATCTCAGAAGTGACGGGAGAGACAAAAAGCGCGGCCGAGGAACAGATCGATCACGCTCTCAACGTGCGCAAAAGGCATGAAGCAACCGGAAGGAAAAAAGGGGCTGTGCTGGAAGCCAGAGATCAGTGAGGACGGTCCACCGCGAGCGTGTTTTAATCGACAAAGAGGTTTAATGTTTATAACGCTTACGCCGCACTAACGACTGAAAAGGAGGTTTTATGGCAAGTGAAACATTCAAGAAACGGCAGAAGGAAACGGCTCGGCGCGAGAAAAAGCAAAAGAAGGCAGCCCGGTTGATGGAGCGAAGAAACGAGAAGACAAAAGCCGGCACCGAGGGTGAGGAAGAAAAGCCAAAAACAGCCGAAATTGAAATGGCCATAAAATGAGAAAGCGAATTGCGTACAGGGATCATCTGATTCTTGGCGAGTCATTTCAGCGAATGGAATACGGAAGCTGGGTTGCCCGGTATACTTTGGTGCGCCGACAGATCAGCGGTAAGGGAAATGATTTCCCATCACATCAATATCAATTCAATGCAATTTTCCGGACTAAAAATGAAGCCGACTCTTACGCGCTGAGAAGAGCGAAGGACTGGATCGATAGTAACTGAAAGTTGAAGGTCCTCAATCCGTCCTTGCGGATTGCTATCCAACAGCAGAACCGCTCGGAGCGGTTACACATGCTCGGAGGCTCACGATATTTCTTTTTTCAATTGTCCAATATTGAACAGCAATTCTCCCGGTTACGGCTTAAGTTTTTTTGTTGAAGTAAATCAAGGTATAGGGTCTCATTCCATGGTTACCTGAAATTATTCAAGGGAGCCTGCCAGACCTCAACCCTCTAATCGGTCCAGGAGGTTGAAATGTATAGTCGTAACGTCAGTTTCAAGCTCAAGCCCAAGAGCACGGCGGAGTTTACCAGCATTCTTGAGGGGGAGATCATTCCCTTGCTTCGAAGACAAAGGGGATTTGAGGATGCGATCTGCTTCATCGCCCCAGAACGTGACGAGGCAGTCGCCATCAGTCTATGGTATAAAAAAGAAGACGCCGAGGCTTATCACCGCGGGAAGTATCCGGAAATCTTGAAGGCCCTTGCGAGAGTGGTTGAAGGCAATCCCACAGTAGAGGCCTTCGAGGTCTCTAACTCAACCTCCCACCAGATCGCTGCTAGCGCGGTTGCCTAAACAGACATTAGGAAGCTGAAATATGACTCACGTGTTCATTCGGCACGGGGTTGAAGAATGCGGCGTATGATGCGCATCGAGAGGTGCACCCAGCGGAGGGAACGATCACGAGATGAAAAGCAGCATTTCATACAAAAGCTGTCTCATTCGCGGAGAGTCATTTCAGCCCAATAAAGGCGGGGAGTGGGTTCCGAAGTATACCTTGAGGCGTCAGGATACCAAAAATAAGGTGAGCGACTTTCTATCCCATCAAGCTCAACTCGATAAGACTTTCCCAACTGAAAGTGCCGCCGACGACTTTGCTCTGCAAGAAGCAATGAAGTGGATTGATGAGCACGGCAAACTGAAGAGCTAATTTATCGTCCTTGGGAATCGGAGTCGCCAGCACTCGACCGCGTTCACACTCGGGGGACGGCCTCGAATTATCGACCGTAAAGCTTGCTCGTTTACGAACACCCCGCCACAGCCCGCAGTCGCCTAGAGCGGCTGCTCTGCGGGCCACGAAGTAATTCTTTGCAATTGTCCAATGTTAGACAGCAATCCCTTTTGATTTCGCTTAGCAATATTTGCGCGCATCAGTCGTGTTTGTAGGATTGACCCCGTTTGAACCTTTCGTATCCTGACAAAGTCGCAAAGCTTATCTCGGACGCGGCCGCGTCTGCGGCATAAGCCGAGTCGTAATTCTTTATGCACGTACCGCGAAGGGTGGTTCTGCGGATACAATCCTTTGAGATTTGTCCACTATTAGACAGAAACCATTCCTCCGTCCGCGTATCATAATAAAAAATTGAATGCGTAATGCACTAACGAGCGAAATCCTGCTTAGACAAGGCGGCGCCGTCTGTCGCCCACCTGTCTGCGGTTGGGTGAGACTTTGATTTCGATCAGCGAGATGCATTCCGAGCCGCTGGCAACAGATCCCGGCTTTCTCTGAGAATTCAGAAAACATATTCCAAGAGAGGAGAATCTCATCGAACAAAGATATGAGAAATTTGAGGTCGTCGGCCCCTGTGAGAAAAGCCGCGACCGGAACGGCTCGGAGCTCAGGGCGCAAGAGACCGATCGGCTCGCTTTATTGGGAACTATGGCTGCCGTCTTTGCCCACGAGGTTGGCAATCCCCTCGCCGGAATCTCCTTATCTCTGAAGTGCGTCGATAGGCAGCTCGAAGAAAAACAAGTTGATGATCCCTCTTTGGTATCGATGATCCGAGATGCGATAGGAGAGATCGATCGTTTAGCATCATTGCTCAAAGAGTTTCGCTCCCTTGCCCCTGAGCAAACGCTCGACCTCAAGTGCACCGATCTTGTGAAGATCGCCGAAGAGGCCTTGGCTTTAGAGATGATAGCTTATCGGACTGCTGGAATTACCGTCAAATTTGCCTTCGAGGATGCTTTACCCATGGTTAGGTTGGACACGGCAAAAATAAAGCAGGTGATCCTAAATCTTTGCAAGAATGCGGTTGAGGCCATGCCGGACGGGGGATGCCTAACCCTCAAAGGCTATCGCTCTCGAGGGATGGTAGTCCTGGAGGTCAGTGATGACGGTGTCGGAGTCCCTGACAACGTTAATATTTTCGAGTTATTCAAGACCACCAAGCCCGGCGGCACTGGGTTAGGACTGCCTCTCGTGCAGCAAATTGTTGCAGCGCATAACGGCACGATCGCCTACAAGAGTGAGCCGGGCCGCGGGGCGACGTTCAAAGTTTCTTTGACCCATCTCTGAGAATAAGGCGACGGTTGAGTCTACAACTCCGAACACCGGGGCAGATGCAACCATCCATGCGGTCTCCGGGCACCCTCGGCGAGCTGATCTAATAGTCGAAGAACTTTTCCGGCTCTTGAACTTGAACCGAACATCATCCGGCAGGGACTTAGGCATTGGAACCAAGCGGGTCTGGACATCCCGTGGGGAAAGACGTAGAGTCCTAAGGCGTTCCGGTAGACGAAGTATGGTGCCTGAAAGCAAGCTCACTGACCCAGCTCCCTAAGGAAATCGACCATCCTTGTTGTCATCATCGTGGGCTTCCAAGGAGGCGCGATTTTGATTCAACAAACTCCTCAAGCAGACCTGTTCAAACAACAATTGCGTGATTCCTTGCAGCGCGAGACCTTAAACACTCGCGCCGTCAAGATTGCGAGACACACTAATGTCTACACCTGTGGCGATCAAGACGAAATGGTCTACTTCATCGAAAGCGGGCAGATCAAACTGCTCATGCTGTCGTCCGAAGGTAAAGAGTGCCTCCTGGCCATCCATGCTGCAGGAGATATTTTTGGGGAGCTGTGCCTATCCAAGTTAGGCGCGCGGCTGGAAACAGCGACGGCGATGAAATCAACGACCCTGAAACAAATTCCTAGCTCTCAGTTCTTCGCGCGTTTAACCCGCGACTCGCTGTTTGAGGGATTCGTGCAGTACCTGGCGGTGCGCATTGCCGACCAGCAGCAGGTGATCGCCAATCTGGTGACGGTGGATAGCGAGCAGCGACTCGGCAAGACCTTGCTACAGCTGGCGCGCACAATGGGCAAGAAGGACCCGCGCAGCATTCGCATCGAACTGAGGATTTCGCACGAAGAATTGTCGGAGATGGTGGGAACGACGCGGCCTCGGATCAGCATGTTTATGCAGCGTTTCCGTAACCTTGGGTTGATTGAGATGAGCACAGAACACTTTCTCATCATCAAAGAAAACAAGCTCACTGCTTACCTAGCTCAAATCGCTTAGAGCGGCTGTGGCCCCCATCGGAACGCTACCATAATTCTTTTCAAAATCGTCCAATATTAGACAGCAACCCCGGGCTAGTCGACGTATTGTCTTCCAGCTCCATTACGTGTGGAAAATAATAATGCATTCAATCTGTGAAAGAATGCGCATCCGATCTGAGGAAAGCGAAAACTATGTTAAGCCAGCCTACAAGTGATTGTGAAGTAATCGCCGAGCCAAGAACACAGCCGGGGTTTAAGACGTTCCGCATCGTTTTGATCAAGCCCTCCAAGTACGACGATGAGGGTTATGTCATTCGCTTTTGGAAAGGCGTGCTCCCGAGCAACACGCTCAACGTTTTGCACGGTCTGACCGAAGCCGTGAAAGACAGTGGAGTGTTCGGCGATCTTCCTATAGAGATCGTCACCTTTGACGAGACTGCGGAAAGCCTTCCGGTAAGAAAGATTATCCGCTGGAGCCGGCGCCCTTCGA
>WNFP01002998.1_pt1 | contig 13502 bp, 13 predicted proteins | sample 5400201 | NCBI WGS metagenome assembly WNFP01 (sample SAMN13153355, study PRJNA577476) | soil metagenome | isolation source: 115 cm saprolite under Madrone tree | place: USA:California | collected 2016-06-14
GCGGGCATGACCCCGTTCGGCTCGCTCCTCGTCGGCATCGTCGCCGAGCATTTCGGCGTGCGCACGGCCTGCGCTCTCGGCGGCACCACGGGCTTACTGGCCGTGGGCGTGCTCAGCTTCGTTTCCCTTCGCCGTCGTCGATAACACCCGACGCGCTACTGGGTGGCGGCGAGACTCCGGCGCTGGACCACGGCCGGATACCAGTTGCTGAACCACACCGCGCCCACGAAGGCCACGATCGACGCGACGATGTCGACCCAGAGCGGCACCGCGGGCAGCCATTCGGCCGCGGCGTCGGCGGCCACGAGCACCGCGAAAGCTCCCGCCCAGATGGTGGTGATGACGACGTTGGTGGTGAAGAACACCGGCAACGCCCAGAACTGCTCGGGCACGCGCTCGCGCGCGTACTGCAGGGTGAAGGGCTGACCGATGGCGAGCGAGACGAGGACGATGGCGAGGAGGCCGGCATCGACGGCGAGCCGGACCGTGGCCACCGTCCAGGTGGGTGCGCCGAGCCACGTGTAGGCGGTGAGCAGCCCGAAGAGCGCGAGGCTGCCCACCTCGAGGATCTTCACCGCCTCGCCGCGCCGGCGCATGAAGGCACAGAGGAGCAGGGAGGCCACGAGGGCGCCGATCAGCCCGGCGATGGGCGAGTGGAGTCGCATCAGCACGAAGAAGACGGCGAACGGCGAAAGACTCAGCAGAATGCTCATGACGAGCGCCTCCGGTGGCGGGGGACGCGGCGCTCCGGCACGGAGGCTCCCGCGCGGGCCCCCGCGGCGAGGAGGCGCATCGCTTCCCGCTGAATGCTTCGAAAGTCAGGCTTGGCGGGCAGCTTGCCGGCCAAGTGCAGCACGATGAGCCCATGCATGGTTGCCCAAAACACGTAGCCCAGGAGCTGCGGGTCTCCCGCGAAGATCCCGGCCTCCACGAGCTTCTCGAGCGAGGCGCCCATGAGACGGCGCGCCCGGGCGGTCGCGCGGACCAGCTCCGGATAGCGGTCGGGGTGGGGCTGGGAAAGATCGAACATCAAGCGGTAGGCTTCGGGCTCGCTCAGGGCGAAGCGGATGTATGCCTCGCCCACCGCGCGGGCCTTCGCTCCCAGATCGCCGCGCGCCTTCCTGCCCCCTCGCTCGAGGGCGGTCGCGAACCGCTCGAAGGCGGCGGCGCGCACCGCGGCGAGGATCTCGTCCTTGTTGCGGAAATACCGGTAGGGCGTCATTGGGCTGCAGCCGAGTGCGTCTGCGAGCTGGCGCATGCTCACGCCGTCGCGCCCCTCGGTGGCGAAGCGGTGCTGGGCCACCGCGCAGAGCCGGGTCCGGAACGCGTCGACCTCGGCCGCCGACAGGTTCTTGGGCACGCCGTCAGGCGTCCGGCGGAAGGGCCCGCGGAAACTCGCGCACGAACTTGAAGAAGCGCGCGAGATGCCGGTCGGAGGCCACGAGCACGCGCGGGCGGAAGCGGATGGTGTCGAGCACCGGCGCGTCCTCGGCAATCAGCCGCTGCACGAACCCGCGCAGTCCCTCGAGCTTGGCCGCCGCGCCCGCGCGACCATTGCCCGTGTCGCGCACGCCGTAGACGTAGAAGCCCATGGTCCGGTCATGCGCCATGGGCGCACCGCTGAACAGCATGAAGAGGTTCTCCTCGCCGATGGTCAGGTGCTGGGAGAAGGTATTGACCCCGGTGATCAGGCCGTGCCGCATGAAGGACGGCGCCTCGATCCGGTATTCCATGTGGTGATCGGTGACCGTCACCGCATCCGGGTCGACCGCGGACAGGCCATGGAGCGTGCGGAGGTGCTGGAAATCGACCCCGTTCGACACGGCCACCCACGGATCGATCCCGCGTGTCCCCCGGAAATGCGTCTCGCAGACCAGCTCGCGCTCCGCCGCACCGGGAATGCCCGGCACCGGGAACAGGGGGGCCTCGCCGTTGAACGCCCAGATGAGGCCCCACGCCTCCGCGCTCGGATAGGTCGAGATGCGAGCGCCGGGCGGGATCTTGTCGCCCGCCGGGATGTCCACGCAGCGCCCCGCGCAGTCGAAGCGCCAATGGTGATAGGCGCAGCGGATCTGCCCGTCGACCACCTGACCCACCGAGAGGTCGGCGCCCAGGTGAGGGCAGAAGGCGCTCTGCACGAGGGCCTTGCCGTTCGCATCGCGGTAGAGGATCACGCGGGTGCCCAGGAAGTCGCGGCCCATGACCTGCCCGCTCCCGAGCTCGCTCGCCAGGGCGAGGGGGAACCAGGATTGATGGAAGCCGGCCGCCGGGTCTTGCTGCTTCGCCAGGGTCTCGGTCGCGCTCATGGGCGCCTCCTTCGTGTCGTACACGGTGATAGGGCCCTCGTTAGCGGACACCGTACATTTACACTGTAAGCACGTCAAGCGATTTTTTGAGGGGCGGCGGCTCTTGACGACGCCCCTGTGCCGGGAGCAGGATCATCGCCGCAGGAGCCGGAACCAGACCGGTCGGTTTCGGCTCCGGGGCGGGTCGACGACGATTTTCCCAAGGGCGATCCACGTCACACACGGGGGGAATATATGGCACAGCCCGCTCGGTCGAAGACCACTCGTCGTGCTTTTCTGAAGCTTGCCGGCGGGGCCGCAGGCATTGCCGCGGGCCCCTGGGTCTCGCGCCATGCCCAGGCCAAGCCGGTCAGCATCGTGTTCGCGCGCGAAAGCTCCTACGTGAAGAACTTCGACGTGCACTTCCAGAACGTGATGATGCCTGCCTACGAAAAGGCCACCGGCATCAAGATCGAGTACCAGATCCAGGCCGCGGGCGGCAGCGCGGTGCCCCAGCTGGTCTCGATGGTCGAGAACAAGTCCGGCGCCGACCTGGCCTGGGTCCAGCAGGAGTGGCTCTACCGCGACGCGCTGGTGGACGTGTCCGACATCGCCGAGGAGGTGGGCAAGCAGCAGGGCGGCTGGTACGAGGAGATCAAGCGCCTGTCCGTGGACAAAGGCAAGTGGAAGTCCGTGCCCAACGGGAACATCGGCCAGCTCATGGTCTACCGCAAGGACTGGTTCGACGACGCCGGGGTCAAGAAGTTCCCCGAGACCTGGGACGAGTTCCTGGAAGCCGGCATCAAGCTCAAGGCCAAGGGGCATCCCTTCGGCATGTCCATGGGGCACGGTTTCGCCGACAACTACTCCTGGCTCTACCCGCTCCTGTGGTCCTACGGCGTGACGGTCATGGACAAGGACGGCAAGAAGATCGCGCTCGACACCAACGAGACCGCGAAGGCCGTGGAGTACGTGAAAGAACTGTACAAGAAAGCCTGCATCGAAGACTGTATCGGGTGGCTGGATCCCGCCAACAACAAAGCCTTCCTGACCAGCCAGATCTCGTGCACCAACAACGCCTACAGCATCATGGTCTCGGCCAAGCGCGACCTGCCCGAAATGGGGAAGGTGATCGAACACGGCCTCAATCCCAAGGGGCCCACCGGCCAGCGCTACCACGCGCTCGTGCCCGTGACGCACGGCGTGTTCGCCTATGGCAAGGACCCGCAGGCCGCCAAGGATTTCCTGCGCTGGATGATGGACCCGAAGCAGTACCGTCCGTGGATCGCCTCGGGTGACATGTATTTCGCTCCGTACCTGCACGCCTTCGACAAGGCGCCCGAGTGGGACATCGAGCCGCGCGTCAAGCCGTTCCAGAAAGTACTCGAGACCGGGAAGCTCACGTCGTGGCCGGCGCCCGCCAACCGCCAGCACGGGGAAGTGGTCAACCGCTGGATCGTGATCGACATGTTCACCAAGGCCATCACGGGCACGCCGACCAAGGCTGCCATCGCGGAGGCCGTGTCGCAGCTCAAGACCATCTACGGGTAGGGATGAGCAAAGTCCTCGAGGCCTCTCGGGCGGGCGCGCTGATGGCGCCGGCCCGCCGGCCGTTCCGACTGGCGGGGTTCTTTGAGCGCGAGTCCGTCTTCAGTTGGCTCATGCTCACGCCGCCCCTGCTGTTCCTGCTGGCATTCCTGGGCTACCCGTTCATCTACGGCGTGTACCTGAGCTTCTTCCACAAGGAGGTGGCCCGCGCCGCCTCCTTCGTGGGCTTCGGCAATTTCGTCAAACTGTACAATGACCCGATCTTCTGGCAGGCGGTCAGAAACACCATCATCTTCACTGGGGTCGCGACCATCCTGAAGGCCTCTGGCGGGCTCGGCATGGCGCTCGTCATGAACCAGAGCTTCAAGATGAAGTCCTTCGCGCGCGCCATGCTGCTCCTGCCGTTCATCGTGCCCACGGTGCTCAGCACCGTGGCGTGGCAGTGGATCCTCGACCCCGGCATGGGTCTGTTCAACCGCTTGCTGATGGTGACCGGGCTGGCGGAGAGGGGGCCGTCCTGGCTCGGCACTCCGACGATGGCGATGATCTCGATCATCATGGTCAACACGTGGCGCGGGCTGCCGTTCTTCGGCATTTCGATCCTCGCGGGCCTGCAGACCATTCCCGCTGACCTGCATGAGTCGGCGACCATTGACGGCGCGGGCACGTGGGGCCGCTTCCGCTACGTCACGCTGCCGTCGCTCCTACCCGTGATCCTCATCGTCACCGTGTTCTCGATCGTCATCACCTTCTTCGACTTCCAGCTCGTCTACGTGCTCACCGGCGGCGGCCCCGCCAATTCCACGCACCTGATGGCCACCTACGCCTACAGCCTGAGCATGGGCGCGGGCCAGATGGGGCTCGGCTCCGCGGCGGCGCTCAGCATGGTACCGGTGCTGGGTCTCCTGCTTGTGGCGCTCACCCTCTTCGTGCGCAAGGACTGATCGATGGTTGGCGAGCTGACCTGGCAGAAGCGCCTCCTCGGTCTCTGGCTGCCGCTGGCAGGGTTCCTCGTGGTGGCGCTCTTCCCGTTCACCTGGATGGCGGCCACCTCGCTCAAGACCAACGCCGAGCTGTACGACCCCAAGGCCATGCCGCTGACCATCAAGCACCCGTCGCTGGTCCACTACATCGACCTGCTCCGGGAGACCAACTTCCTGGTCTGGGTCGCCAACACGATGCTGGTGGCCGCGATCGCCACCGGTATCTCCCTCCTGCTCGGGGCCATGCTGGCTTACCCACTGGCGCGCATGCGGTTTCGCGGCGGCGCGTTGCTTGCCATCACCGTGGCCGTCACCTACCTGATTCCCCAGACGCTCCTGTTCGTGCCCATGGCCGATCTCATCGGCCGGATGAAGCTGGGCAATACGCTCACCGCCGTGATGCTGACCTATCCCACCCTGCTCGTGCCCTTCATCGCCTGGCTCCTGATGGGCTACTTCAAGACGGTGCCGAAGGAATTGGAAGAGCAGGCCATGATCGACGGCGCCAGCCGCTGGCGCGCCATGACGAGGATCATTCTTCCCCTCTGCATGCCCGGCTTCCTGTCCGCCGGCATCTTCGCCTTCACGCTGTCACAGAACGAGTTCCTCTACGCGCTCCTCTTTCTCAGCAAATCGAGCGTGCGCACCGTGCCGATCGGAGTGGTGGGCGAGCTGATCCGCGGCGACGCCTTCTACTGGGGCCAGCTGATGGCGGGGGCGCTGCTGGGTTCCATCCCCGTCGCCCTCATCTACTCGTTCTTCGTGAAGTACTACGTCGCGGGGCTCACCGCCGGCGCCGTGAAGGGGTAGTAGGGCAGGAAGGTCGGGGCCGCGCCAAGGACGGCCCGACACCTGGCGGCCCTTGACCCCTCAGCCGACGAAGTCGGTGATCGCGGGGATCACCGTTTTAGGCGCTTCCTCCATCAGCCAGTGACCCGCGCCCGCAACCACCTTTCCCCGGACGTCGGATGCCACTAGCTTGGCCTGCTCGATGAGGAACGTGCCGCCGGCCTTCTCGCCCGACAGGACTAGCATCGGCATGGAAAGCTGCGTGCTGCCCAACCGGGCGAAGTCCTGGGCGTCGCGCTCGAAATTGCGGAAGTACTCGAAGCCGGCGCGCATGGCCCCGGGCTGCGCATAGGCCAGGGCGTAAAGGCGGCGATCAGCCTCGGGCACTGAGCGCTTCCGATCGGCGGCGAAGTCGTTCCAGAAGTGCTCGAGGTAGGTGCGCTCGCGGCCTTTCACCAACGCCAGCGGCACCTCGCCATAGAAGTGGAAGTGCCACAGGTCGCGCAGGAGCCACACGTCCTTCCAATTGCCGATGCCGGGCAGGAAGGCGTCCATCAGCACCACACGCTCGGTGGCCTCCCGGAACTGCGCTGCGTACGCGTAGGCCACCATCAGCCCGATGTCGTGGCCGACGATGCTGACGCGATCGAACTTCAGCGAGGAGGTCAGCTCGTAGATGTCCACGGCCATGGTCGTCTTGTCGTAGCCAGTTGCCGGCTTGGCCGATCCCCCGGCGCCGCGCAGGTCGGGCACGATGACGGTGTGACGCTGCGCGAGCAATGGCATGATCGGACGCCACATGTGGCCGGTCTCAGCATAACCGTGCAACAGGACCACCGGGCTGCCCTGCCCGCCGATGATATAGTGAAGCCGCACCCCGTTAACCTTGGCGAAGCGCTCGGCGAAGCCGGCGGGCTGGGTCGCGGTTCTTCGGGTTCTCATCACCCGCGCCTCCCGCTACCGCGCCGGCTCAGCGATGAAGACCGGTGGAAACGCCGCGACGGCAGCAGCCCAGAGCCGCGCGCGAAGCGTGGTGCCCTTGGTACCGCCGCTGCTCTCGTACAGCGCGACCTGTTCACGCGCCCAATCCCTGGGGCTGGGAATGTACTTTGCCATGGGGCCCTCTTCGATACGGGGGAAGCGCAAGAGTCGGGAACGCCTTCATTGTTTTACAGACGGCGCCCCCGACACAAGCCAGAAAACGAAACGCTGGTCCTTGCTGATACAGGGTTTCGCGGACCGCGGTCAACGCCTGGAACGAGGCACGCTTCCGAAACTGTCAAGCTGAAAAGTGCGAGACTCCGGCCGAATGACGCGTTGCGCTCCCGTCGAGACAGGCCGCTCAGGAGTCCATGGCAGACCACCCGTGCCGCGAGTAGAATCCCGGCATCGGCAGTTGGCCGTCATTGGCGTGAAAGCAGCAGCACACAGCCATTCCAGGAGGGCGTCATGAAAGATGGGCTCCGGTTCGTCGACTGCGACATGCACATCATGGAACCCCCGGACCTCTTCGAGAAGTATCTGGAGCCCAAGTTCAGAGGTCGCGTGAGCCTGCCCATCGGGGCCGACGGGCGCCCGCAACGCGGCACCATCGTCATCGACGGCCTGCCCACCACCATGGACGCCGAGCTGCAGCAGTACCGCAAGCGGCGGGCTCTCGGCGGCACCAATAGCACGCAGCCCCTCTCCGGATCCCGGCTGGCCGACACAGGGCGCCTCGATTTCGCCATCGAGCGCAAGTACGACGCCGTGGCGCAGATCATGGGCATGGGGATCGAGGGCGTGGACATCGCGGTCCTCTTTCCGACCACGGGGCTGAGCCTCCTCGCCCGCGACAACATGGATCCGCATCTCTCCCTCGCCCTCTGCCAGGCCTACAACAACTGGATCCACGAGTTCTGCCAGCACAGCTCCGACCAACTCAAGTTCGTGGCCATGCTGCCCCCGCACGACGTCAATCTCGCCTGTCGCGAGCTGCTCCGCTGCGTCCACGAGATGGGCGCGGTCGGATCATTCCTGCGTCCCAACCTGGTCAACGGCCACTACTGGCACTCCAACTACTGGGATCCGCTCTACAGCCTGCACGAGAGCCTGGACGTCACGTGGGGATTCCACGAAGGCACCGGCGCGTGGTACTCGCACATGAACGTGCTGTATGGTGAGAACCGGTTCTACCGCCACGTGGCCAGCCACTGGATCGAGATGCAGCAGGCCCTGATCGCCATGATCGTGGGCGGCGTCTTCGAGTTCCACCCCCGGCTGCGCGTGGGTTTCCTCGAGGCGCAAAACTCCTGGGTGCCTGGCCTGCTCTCTCGCATCGAATGGGACTATCCCCAGTACCGCGACACCCACGCTCCGTATCTGACCCTGACGCCGAAGGAGTACTTCCGCCGTAACTGCTGGGCGGCGGTGGAGGGGAGCGAGCCCGAGATCGAGGCGACGGCGGGTCTCATCGGGGCGGATCGCATGTGCGTCTCGACCGACTACCCACACTTCGACTCCAATTTCCCCAACGTGTCGAACAACCTCCTGAGAACCGTGTCGCGGAAAACGGCCGCCCAGATTCTGCTGGGAGGCGCGGGCCTCTACGGATTCACCGAGGCCGACTTCGCGAAGGCGGATGCCGCGGCGGCCAAGCACGCGCCGGCCGGAGTGCCTGTCACCGTCTGACCGGCGGGCTCAGCTCTTCGGTTGGCCGGGCACGCCTTCGCGGGAATTGGACTGCGCCCAATGCCGTCCGGCAGTCGGCGCATCGTCATGACCTATCTGTGGCCGCCGATCCTGCTGTTCGTGCCGATGGCCCTGTGCCACGCCGCTCGTTCCCCTCCATCGACGCCATTGAACTCCATTGCGCCGGGTGGGCCGAACAGCCTATCTTGGCCTCGGGGAGATATGCATGGACAAGAGTGAAGAGAGCCGACGCCCGCAGGTGCGCGATCTCGTCGAGGCGCGTCAGCGGGTGGACGCGCTGGAGAAGGTGGCGGCGGCGCAAGAGCGCGAGCACAAGCGCCTACGCGACCACCTGGAACTCCTCCGCCAGCTCGTCGAGAACAGCCAAGGCCTGGTGTGCAGCCACGACCTCGAGGGAAATCTCCTCTACGTGAGCCCCGCCTCCGCGATGGAGCTCGGCTATGCGCCGGACGACGGCGTGGGCCGGAACCTCAGAGAATTTCTCGCCCCGTCGGTGCGCCCATTCTTCGATGGCTATCTGGCGCGCATCCGCGAGAAGGAGGCGGACCGCGGCCTGCTCCGCCTGGTGAGCCGCGGCGGCGAGGAACGGCTCTGGGCGTATCGCAATATGCTCTTCCACCCTCCCGACCGCGAGCCCTATGTGATCGGCCACGCGGTGGACATCACGGACCGCGTCCACCTGGAGTCGCTGCTGCGGGACAGCGAGGAGCGCTATCGCACCGCGACCGATGGTCTCGAGGAAGGGGTGCTCTTCAAGAGCGCGGCCGGCGCCGTCTCGGGCTGGAACCCGAGCGCCCAGCGAATTCTCGGATCCGCGCTCGAGCGCCTGGGCGCCGACGCCGTCAAGGAAGATGGCTCCCCGTTCGCGCGCGAGGAGCAGCCCGACGCGCTCGCCCTCCGCAGCGGGCTGCCGTCGCCACGCGTGGTCATGGGAATCTCGCGCGAGGGGGGCGAGCACACCTGGATCTCGGTGCGGGCCCATCCGCTGATCCGCTCGAACGAAAGCACGCCCTACGGCGTGGCCATGTCGTTCGTGGACGTCACCGAGCGGCGACGCCACCGGACGCTGAGCGGCGTTCTATTGATCTGCTTGTACTGCAAGAAGATCCGCGACGCGGATGGCACCTGGCTGCCGGTGGAGATCTACGTCCGCGACCGTTCCGAGGCCGACTTCAGCCACGGCGTCTGCTCGGAATGCATGCCGCGCCTGCGCCAGGAATTCCGCCTGAAGAAGTAGCCGCGCCCGTGCGGTGCTCACGATCGCCTGCTCCGGCATCACCCGCGTCCCGCTATCGCTGCGGCTCTGCGAGGAAGAGCGGGATCTTCCGAGTGGTCCTCTTCTGGTATTCCGCGTACGGCGGGAACGTCGCGACGGCAATATCCCAGAGCCGTGCCCGCTCGGCTTCGTTCTCGACCTCGCGCACCCGCATCGCCTGGACCACCGTATGGTCGCGAATCTCGACGGCCGGGTTCGCGCGGAGGTTGTGCACCCAGACCGGGTGCGTCGGCAGCCCGCCTTGCGACCCAACCAGGACGTAGTTTGTCCCGTCCTTGACGCGCATGAGCGGGGTCTTACGGATCGCGCCCGTCTTATTGCCGGTATTGGTCACGATGACCACCGGCAACCCGGTGTCGCGAAGAGTGGTGCCTTTGGTACCGCCGCTGCTCTCGTAAAGCTCCACCTGTTCACGCACCCAATCCCTGGGGCTCGGAATGTACTCTGGCATGAGGCTCTCCTCCATAGGGGGAAGCGCAAGAGTCCGACGCTTCATTGTTTTACAGACGGCGCCGCGACACAAGCCAGAAACTCCGAGCACGTAGGCGAGCCGAAAAGTGGACACGTTGACCTCTGCCAAAGGTCTCGGATAGCATCGGACACAATCTTATGAAGCAAGGGGAGCTTTCCAGTCTGCATCGCTGGTCCCGCCACGAGTACGGGCAAATGATCGATCACGGTCTCCTCGACGAGGACGACCCGATCGAGCTGCTCGATGGCTTGATCCTCGTGAAAGAGCCGCAGCACAGCCCGCACCGGACGGCGGTCCTCCTGGTGGCAAAGGCACTGGAACGCGCCTTTGGAGAGGGTTGGTTCGTCCAGACTCAGAGCCCGATCATTCTCGATGACCGGTCCGAGCCCGAGCCGGATGCATGCGTCGTCCGGGGCTCGCCGCGCGACTATGCACACGCGCATCCGACTCGGCCGGCACTTGTCGTCGAGGTCGCGCAGTCGCGCTTGCGGCTCGCCCGCGGACGGAAAGCCAGGGCATATGCCCGCGCGGGAATCGCGGACTACTGGATTCTCAACCTCGATGGCCGCGTGCTGGAGGTGTATCGCGAGCCGGCGCGCCCGGACCCGACCCGGCGGAACTGGGGCTATTCGGCCATCGAAACGTTGGGCGCCGACTCCACGGTTACGCCGCTCGCCGCGCCAGCGGCGACCTTCCGGGTTGCCGATCTGCTGCCATAGCCCTCGATCTGATGGAGGGTAGCCAGCGTCGAGCCATCTTAGCCGGCGTCGCGCCGCCTTTGCCCTCGACAATCTGTGTTGGCCGGCTCGCTAGGCGGTTGTTGAGGGATGAGCGGCGGCTGGCGATCCGGATGACGGACAAGGCCTGGCTCTTTGCGCCAGAGGGTGCAAGACGTCGATCGCCCAACCCACATCCAGGCGCTCCCCGAGCCAGCCAGCGCACGCCGTCCGAGCGTTGAGACGAAGCCCTTGCGATTCATGCGCAACCCGGAGAGCATCGACGGGCTTCTCCGGCACTGGGGCAGGTAACGGCACCTCGGGCAAAGGTCGGCCATCCGGCCGCCGGAATCGTAGAGCCCCGTCGGGCCCGCGCGCGACCTGATAGCCCTCCTCGTGCACCGCCCGGTGATGCCGGCGGCACAGGAGCGCGAGGTTCGAAAGCGTTGTCGGACCGCCGTGCGCCCAGTGGCGGAGATGATGCCCCTGCCCGAAGCGGACGCCGCAGCCGGGAAAGCGGCAACCCCGGTCCCGATGGTGGAGCGCTCGACGCAAAGCGGGGGGAATCGTCCGGGTCTTGGCACCGATCTCCAACAAGCGCCCGTTGTCGTCGTGGCGCATCACCACCCGACTCGCGTCGCACGCCAGGCGCTGGGACGTTTCCGCGGAAACGCGCGCGCCGCCGTCGAGCACGGACTGCCCCGGCTGATCCGGATCGGCCAGCACCTGGGCGTCGACGTGGACGACCACCTGGTAGCGCTCGCCCGGAGCGCCGGGATCGAGGTGGTGGAGGGCCGACTCCGCGAGTAGGGCCAGGGCATCGGCCTGCTGCTGGGCCATCGAGAGCGTTTCCGCGGAAACGCTCTCGGGGTTTGCGGCCCGCGCCCGGGCCCGCTGGTACAGGGTCTCGCGGGCAGCGGCCAGCGCCTGGGTCAGCAGCGCTCCGACCTCCGGCTCGAGCCGCCCGCTGACGACGACCATGCCGTCCTCGTCCTGACGGACGTGAAGGGCCCGGCTGGCGTGTCGGCGCGTGGTCTCCCGAGCCTCGGCCCGCCGGTCTACCAACCGCCAGCCGCGCACGATCCGCTCGACGTGGGCGGCCGTGCCCGCGCGCCCCACCGCGAGCAGGCGCGCTTCCGTCTCCGGCGTGGCCACGCGGGTGAGGGCGCGGACCTTGGCGTATGACAGCTGTCCGCGGGCAAGGGCGCCCGCGAGGACCGGCAGCGACCCAAGGGCGTGCGCGACCCGCACCCGTTCACGAGCCGCCCCCAGATCCAGTCCCACTCGCCAGCTCAGCCAGGCGGCGCAGGAGCGGAAGCCCGTGTTCCATCCCCCGCGGGCGTCGAAGGCGCGGATCAGCTCGAGCAGGCGCGCGGTGGCCGCGTCGAGGTGCGCGGACAGCTCGGCGATCTCGTCGCCAAGCTGATCCAGTTCCGAGGCGTGATGAGTAGCAACTGAATGGATTTGCATGGCGCCCTCCTTCTGCTGAGACGACTCTACACCCCGATTTTGGAGCTACCGGAGGGGCCCAGGGCGGACGAATTCAAAGCGTGAAATGATTTTTGATCGGGCCTCGACCGCCCGCGAAGCTGTGGGCAAGTGCGTACTGCTGGGACCGCATTTTGAGCGGGCTGCCGCCCAATGGCCGCGCGCCCCGGCCTAGCCTGTCAAGAAAAAAACAGGGTGAGATCTTCGGCACCGCTGTATCGACTCGCATACATTCAACGGCCGATTCCGTCGTCCTCGGTCATCGCTATTCGTGAAGTATCACGTCGCGCGGTGTCACTTCCCGGGACAGTCAGGAGCGGCTTGCGTAGAGGCTGGCTTGCCGAGTAGTCACGGAGGCCGCTCGAGGCCCTCTTCCTTACGGAGATGCGAAGAACTGCCCCACGCCCGTTAGATGGCGTCGGGGGACTAGCTCGCGGCCGTTTGTTCGGGGGTCGTGAGAAGAGAACTGCGGGCAAGTGGCGTCAGTACACGTTCTGTCAATTTTCCGAGTGCACCGTCTCCGTCGGCACCGAGGGTTATGCGTTTCGCTTGCCCAATTCGATCGAGGGGCAGTCGACGACAAAGGAGGTCGGCAAGTGCCGCATCTTCGACAGCGCAGACTATCTGACGGCCATCAGACACGAGTTGCGCAGCTACCTCCGCCAGGTGAACGGTGCGGAAGTCGTCGATATGCTGGACCGGGTCATCGAGTAAGATCGATTTCCATCGACTCCAAGTGAGAGAAAGGTTTACGGAAAGGAGAAAGGCCAACCCTGTAGCACGGCGCTGGCCGCTAGAGAAGAGGAACTGCGGGTTCAGTTCTTCGCCAACTTGAAGGCTGAGAAAGCGCCTAACGTCGCCGCGAATCGAGTATTCGATGTCAGTCCAGACGGGATGTGGACGTAGGCGCCGATAGAGTTCGGACATAAGAGGCAACACACGCTCAAGGCGGGTATCAAGTGTCTCCGCGGCAGCGCGACGAGCGGCGTCATGAAGTGCCTGCGTGGTCGCCTCGACCTTGCGGGCACGTCCGAACCGTTCTTGGGCACGTAGGAGCCGATTCTTAGCGTCACTCTCGGCGCGTTGAGCGCGCTGAAGATCGTCATTGAGATGAATGGACTTGCCCCGGTTTGGTAGACACCGCGGTTAAGGGGTTATGAGACACGCTGCTCGGGTTCCGATCGGTGTCCGCGGAGCAGTCTCGAGGATACCAGGGATGCTGGTGATGGGGGTGACGGAGGGCGCAAGGGGGGA
>WNFP01003000.1_pt1 | contig 13494 bp, 9 predicted proteins | sample 5400201 | NCBI WGS metagenome assembly WNFP01 (sample SAMN13153355, study PRJNA577476) | soil metagenome | isolation source: 115 cm saprolite under Madrone tree | place: USA:California | collected 2016-06-14
TGCGCTGACGCACGTTCGCGTGATCGATGGAACCGGCGCAGTTCCTCGCACGGATCAGACATTGGTTATCGCGAATGGAAAAATCACCGCGATGGGAGACGCCGCAAGCACGAAAATCCCGGAGGGCGCGAAGGTGCTCGACCTGAAGGGCTACACGGTGATCCCGGGACTCGTCGGCATGCACGATCACATGTACTACCCCGCGCCGGGCGGACCGCCGGCGTTGTATCCCGAGCACGCCGCAAGTTTCCCGCGACTGTATTTGGCGGGCGGCGTGACCTCGATTCGTACCACAGGAAGCGTCGAGCCATACTCGGACCTCGAGCTCAAGCGCGCGATTGATGAGGGCAAGATGGCCGGTCCAAAAATTCACGTGACCGGGCCGTATCTCGAGGGACGAGGCGCCTTCACGCTGCAGATGCATCAACTGAAGGACGCGGAGGATGCGCGCCGCACGGTGGAATTCTGGATCGCACAGGGCGTGACTTCCTTCAAGGCCTACATGAACATCACTCCTGAGGAGTTGTCTGCCGGGGTGAAGGCCGCTCATGCGCGTGGAATTAAAGTTACCGGCCATCTTTGTTCCATCGGCTTCCGGGAAGCCGCAGCCCTGGGCATCGATGACTTGGAACACGGTTTGGTCGCAGACACGGAATTTCTGCCGGACAAGAAGCCCGGCGAATGTCCGAACCCCGCGGCCGCGAATAAGGCGCTTCTCGGACTGGAAGTCTCGAGTGGGCCCATTCTCGAGACAATCAAGGATCTGGTGGCGCACCACGTCGCCGTCACTTCGACGCTGCCGGTGTTTGAAACGATTGTGCCGAACCGCGCCCCCCTGGACCCTCGCGTCCTGGATGCCATGTTCCCGGAGGCTCGGATCTCCTATTTGAGGAGACGCGCGATGATTTCCGATGGTGCGGCAAAATCCGATTGGCCGGCGTTGTTCAAGAAAGAGCTGCAATTCGAACGTGAATTTGTGAAACAAGGCGGCCTGCTGCCGGCAGGGCTCGATCCGACGGGATATGGCGGAGTGATCGCGGGATTCGGTGATCAGCGCGAGGTGGAATTGCTCGTGGAAGCGGGGTTCACGCCCGTGGAGGCGATTCACATCGCCACTTCGAATGGCGCGGAGTTTCTCGGTGAGTTGGATAGAATCGGCACGCTGGCGGTCGGCAAGCTGGCCGATATCGTCGTGATACAAGGAGATCCGTCCGCGAATATAAAAGACATCGAGAAAGTCGAAATCGTGTTCAAGGACGGCATCGGTTACGACTCGGCGAAACTCATCGAATCCGCGCGCGGGCAAGTCGGTTTGCGCTAAGCCAGTGCGGCCCGGCCAGGCATTGGCCAGTCTTAGCGCAGAAACTCTTCCCGCCAGCGGCGACACATTGAACCACCTACCACAAACGCAAACTAGTGCGCGCTGTGCGAGGAATGATGTAAAGTCAAGGCTTCAAATACAGCCCGATGTGAGAGCGCTGCATCCAAGCCGCTCAAGCAGCGGTGAAATCACTCGCGCCGGCTTGGTGCCTTAAGGAGACTGATGGAATCCGTGAGTAATCGAAGCGCAGAAACTGTCGAAACTTCGCATCCGACGATCGCCGCCACCGCCACGGCCCTCCCGCCCTATACCATCACGCGCGACGACGTGAAGTACTACATGGGGCGCGTCTTTGACATCCCCGAGCGCCGCGTGGAAGCGATGATGAGCATCGTCGATAATGCGCAGGTTCACAGGCGGTATTCGATCTTCCCCATCGATTACACCATCGAACCGCGCGCGCTTTCCCAAACCAACAATGAGTACATCGAGCATGCCGTGAAGCTTGGCCGCGAGGCAGCGGAGAAATGCCTGAAACGCGCCGCCGTCAAGGCCGATGAAATCGATCTGATCATCACGGTGTCCTGCACGGGCTTCATGATTCCTTCGCTCGATGCGCACCTCATCAACCTGATGGGATTCCGTTCGAACGTGAGGCGCATGCCGTTCACCGAGCTGGGGTGCGCCGCGGGCGCGATGGCGCTGGGACGCGCCGCTGATTTTCTGAAAGCCCAGCCGGGAGGAAAGGTCCTGGTCATCTCCGTCGAGCTGCCCTCGCTCACATTTCAGCGAAAAGACATCTCGCAGGCGAATCTGATTTCCTCGATCCTTTTTGGCGACGGCGCCGCCGCCGTGCTGGTCAGTGGAGAACAGGCGAGGGGGCCGAAGATTCTGGTTTCAGAGACCTACACCTTCCCCGATTCGCTGGGTGCCATGGGATTTGATCTGCGCGATTCCGGCTTCCACATCCTGCTCGCCAAAGATGTGCCGGAAATGATTGGCGGGAAAATCGGAGGGCTCGTGCGGGGCTTCCTCGAGCGGCATGGCCGCAAAAGGGAGGACATCAAAGGCTGGATCCTGCATCCGGGCGGAGCGCGGTTGCTCGGAAACATCGAAGCGGAGCTGGGTCTGTGCAAGTGCGACACGCAGCCCTCCTGGGACATCCTTGCTAACTTCGGAAATCTCTCGAGCGCCACCATCCTTTTCATCCTGCAGGAGTGGCTGGAAAAGAGGCCGCTCCAGGCCGGGGAATACGCAATGGCGGCGGCGTTTGGACCGGGCTTCAGCGCGGAATTTCTGCTGCTGCAATGGACGTGAGCATCGTTGCCTTTCTTGGGCTGCTTCTTGCCGTGGCGTTGCTGCGGCTGGCCGAGCTGCGCATTTCAAAGCGGCACCAATGGGAAATGCTCGCGCGTGGGGCCGCGAAAATCGACGAGCCGAGGTTCCGCTGGATGGTGCTGCTGCACACCTCCGTGCTGCTTGGCGCGGCCCTGGAAGTGGTCCTCCTTCGGCGTCCCTTCATCCCCTGGCTGGCGGCGCCGATGCTTGCAGTTTTCCTCGCGGCAAATGCGGTGCGCTGGTGGGTGATTCGAACACTAGGCGAACATTGGAATGTTCAAGTAATGGATTCGACGCGTCTCGGCGTGATAACGTCTGGACCTTTTCGCTACGTCCGGCATCCTAATTATGCAGCGGTTTTTGCGGAGATGCTGGCGCTTCCGCTGATTCACACGGCTTGGATGACCGCAGCGGCGGGGGCCATTGCGCACGTCGGAGTTCTGGCGCAGCGGCTCTCCACAGAGGAGCGCGTGCTTTTCGCGAATCCAGACTATCGCGCGGCAATGACCGGCAAGCCGCGTTTCCTGCCGGGACTTTTCTAACGAAAAGAGTGCGCATGCATCGGCGTTTTTATGTCGTGGCGTCTTTCCTTCTGTTCACCGCAGCTGCTTGTCTTGCGCAGCGGGAAGCCCCCGCCGACAGCCCCGCGTTCACGACCGTGCCAGAGCTTGCGGCGGGCTTTCATTCTCTCTATGCCCAGAACTTTGAAGAAGCCCGCGAAAAATTCACAGACTGGGAATCCCGTCATCCAGACGAGCCATTTGGCTATGCCGCCGGGGCGGCCAGCTATCTATTCGAGGAACTTTACCGTCAAGGAGTCCTTAGCAGCGATTTCTTTCTCAACGAAAAGAGATTCCTTCATGGCATTGATGGCAAGCCGGATCCGGGGCGCATGAAAAACTTTCAGATTGCGGTGGACCGGGCGCGCAAACTTGCCAAACAACGGCTCGCCAAGGACCCCCGGGATGCCGAGGCCCTCTTCGCCTTGACCCTAGCCGCCGGAATGCAATCCAACGCCGACATGATCCTCAAGAAACAGCATCTGGACGCGTTGAAGCGTCTCAAGGAAGGCAACGAATACGCAAAACAGCTCCTGGCCTTGCGGCCCGACGACGGCGACGCGTACGTTGCGCTGGGAACCGCCAATTACATCATCGGCAGCCTTTCAGGCGGTGCTCGCTTCATGCTCTGGTTCGGCGGCATCCACGGCGACAAGAAGCTGGGCATGGAGCAGCTTCTAAAAACCATCGATCATGGCCGCTACCTGCAACCGTTTGCGAAAATCCTGCTGGCGCTGGCGGCGCGTAGAGAAAAAAAAGACGCCCTCGCGCAAAAACTCCTGCGCGAATTGAGCCAGGAATTTCCGGAAAGCTCGCTCTACTCCGCGGAGTACGCGAAAGCGATGGGCCGCCTCGTTCCAACACAGATGCATCCGTGAAACTTCGACTGATGAAGCGCTCGCCTCCTTGCAGTGGAGTGACTTCTCGCCGCGCCCTAGGGCTAGAATAAGTCACTATATTTCCCCTTATGGACTAGAATGCGCTTCCCGCTGATGACGCGCCATCGGTCATCCGGGCGAGGTGGTAAACCGTGTTTCAGCAGGACTTGTTGAAGGGCCAGGCGATCTTTCTCACGGGCGGCGGAACGGGACTGGGTAAGGCGATGGCTTTGCGGTTTGCGGAATTGCGCGCACGGCTATTCCTCGTCGGCCGACGGGAAGAACCGTTGCGCGAAACTTGCGCTGCGATCCACCGGGATGGCGGCGCAGCCGCATACACCACTTGTGACGTGCGGGATTATGGAGCGGTTGAGGCCGCAGCGGCAAAAGCCGAGGAGCAGTTCGGCGAAATCGACACGCTGGTCAACAATGCCGCCGGTAATTTCATGGCCCGCACGGAAAAACTAACTCCCAATGCCTTCAACGCCGTCGTCGGAATCGTTCTCAACGGGACGTTTCACTGCACGCAAGTTTTCGGCAAGCGATGGATCGCAAAGAAGCTTGGCGGAAACGTGCTGAACATCGTTACCACTTACGCTGCCGCCAATTGCGGCTCGGGATTCGTGGTGCCGTCGGCCTGCGCCAAAGCGGGAGTTTTGGCGATGACCACCTCGCTTGCCGTGGAATGGGCGAAATATCACATCCGGTTGAACGCCATCGCGCCGGGGCCTTTCCCCACGGAGGGGGCGTGGTCGCGGTTGATGCCCTCGAAGCAATTCGAAGAACACGCCAGGGACAAGCACCCCATGAAGCGCTTTGGCCGCCACGAAGAGCTGGCCAATCTCGCCGCGTTTCTCATCAGCGACATGGCCGAGTACATCAACGGCGAATGCGTGGTCATCGACGGCGCGCAATGGCTGCGCGGCGCCGGCGAATTCAACGACCTGCTGCTGTTGCCAGAGGCAGCCTGGGAATCAATGGAAGCCGCGCGTCAGAAGAAATCTTGAGCCGGACTACTGGGGCAGGGCGCGTTTTCGCAGTTCCACGCGAAGTTTGATCTCGCCGATGGATTGCCCGTCTGATTCCGCATGGACCGCGATTTCCTGCGGCTTCGTGTTTTTCGCTTCATTCTCGGCGAGCGTCGGCAGAGTCACTTCAACGCGAGTGGCAGCCGCTTGCTTCGCGGCTACGGTAAACTTTCCCGTGCCGCTTTGAGCGACCCAGCCCGCGGGCAGAGTGGCGGAGAACGTGATCTCCTGCTTTTTCGCGGTTCGGTTGCCCACCCGCAAAGGGATCACCAGCGTCCCGGGAGCCTGCAGGGCAATCTCCGGCGTCTCCGGATGCGGCAAATTCGCGAGCCCATGAGCGCGCCGAAACTCAGCGTAGAAACTCCACGGCCCATCCAGTTCCACCGATAATTCCGGTCGTGCCGGATCCGCCGAGACTTCGGACCGGGCAAAAGGAATTGCGCCCGACTTGATGCCCTCAAAAATGTCTCCGATCGCACTCCCTCCGACCAGCGATTTGCCCAGCACGAAGTGCTGCGCGTCCGACCAGCCGCTATCGGAGGTGGCCATCTTTTCGATTTGCGCTTCGTCCATCTGCGCGAGCGAATCCAGAAGAGACTTGGCTTGTGTCTGGTGCGCACGGAACGATTCGAGTGCCATTCGCCAGTACGGCTGCTTGGCGGATTTGGAAATCTCCTTCACGGAATACTCCGGACCTTTTCCGCGAAAGATGTCTTCGCGCTCGGCATCCGCGAAGTAATAAATCTTCTTTGGCTGCCAGGGTTGCAGATTTTCGAGATAGGGCTCGAGTCGCCGCATGGGCCCGGAAAGCTGCTCGGGAAACGCAACGGGATCGCCTGCCAGATCGAACGCTTCCGTGGCCAGCACTCCGGAGGCCTGATGGTCGCCGTGGTCTTCACCGATGAACGTTCCGGGAAGGAAAGTGAGGATCACCTCCGGGCGCGTCAGTCGAATAATGCGCACCAGTTGCTCGAGGCATTCCCCGTGATCCCAATTGGCCAGCGACTGAAGCACGTTTTGCGAGGCGGTATCCTTGCCGGGGAGAAACCACACGTTGGCAATCCCGAGCGTGGTCAACGCGTTCCGCGCTTCGATCTCTCGAATGGCGCCGAGGGCCGCGGCTTGCTCTGCCCCAGCTTCGTTCGCGCCGCTGCTGCCGCGCGTGCCATAGACTACGGCGACGCGTTTATGCTCATCGAGCGCCCGCGCCAGATACGGAGTCGCCGCGCCTTCGTCATCCGGATGCGCCACTACCAGCAGAAGATCCGCTTTGTACCGTTCGTCGGGCAGCGGCAGCGCTTTTGGCTCCTGTGCAATCGCTCCGCACAACAGCACGTTTGTATTCAAAGAAACAATGAGCAACGTTCTCGCGAATCGCAGCATGGGGATTCCTTAACTGAATAGTTTCGCAGATAGAAGAGACCTGCGCTCTCGCGCGCGTTTTTATTCGATGAAAAGTCAAGGCTTCGCGGTACTTTTCCCGGCAGCAGCGCCATCGGCCAATCCCACGCGCTGCAATAAGTCCTGGAAGCGCGGATCGCTGCGCAACGGGTCGAAGGCGGGTTCGACCTTGAGGGTGGTCAGAATACTGAAGTGCTCGGAGCATGCCTTATCCAAGTCGGCCAGGGCCTCCTCCTTGTCGCCCATACCTAGATGCGCCCAAAGCATAGTTACGGGATCTGATCCCACTTGCTGATGCCGGCTCAGCTTTTCCAGTTTTTCCAGGTCGCCTCGAGCCCGCTCCGGCTGACCCGCGCGGCCATGGATGTAAGCCAGCCTCGACCAGTACCAGGGTCCTTCACCATAAAGACGGCGCCATATCTCCGCGTCGGCCAGCGCTTGGGCGAACATCCCTTTTTCTACATACGGATAGGTTACGATGCTGGCCCGCACAAAATTCGGATCCTTTCGGAGCACGGTGCGAAACTGCTCGATGGCGCGGTCATACTGCCGTGAGTTGTACAGAATCGCGCCATTGTCGGTGGCAATGATGAGCGAAAGTGGATCCTGTTGGCGCGCTCGTTCGCTCTCGCTTAACGCCTCGTCGAAACGTCCCAGCCACATCAGATGCTCGGCATACCAGTGGTGGGCGGTAGCGTAGTTGGGGTTCAATTCGATGGCCCGCCGGTATTCTTTTTCTGAAGTCTGCCAGTCCCAATCCTGATTCTGGACAATCAAAGCCAGCGCCGTGTGCGCTTCCGCCAGGCCCTCGTCCAGCTCCAGGGCGCGTAGGGCGGCCGCACGTGCCTGGGGCATGTATAGGGTTGCAGAAACAGAAGAATAGGCGGTCAGCAAGGTATAGGAATTCGCCAAGCCGGCATAGGCAGGGGCGTAATTGGGATCCGTTGTTGTGGCCTGCTGAAAATACTCGATGGCCTGCTGAAATCCCGGCACGGTCCTTTTGTTCCAGAAGTACAGACCTTTGAGGTACAGGTCATGGGCCTCGACGGATTTGGCGGATAGCGCAGGCTGGTTGTTAGACCTGGCGGATTCGTGGCCGTTAAGGGCGGCGTGAATTTCGCCAGCGATCTTACTTTGCGGCTGCGGGCCGCTTCGGGAGCGAGACCACGTGAAGTAGGCACCCAGCGTCGCGATCAGCGCAATCGAAATCCCGAGGAGGATCCGCCATCTACGTTTGCCAGCCCCATCCACAATGGCCGCCGGTACGCCGGAACGATCAGTGACAACGGAAAGATCTACAGGCGGCGCCGTTGCTGAGACTTGCTTCACGGGAGCAATAAAGCGGTAGCCGACACGGGGAACCGTTTCGATGTAGCGTGAGTTTTCCGGGGAATCGCCCAGGGCCGCGCGAAGCTTCTTGATGGCGCTGTTCAGGCTGTGCTCGAAATCGACATATGTCTCTCCGGGCCATAAGCAGCTGCGCATTTCTTCCCGGGTGATGATTTCGCCGGGCCGCTCCAGCAACAAGCTCAGTAGCTCAAACGGCTGGCCCCGTAGTTTCACGCGAATGCCATGTTTGCGCAGCTCACGCGCCTGAAGATTGACCTCGAAAACTCCGAAGCGGCGTGGACAAGCTTGAGACAAAGCTCGGCTAGACCTCGTGGACGAATTCTATCACCCGTTTGCACGAACTAGTACCAAAGTGCTGAAACTACTCACCTTGAAAGTTAACCCTTTTAAATTCAGTAAGCTTGCTGGTCACCAACATTTTGCCTCTGGTGCATTGAAACGGCCTGACCAATTGAAGCACTTTCTCAGGAAATCGAAATGGGGTCCGCCCCGGCACTCTCCCAGCCGAGGCTCCCGGAGTGGAGAGTGCCCAATGTACAGGCCTGAAGTTTGCGGGGATTCCTATGCCTCGGGGTTTCCCCGGCGCAAGCCGATCTTCCGAAACGTTCCCATGCATAAAATTGTCCGCCGATCCCGCGAAGGATTGGAGTCGCTTGCGTGCAAAATCTGGCGACATGGCATCGCGATTTCCGTGCTTTGCCTCGGATTTACGGTTGTCCCCGTCACGGCCCAGATGATTGACAAAAATCAGGCGTCGAACAATGCGAAGGACGGCATAAATCTCTCTTACCAGCAGGAAATCGGCGCCGGCCGTGGCGATGTGACAACGCCAGATTCCTCAGCGTTCATTATTGCCCGCGATCCGTTCCGGGCGATTCGCCGCGGGCGTCAGATCTTTCAGCGCAAGTTCACCCGCCTGCAAGGCCAAGGCGCCGCTGTGGGAGATGGCCATGGCGACATCGGCTCAAACAATGCCATCGGAGCCGGGCTCGCAGACAGTTGCGCTGCATGTCATGCCCGACCCCGCGGTTCGGGGGGTACCGGAGGGGACGTAGTTACCCGCCCTGATAGCCGCGATGCACCTCACCTTTTTGGCCTTGGCATCAAGGAGATCCTCGCTGATGAAATCACTTTCGATCTCCGGGCGATCAGGCTTTCCGCCATTGCCGCTGCCGTCAGTGCGCACCGGTCGGCGTCTAGCCATCTCACCAGCAAGGGCATCGATTTTGGTTTCATTACCGCAACTCCTGACGGTTCCGTGGACACCTCGCAGGTCCAGGGTGTTGACGCCGATCTTCGCGTCCGGCCATTTTTTGCACAGGGGGGCACGATCTCCATTCGCGAATTCTTGGTAGGCGCCTTCCAAAACGAAATGGGTCTGCAATCTGTTGATCCCGAGCTGATGGCCGCGAGCAAAGGTGGAAAGTTCCGCACGCCTTCTGGTATGCTCCTTGACGGTTCGCTTGACCGCATCGAAGCTCCGCCGACCGACAACCCCGCCGCTGATCCTGATGGGGATGGCGTCACCAATGAAGTTCCCACCTCGATTGTGGACTTCATGGAATTCTACCTGCTTAACTACTTCAAGCCTGGCACCTACGCGCAGTCCGAATTCACGCGCCGTGGTGACCGCCTGTTTCAGAAAACTGGCTGCACTTCATGCCACGTCGGCGACCTCCTCATCAACAAAGACCGTCGTGTTGCTGACGTCGAAACTGTCTACGACCCGGCGCACGGCATCTTTAATAACCTTTTTTCCACTGCGACACCTTTTGTCAACGCCGTGGATGACGGCAGCGGCCTCCCCGCTCTCAAACAGCCAAAGCTTCAGCCGTTCCTGGTGAAAAATATCTACACCGACTTCAAGCGCCACGACCTTGGCTCTAATTTTTACGAGCGCAATTGGGACGGCACCATCCAAAAGGAATTCCTCACACGACCGCTCTGGGGTGTGGGCAGCAAGGTCGCTCTCGGCCATGATGGGCGTAGCGCCAATTTGGACGAGGTTATCCTCAGGCACGGTGGCGAGGCGCAGCCCTCTCGTGACGCTTTTGCTGCCCTCGAGGATGAAGATCGGCAGGCTGTCCTGGCTTTTCTGCGCTCTTTGATCCTCTTCCCGCCGGATGACACGGCTTCGAATCTGGATCCAGGCGATCCGGCCGCGGCCTTCTTCCCGCAATTCGGACATGGCAGCATCAAACTCACCGTGCTGTTCAACGATCCGACCAAGAAAGAATAAAAACATGAATTCCGCGAACGGTCGCGGAGCAAGCTCGGCCTGGTCGAACAAGCAAAAGCTAAACCTGCTCTCGTTTTGAAAACACTCCGACGAGAACGAGACTCGACTGCGTAGTCTGCCTCAGCCGGAACTCTCCCAGGTTCCGGCTGACGCGTCTATGCTCGGACCTTGAAGAACCTTCCTCTGCATATGTGACGCTGCCTTAGCCCCGCGCCTTGCGCGACGTTCTCTTGCTACCCAATTCCTAAGCTCGGCTTGACCCCCGTGGAACCCCCCGATAAGCTTGGTATTTTCCTTCAGGTGAAGACGAACATGGAGCAGATTCACATCACATTGCCGGATGGCAGCGTTCAGGAAGTCCCCAAGGGTACGACTCCGGCTGATATCGCACGGAAAATTTCGCCACGCCTTGCCGATGCGGCACTTGTCGCCCGCGTCGCCCATCCTGCGCCCGGTAAGGACGCTCCTGACAAAAACGGCGAAGGCGAGCTGATTGACCTGCGACGGCCTCTCGACCATGACGTGAGCCTGCAAATCCTCACCGAAAAGGATCCCGATGCGCTCTTCGTCTTCCGTCATTCCGCCGCGCATCTGCTCGCGGCGGCAGTGATGGAGCTCTACCCGAACGTGAAGCTCGGCATCGGTCCGCCGGTCGATACCGGCTTCTTCTACGAATTCCTCCGCGACGAGCCCTTCACCCCGGAAGATCTCGCCAAAATCGAAAAAAAGATGCACGAGCTCGCCGCGCAGGACCTCCCAAACGAGCGCAAGCTCATTCCCAAGCCCGAAGCTCTGGATCTCTACAAGAAGAGCAATCAGATTTTCAAATGCGAGCTTGTCGAAGAAAAGGCCAGCGAGCCGATGGTCTCCTTCTACACCACCGGAAAATTCATCGACTTCTGCCGCGGCCCGCACATCCCTTCAACCAAGCGCATCCAGGCGTTCAAGTTGATGAACGTCGCCGGCGCTTACTGGAAGGGCCAGGAAGGCAATCCCCAGCTCCAGCGCATTTACGCCGTGGCTTTCTTCACGCAAAAAGAGCTGGACGAACATTTGCACCGTCTTGAAGAAGCCAAGCGCCGCGATCACCGCAAGCTCGGTGTCGAACTCGACCTCTTCAGCGTTCAGGAGGAAGCCGGCCCCGGTCTCATCTTCTGGCATCCCAAGGGCGGCCTCATTCGAAAGATTGTCGAGGACTGGCTCCGCGACGAATTGCTCAAGCGCGGCTACGACCTCGTCTTTACCCCGCACATCATGCGCCTCGACCTCTGGAAAACCAGCGGCCACACCACTTTTTTCAAAGAAAGCATGTTCGGCCCCGTCGAGGTCGAAAAGGCCGACTACCAGCTCAAGCCCATGAATTGCCCGGGCCACATCCTCATCTACAAATCGAAGTTGCGCAGCTATCGTGATCTTCCCGTGCGCCTCGCCGAACTTGGCACTGTCTATCGCTACGAACGAAGCGGCGTGCTTCACGGCCTGCTCCGCGTCCGCGGATTCACGCAAGACGACGCGCACATTTTCTGCATGCCCTCGCAAATCGAATCTGAAGTCGAAGCCTGCGTGGATTTTGCCTACGCCGTCATGAAAAATTTTGGCTTCGACAAATTCGAAGTCGAGCTCTCCGACTGGGACCCCGCGCATCCGGAAAACTACGCCGGCAAGCCCGAAGACTGGCGCCGCGCCACCGCCGCCCTCGCCAACACGATGCAGCGCATGAACATTCCGTTCAAGAAAATGCAAGGCGAAGCCGCCTTCTACGGCCCCAAGATCGATATCAAGCTCATTGACGCCATCGGCCGCCCCTGGCAGCTCACCACCGTGCAATTCGATTTCAATTTGCCCGCTCGCTTCGGCCTGCAATACGTCGCCGACGATGGCGCCAAGCATCAGCCGCTCATGGTCCACCGCGCTCTGCTCGGTTCCGTCGAGCGCTTCTTCGGCATCTTGATCGAGCATTACGCCGGCGCGTTTCCTCTTTGGCTCGCGCCCGTGCAGGTGGAGATCTGCCCGGTCAGCGAAAAAGTCGCCGATTACGCCAGGCACGTCACCGAAACTCTGAAGCGCCACAACCTCCGTGTGCACCTCGACGACCGCAACGAAAAGCTGCCTGCGAAAATCCGCGACGCGCAGCTCCAAAAGATTCCCTACATGCTGGTAGTTGGCGCAAAGGAAGCCGAAGCTGGCACCGTCTCCGTCCGCCACCGCTCCAAGGGCGACCTCGGCCCCAAGCCCCTCGCCGAAGTCGTCGAAACTCTTCAGCGCGAAGTCGACTCCCGCGCGACAAGTTGACTCATCGTCGCGAATCAGCCCTCTACTTGCCGTGGAAATCTCACAAACCTTCCTGAACGAAGACCTCTTCGTTCAGGGTGTGCGCTTCCTGGCAGATCGTGACGCCCATTTGGCTGAAGTCGTGGACACCTACGGCCAGCCTCCGCTGTGGGTCCGCGAGCCCGGCTTCCCCACGCTCGTCTACATCATCCTCGAACAGCAGGTTTCTCTTGCTTCCGCGAAAGCTGCCTTCGACCGGCTGAATGCCGCCGTGCGTCCGCTCAGCCCACGCGGCTTTCTAAAACTCACCGACGCCGAATTGCTCCGCATCGGCTTTAGCCGTCAAAAAACTCTCTACACCCGCCTTCTCGCCGATTCTTTGGCCCGCCGCCACTTCGATCTTCGCTATCTCCACGATCTCCACGACGATGCCGCGCGCAAAATGTTAATCGCCCTGAAAGGCATCGGCCGCTGGACCGCGGACATCTATCTCCTCTCCGCGCTTCGTCGCCCCGACATCTGGCCAACCGGTGACCTCGCCCTCGCCACAGCGGTCCAAGAAGTGAAGCGCCTCCGCAGGCGCCCCTCGCCCGAACACCTTGAAAAACTCAGCCGCCCTTGGCGTCCTTACCGCGCCGTCGCCGCTCGCCTCTTTTGGCATGCCTACCTTTCCAAGCGCGGCCAGCGCACTTCGGAAATTTCTCTCTAGCCGCGTCATCTTGGGCTACGCTTAGGAGATCACCAATGTCGCAGCCTCTTTCACGGCGTCTCTTTTTCGCATTCACTGGCGCCGCGCTTGTCGCGCCCGCCATTTCCTGGGCAACAGACGAAGATGACGTGCCTGCGTTGCTCGACCACATCATTCTCGGCTGCAGCGATCTCGATCGCGGCATCGATCTCCTTGAGCAGAACACGGGCGTCCGCCCCGCGTTTGGCGGAGTGCATCCCGGCCGCGGCACCCGCAACGCGCTTCTCTCGCTCGCCGAGCGAGAGAAGCGCGTTGCGGGTGCCGCGGCCGGGATGCACTCCGCCAAACGCGGGGCGGACGCCGGTGTTCTGTTCGAGGAGATCGATGCCGCGATCAAGATCGCTGCAGCCGAGAATGATG
>WNFP01009580.1_pt1 | contig 13491 bp, 15 predicted proteins | sample 5400201 | NCBI WGS metagenome assembly WNFP01 (sample SAMN13153355, study PRJNA577476) | soil metagenome | isolation source: 115 cm saprolite under Madrone tree | place: USA:California | collected 2016-06-14
CGACTATGCGATCGTCTTGACCGACGCAGAAGTCAAAAAAGGGATCGCGGACTTTATCGTTTTTCCCGCAGAGTCAAAGGGACCCACAGCGCCGCGGCTCATGGTTCTCCTCGACGAGCAAAATCAAAAAGTACGGATCACAGGATTTGCGAAAGACAGTGTTGCCGAGAACGCGGGCCTAAAAGTAGGCGACACCCTCATAGCGTTGGACGATTATCCAGTCTCCACTATCGAAGACGTACGGATCGATCTCTTCTACAAACTGCCCAGGGAAACGCTCAAGATCAAAGCTGGACGTGGCGATCAAGAACTGGAGTTCAACGTCAGATTGCAATAAATCGGTGACGCGCAATCAATGAGATTGGTATCAGGGCCCATCCTCGCGCAGGGCCGGCATGACTTCTCGCGTGAATAGGTCAAGGGACGTGAGGCAAGCCTCACGGGGAATCCCCGGCACCGAGAAGCGGCAGACGAGATGCTTGAGATCCAACTCTTTCCGAAAGCGGTTGACTTCCTCAATGCACGTTTTCGGGTCGCCTAAAATAATCCGATCTTCGGCCAGCCGTTCGATAGTCAGCTTGCCCGTAGGCCGCTTGACTACCGGATGGGGCCAGCGGAAGTACATGCTTTCAAAGGCTTGGATAAAAGGGCCGCCCGCTGTGTTCATCGCCTGCTCAGCGCTGCCGGCTACGAAGACGTAGCGAAACAATGCGATCTCGCCTTCGCCACTTGCGGTTTCGCTGCACGCTTTTTTATACAGGCGCGCGCAAGGGGCAATCTCATCGAGATTGGCCGACGGCCCCACGAACCAGGCATCGCCGAGGCGCGCGGCTCGGCGTATGGCCGGCTCGGCCCAGGCGCCGAACCAGATGGGGGGTCTTGGCTGCTGTACCGGTCGCGGGGCGATGGTGGCGTTGTCCACGCGGTAGTATCTTCCATGATGAGTGACGTTCTTTTCGGTCCAGAGGCGGTGAAGCAGGGAAGCGCTTTCCTCCAATCTGCTCCCGCGCTCCTTGAGCGAATAACCAAAGGCAGCGAATTCCTCCGGGGCGTAGCCAGCGCCGATACCCAATATCAAACGACCGCCGGAAATCATGTCTAGCATCGCGCCTTCCTCGGCGACCATTACAGGATGGTATAGGGGGAGCAAAAGAACGCCCGTGCCTAGACGGATGCGATGTGTCCGGCTCGCGACGGCGGTAAGTCCGATGAGAGGCGCCGGATACAAGATGGGATTATTGTGGTGCTCACCTAGCCAGATCGAGTCGAATCCTGTCGCTTCAGCGCGCTCACATTCGCGCAGAGTCTCCTCAAAGCTCGCCTGTCCTTGGAGGGGGCTTAGCCCGACTTTCATATAGGACCTCGTGCTCCTCTAATATTGTTTCTCAAGCGAACTGCCAAGCACGCCCGTAATCCAAGCGACGAGTTCAGCGCATTGGGCGTTCTCCAGGTTGCTTTCCTTATATATACCACAAGCCAAGACTTCGGTGCGCGGACGGCAAGATATGCCGGACCAGTTTTTTTGGCGGTTCAAAAGGCCGGGAGAACTTCTTTGCCTAACAAATCGATCTGCTGGTACCAATCGCTATAACGGAAGCGGAGATCGAAGACCACGAAGTCGGCGCCTGCGGTCTGATAGGCCCGTGTTTCTCGGACAATATCCTCCGGTGTCCCGGCAAGAATGAGCCCCTGGATGTCGTCGAGGGTCGAGAAGATCCCGGCGACGGGTTTGACCCAGGTTGCGTTCTTGTTCGCTTCATTGATCAACGCCTGAACGTTGACATGCTTCAGCGCCGTCGCTTTATCTTCGGCTACGCTGGTCAAGGGCATGACTCCCACCGTGGGCACCTGGCGCCGAGCGCTTTGACAAAGTTCCCGGAGATACGCCATGCGTTTGCTGAACGTAGCGTGAGTCACTCGCGCGGGCAGCCAACCTTCACCAAACTCCATCACACGCCGGCAGGCAGCCGGTGTCGAGCCTCCACAGAAGATCGGGATAGGACTGACGGGAGATGGTTTTAGTTTCACATCTTGAAATTTGTAATAATTGTCCTGGTAAGAAACTTTTTCGCCTGTCCAGAACCTGCGGCAGAGATCTGCATTGATTTTTACTAGTCGTGCGCGTTCTGCTGGTGCACTCGGAAGTCCGGCGGCGGTAAATTCATGCGGGAACCCGCCCAAGCCCATGCCCATGATGACCCTGCCGTTGGCGAGATGGCTTAACGCAGCAAAGGACTGTGCAAGGTGAATGGGATGTCGATGACAGATCGTCATGGCGGTCCCCACGGTCAGTTTCTTTGTCGCCGATGCGACCGCGGATAAGACCAATAATCCCTCGATGTGCGTGTTGTCGGCCCCTTCCATATCATAGGGAGTAAAGACCAGGTGATCTCTTACCCACACCGAGTCGAAACCGTATGCTTCGGCCTTGATCGATCCCTCGATGCATTTTTCAATCGAAGCGTGCCGGCCAAAGTGCGGCAACACCAAGCCAAATTTCAGATCGGTTCTCACCCAAGTATCGATCCTATCTGTAACGCCACAGCTGAGGAATAGCGACACAGATAGCCAAAATCATTAGAAAGCAAAGACCGCTGCCTACCAGGAGAGCGGTCGGCGCACCCATGAATTGCGCCGCCGCTCCAGCGAGGAGGGCGCCTAGTCCGTTGGTAGTTTGAGCAAAAACCACAATGAGACTGTTCGCTCGTCCGAGCATCTCATTAGGAGCCAGGAGTTGGACCACCGTGCGACGAATGGTAACGCTGACCGAATCGGTAACGCCGAGGATGCTCACCGCAACCACCGCCAGCCAAAACCACTTGGAAACGCCCAACAAAGCAAGGCTGGCGGCGAATCCTACGGCGGCCATGACTACGGCTATGCCTTTGTATCTGATGTCCCCGGCCACCAAAAGCGCGGCCGAGCCTAAGATAGAACCCGCAGATGGGGCAGCGTAGAGCAGACCCAATCCCGAAGCGCCCATTTTGAAAACATCCGCGGCGAAGATGGGTAAGATGGGTCGGTAGAATCCTACCAATGTCACTCCGAAGTCGAGGAGGAAAAGTGATAGGATAATGCGCTGAATCCAAATAAACTCTACGCCTTCTACGATGCTGCGGAAGCTGACTTGGCGCTTTGCGCCTTCGGGTTTGCCGGAGCTGCGTAAAGACATTATGGCGATGATGGCCGGTATCAGCGCGACCGTGCTAATGAGATAGGTAATCGCCAAACCGGTGTGATCGATGAGTACACCGGCAACGGCCGGTCCCACGAGAAAACTTAGCTGAATGATCATCGCATTGATGGTCACTGCGTTCATCATGAGGCCCGGGGGAACCAAACGCGGGACGAGCGCGGAGCGCGCAGGCCAATTGAAGACATCCACGAAAGCACCGAGAAACCCGAGTGTATAGATGTGCCAGACCTCCACGGTGCGGGTATAGGTCAGAAGCATCATGGCCACACTCGGTACTAATTGGACGATCATCGTCGCCAGCAGTACTTTCTTTCGGTCGAAAGCATCCGCTACCGCGCCCGCGAATAGGCCGAAAATGATGAAGGGAAGCGCTTCCAGGAATCCCGTGAGGCCCAGCTTAAAGGCCGAGCCCGAGAGTTGGTACACCTGGTAGAGATTAGAGACGTTGCGGATTTGAATTGCCAGCGAGGTCAAAACACTGGCAGTCCAAAGGAGCCTAAAGTCACGGATTAACAGAGACGACCACGGCCGGATCGGCTCGTAACCCGTGTTTTGTGATTCCATCTGGTTGTTGCCGGTCAACTATTGAAAAAATAGGAGTTCGGAAATTTCCCTGAGATGTGAAACGGGCGAAGAAAATTTTTGCAGCGAATCGAGGAGAGGCAGGCGAGTTCACCTTTTCAGGTTACTCGCCTGCCTCTTGAATAGACCCTAGCGGGACGCCGCCTGGGATATGTCTTCCAACACTCCACGCTCCTCAGCCTGTGCCAACACCGCTTCGATGGTTTTGACAAGATTTCGTGCCGCTTCGATGCTAAGCTCCACCGCGACTCGCGCGCCTGGACCTTCGGACTCGTTGACGAAGTCGATATTCAGAGCGTGTTCCAGTGGCATGTCGTAAGGATGGTCGTAGGAAACATTGGCTCCCGTGACTTCAAACCAACCGCTCGTTCCCTTGCCTCGTCCGCCCTCGATCTTTGCCTGATGCACAATCATCGTACACATAGTGCACTCCTTTGTCCGAATTATGACTTCAGGTGCTTCTCAAGAAACCCGAGGAGTTTTTTCCAGCCGTCCACCGCTTGTTCTTGCCGGTAGGCCGGACGGTCATAATAGAAAAAGCCGTGACCCGCGCCGTCGTATCTGTGGAACTCATAGTTCTTGCCTTGTTTTTTGAGCTCCGCCTCGTGCTGGTTCACCTGTTCGGGAGATGGTGATTTGTCGTCATTGCCGAAAAGGCCGATCATTGGGCAGGAAAGATCTTTGGTGTAATCAATCGGAGCGACAGGCCGCTTCGGTGTCAGCTCTTCCTGTTTCATGACCACGCCTCCACCCCAGCACTCGACCAAGGCGTCGAATCCTTTCATCTTGCAGGCTGCGAGAAACCCATGACGCCCTCCCGAGCAAGTGCCGAAAACGCCGACCTTGCTGCTGACATTGGGCTGGGAGCGGAGAAACTTCAAAGACCCGTCGAGGTCGCCGAGTACCTGGTCGTCGGGTACGCCTCCGGCCGCGCGCACTTTAGCGCCGACATCTTCCGCCGTGCCATGCCCGTCGCGAAAGTAAAGGTTCGGTGAGATCGTGGCGTATCCATGATGGGCGAACCTGCGCGCGCATTCTCGATACCATTCGTCCCATCCGGGCGCGTGATGGATAATCACCATTCCGGGGTGGGGGCCGGCCCCTAAGGGTCGCGCATAGTAGGCGTTGATGATATCTCCCTTGTGCCCCTGCGTGGTGACGGTTTCCGCCAGCATGCCTTCATACATATTGGTCTGGTACATAACTACCCTCCTTGGTTTAGATTTATAATCAGAGCATCAGCGCACCACTTAATACAAAAGTTGCGAAATGTGCAACAGTTCTGGCTATAAAGCCCCAGATTGTGTACCCAAAAAAGACTACCACGACGGTCTTGCAAGCGGGGGGGAGACGTTGTAACCTAGAATTACACTTCAGTATGGGGCCTTCTGATAGTGAAGATGACAAAGTTTGAAGGTCTAGTCAGTCTTTCCTTGCGAGTTTCCTCGCGGACAATCCGACCAGAGCGTGCGCTATATTCATGTTCTGCTTCCAGCAGTGAGTAGGTTCACAGGGTCAAAGACAGCAACATTTTCCAAAAGGAGAAGAACATGGGTAATAAAATTTACGTAGGTGGGTTGCCGTATGCAACCACTGACACACAGTTACAGGAGATCTTTTCAGCTCACGGAACCGTGGAATCAGCGCGTGTGATCACGGATAAGTTCACGGGTCGGTCCCGGGGTTTTGGTTTTGTCGAAATGAGCTCCAATGACGAAGCCCAAAAGGCGATTCAAGCATTGAACGGAACCGATCTTGACGGCCGCAGCCTCACGGTCAACGAAGCTCGACCACAGGAGAAACGGTCGGGTTTTGGTGGTGATAGAGGTGGTGGTGGTGAGAGAAGAGGCGGCGGCGGTGGCCGCAACCGCTGGTAATTTAGAACTCTAAATTCAAATTCAAACAATGAGGGGGCGTCGGGTCGGAGCGCCCCTTTTTGTTTCCTTCCTCCGCAGTTTGTGAAATCCTTGCGCGTTGCGACTTTGTGTCCGTACCCATCGCTCAGTTGGAGTTGTTAGACCTTCAGGGGAAACCTGCAAGGCTCGGAGATTATTTTCAGGAATATTCTCTCTTGATATTTCTTAGGCACCTTGCCTGACTTCCGTGCCAACACCACCTCGGCGAGGTGCAATCAGTCAAAAGTGAATTCGATCGGCGGGGAGTGGCGATCATCGTCGTCTCGTTTGCCGAGCCGGAGAGATTGGCGCCTTATCAAGAACATCATCACTGGCCCTTCGTAGTACTCGCCGATCCAAAGCGCATCGCGTATCAAGCCTTTGCGTTAAAACGTTTATCCTGGTTCCGTGTTTTTTCCCCATCTACGTTGAGGCTCTACTTCAGGCTCTTGCGCGAAGGCAAGAAATTCCAGAACTATGGCAAAGATGACTACTATCAGGCGGGGGGCGACTTCTTAATCGATCGCGAAGGGAACATCCTGTTCGCCCATCGCAGTCGGGACCCCGCGGATCGACCACCGATTGAAAAGTTGCTCGAAGCCATTGATCGGACCTTTAGCTCTCCAGCAAAGAGAAATAGAACCAGCTAGAATTTTCAACAGAATGAGCTTCAAAGTTCTTCTGGCTAAGACGCCATGGCACAAAATAATGCGCTTTGTAATTTCGACCGCAGCGAGAAATCCTTCTTAGATCCTTCGACGGACCAGAAGCCAGTGGCGGAGATCGTCGTGACCGGCCCGAAGTCGCCGGCCGCTATGACCGCGGACAACCAGTCCGGGCGGATCGCTAGCATGCGCAAGGAAACCACCAAGCGCGACCTCGACCCAGACAAGTGGTTTAACAACGTCGAGCCTGGTCACGGCGGAGAAAGTCGGCATTGAAACGACCACCTACGTGCGTAACATCTTCAAGTATCATCAAAGAAAAAACTCACCGATTACCTCGCGCAGATCGTTTAGAGCGGCTGCGGAGGCTTGCGGTCCTCAGGATATTTCTTTTCAAGATGGTTCAATATTAGACAGTAATACCTCCTGAGTCAGCGCAGTATTAACGCAGTTTAAGGCGTCGGATTTCACTCCTGAGGTTTGCTTAACAAGGAAAACCCAGGGAAGGAGGCTAGCATGAATGCCACATTTCTTTGGTTCATCTGGATTCCAGCGGGTGTGATACTGTTGATTCTATTGATCAACACCTTTGTTGTCTCGTAGAGCGTCAGAATCAGCGTTGGCTGAGTGATGACAGAACATCGGAGTGTTTATGAAGGATATTACGGCGGCACTTCTGACGATGGGTTTCGTGCTGTACTTGTTGATCGCACTGCTTTCGGTAGAGCGTAATCCGGATAGCACGAGCTCGCCGTTGGTCAGCAACCAAGAGAAAATTTCTGAGCTCGGACTCCGTGTTGCCTTTCAACGGTAGGCTACTATCGCTAGCGGTAGCGCTTCTTTGGTTAGGAGGAAATTGATATGGCGAGCTTGCTTTTGATGCTAGGGCTTGTACTCGTCGCGATATGGTTGGGAATACAGATGATCAGGGGACGCATCTGATCGCCGGATTCACCGATGAGAGAGATCATGAACCACGGAACCATCGCGGGAATGATTCGTCGAATCGCGATCTGCAATCGGCAGTAATGACCTGAGCATCTTAAAGTTCACGAACAGGGTGTGGACGGTGCATCCGCTGGACGCTGATGCTGCGCGCGGCATATCCGGCTGCGCAACCTTTGGCCCGACCAGCGTGGATCGCGACCCTGCAGTCCCGCAGAACGATTCCAGCCTGAAGACAGATCCATGAGTCAGATTCCGGTCACGGTGATTGGCGGCTATCTGGGCGCCGGCAATTCGTGGACCGGGTCCGCGTCATACAGTGAGTTCATCACTTGTCTGCGGGTCGAGGTCTCCGCTTGTCGAAGAGCATGGTTTTCCAGACGCCATCCTTCTCCCAGGATAACGCGAGTTGGGTCACCAGAAACCCGAATTCAGAAACCCGAATTTCTTCACCCGCACCAGCTGGTCGAGAAAACGTGCTTCGACGGACATCTCGTTGTCGGGGCAAGACTTGCGCGTTGTTCCGGCGGGTCCCACCTCGACATCGCCGGGCATAGTCCCGTCTTTCGCCGGAGCGAAATAAGTGTTGCAGCCGCTGCTGCCGGTAAAACGCCCATCCTTGAAAACAAGAGTTACGGTGGGTTGTTTCGGAGCCGGTGCCTTAAGATCCCAAGATCGCAGGACCCACTCCGTGTTCCCATTGGTCGCGAGGGTCAAGCGCTCTGGCTTGGCGGTTACGACAAAAGGATTTAGCTTGCCGCCTGGTTCAAGAGTCCACCCAAGCGTGGTTACTTCTCCCGGACAGCACATGGCGTCTTTCGATCCGGCCTGCACGACATCCACGAAGATTCGCTTTTGTTCGATACGAACATCGCGAATCTGTAGTTGAGCAAAACCACCGCGTCGTCCGTGCCATCGTTATCTAAATCACCGATCACCCGTAGATCACCGACTAAACTTACAACAGGCCGAGAGGCGCTGCCTTTTCCATAGGGCCTACCTGTCCATCTACCATCAACGAGCTTGACGGAACCCTTCAACCCTTCAATTCCAGAGTACGACGCGTTCTTGAGTTCCTTGAGAGTCGGAGCCTGCACCGCAGATGCCCTGCTATACTCAGATGGGAACGCTTCGCTCACAAACGCCAAACTGAGCAATGCAAAAACACCAAGAAGTTTTTTGAGAGGCTCCATCGACAACATTACTGGATGTATACCACTCTTTCAGAATGACAGAGGAAAGTATATTTATGCGAATGCGATATGGCTACCGGAAAATGCCTGTTTTAGGACTCGATAAATCTTAGTTTGATGGCAGTAGGGGAATCTCAGGCCATGAAAGGTGGCAGTGTCATAACCGCCAAGGCCTATTCCAGAAAGATTCTCGACAAGAGACGAAGCAGAGAAAATTAAAACCAACGATGCTATTTGCCGGCTTTGAAGTAGGCCTGCTTTAACTGGACCTTTTCGTCTGGCGGCGCGGTCCACACGAGGTCGGCGCGGTGAGCGTAGATATCCATGGCGTTCCACAATGGCACCGCCGGTGCGTCCTCCAGGATGATTCGGTGTGCTTCCCAAAGCAGTTTTTCTCTTTTTTTCACGTCGAACGTTTGCTGCTCGGTATCTAGGATCTCATCGAGTTTGGGATTGCTGTAGCCAAGGACTCGCTTCGTCATGCCGGTCCGAAAGTATTGCTGAAAAAGCGTGTCCGCGTCCGTAAGGCTGCCTCTTCCAGTTAGGTAAAAGCCATACTTGCCGTTTTTATAATCGGTGTTGAAGATGCTCCACTCCGGGGTTTTGAGATTCGCTTTGATGCCGACCTTTGAAAGTTGTTCGACGATCACTTGCGCGACTTCGCGGTCCTTGGGGTATCGCCCGGTGGGGCTGTAGTATTCGATCTCAAAGCCGTTGGCGAAGCCGGCCTCAGTAAGAAGCTGTTTCGCCTTCTCGGGATCGTACGGATAAGCTCTCGCGTTGGGATCGTAGCCGAATACCTGCGGACCGAGCAGGCCCCTCAACGGATAGGCGTTTCCTTCCAACACAAGTTTGATGATCCGGTCGCGATCGATGGCGTGAGTGATGGCCCTGCGGACCTTCGGATTGTCCAACGGCTTATAGGCCGGACTCAGAACGAGAAAGATCGGACGCAGACCCTGCACCGGCTGCACGCGCAGACGCGGGTTGGATTTAAGTCGCTCCACTTCATGCGGCGGCAGGTTGCTGACGATATCCGCCTGGCCCGCTTCCAGCGCCGCAATGCGCGCGGCGTCTTCTTGAATATTTTTGTAGATGACTTCATCGATTTTTGGCGGCTGGCCCCAATAATTTTCGTTCCGCCGCATAACAAACTGGCCTGAACGGTCCCAGCTCACGAATTTAAACGGTCCTGTCCCAATCGGCGGATTATCCGCTTCGCCCATTTTTTCCGCCGCCGCCTGTTTCATGACCACCCGGCTATTTATATCCTCCAATGCGTTGGCGTCCGCTTTTTTGAGCGTCAGTACGACGGTGAGGTCATCGGGAGCGTCCATCTCTTTGATGTTCTCCAGGTTCGGCGCCTGCAAGCTCTGTTTGTCGGTGAGGATCCGTTTGAAGGAGGCGACAACGTCTTTGGAGCTAAACGGCGTGCCGTCGTGAAAGCGAACGCTCTTGCGCAGTTTAAATTGCAGCCTGGCGCCTTTCATCTGCCACGACTCCGCCAGTACGCCCTGGTATCCCCGCTTGTCGTAGTCAGCGTCGATCAGCGGTTCCATCACCGAAGCCCAGACAGCTTGGAGTGGAGAAGTATTTACGGCATAAGGATTCAAAGAGTAAACGCCGACACCGTGAGCGACGACGACGCGATTTTTCTGCGGAGACTGTGCATAAGAAGGCCCGCCAAAGGGCGACAACGAAAGCAGCGCGCCGGCAGCCGCGCTTTTTTGCAAAAATTCCCTGCGGCTAAAATTTCTTTTCCTATTGCTCATCGAAAGCGCCTCCCGTAAGTTTTTGGTCGCGCCGAAGTTGCGTTGACTTCAAGCCGTATAACGTAGCTTCCGAAGCTATGTCAACTTAATGTTGCCAAACAGCAAAACCTGGAGTACTGGAATAAAGCAGTATTGGTTTCTTGCATTTACTTCAATACTCCAGTGCTCCAACAACCCGGTTTCACGAGGAGGCTCCTATTATGGCGAAGCTTATCGATAGTCTGGTGGAATATATGCTGGCGGCGCGACAGGCGAAATTGCCGGCGGAAGTCGTGCAAAAGGGGAAGAGTCATACCCTCGACTCCCTGGCGGCGATCGTGTCGGGATCGACCTTGAAGCCGGGACAGCTCGGGCTGCAACACGCGCGCGAGCAGAGAGGCAATGAAGAGTGCAGCGTATTGGGATCAAACTTAAAGACGACGCCCATCATTGCTGCCTTCGCCAACGGCATGTCGGGCCATGCAGATGAGACTGATGACTCGAACAGCCAATTGCATCCGGGCTGCGCGATTGTTCCCGCGGCTTGGGCGATGGCCGAATCGCAACACAGCAACGGCGATGCCTTACTGCGCGCGGTGATCCTGGGCTACGATATCGGCTTCCGATTTCATCAAGCCTTCGAGCCCAGATCGACCAGCTTTGGCGCCACGTTCGGCGCATCTGCCGCCGCCGGTGCGCTGGCGGAATTGGCTGACTTGCAGCTTCGCTACCTCATTTCGTACGCGGCGCAGCAGGCCTCTGGATCGAGAGCGTGGGTGGGAGACGACGATCACATCGAAAAAGCTTTCGACTACGCTGGCATGCCCGCGCGCAACGGAGTAACGGCTGCGCTCTTGATCAAAGCCGGCTTCACGGGAAATCGCGACGTGCTCGAAGGCGATCAGGGCATTATCAAGACTTACGCACCGTGTGATCCCAAAAAACTTCTTGCAGAGCTTGGGCAGCGCTTCACGATTACCAGTTGCTTGGTCAAAAAATATCCGGTGGGCTCGCCGATGATGGAAACCGTTGACGCGACCTTGACGTTGATTTCCAAGCAGCCGATCCGAGCGGAGGACATCGAAAGAATCACCGTGCGTATTCCGGCGAGCGGCGCGCGCACGGTTAACAATCGACACATGCCTGACGTGAACGTCCAGTATATGGTCTCTGCAATTTTGGTCGACGGTAAGCTCACTTTCGAATCGGCGCATGATTACGACCGGTTTACGAACCCGATCGTGTTGGCGTTGAAGGAGAAAGTACAACTAATCGCCGATGAAGAACTGGAGCACTCGGGGCATCGCTTCCAAGGAGTCGTAGAAGTCACTTTGAAAAATGGCCAAACGTTGCGCGAACATGTGATCAACTGCCGCGGTCGGCCGGAAAATCCCATGAGCCCCGAAGAGGTGGAGAAAAAGGCTGCCTGGCTGATGGAGCCGGTGCTAGGCAAAAAAAATGTCGATCAAATCATCGAATCGATCCGGCGCATCGAGGCGGTGCCGACCATTAGAGAGCTTAGTCAGCTGTTAATGGTGCCATGAGGGTTTGTCGCTTGGGCTTCGACGTGTCTGTCCTGAGCTAACTCGAAAGTCTCCGTAGGAACCGCGCAAGGAAAACACCGTTCCTGTCAGGAAAGTTACAAAAGTCGACCTTTCGGCCGACCAAGGCATTACCGTTCATGCTGCGCCGAGTCGAAGCATGAAAGCTGATCTATTGAAACAATTTCCGGAAGGTTTCGTTGATCTCGGCTTCGCGTTGCCCGAGGTCGACGTCGGTCATCATCAATTTGTGCTGCTTGAGAATCTTTCCGTAGCGTGATTCGACGTCGTCGCGGATCGGTACGCGGCCATATTGATTGACGACTTCCTGCCCTTCTTTTGATAACAGCCATTCGATAAAAAGCTTGGCGGCGAACGGCCGGGGTGGTTGAGAGGGCAGGGAGACCGCCACGGTATAGATAATGACCGGCTCCAGACCGATCCAATCCACCGGCGCGCCTTTGGTCTTCAAATCTTCGACGGAATATTCATAGACTCCTGCTGCCACCGGAAACTCGCCCGCACTTAGCAGTTGTAAAACCAGCGTGTTGCCGTCCCGCAACGTGGGCGACTGCGCCGCCAGCTTTTCCATAAACGAGCGGCCCTTGAGTTTGAGCAGCATGGCGAACCATTCGATCTTGTTGGAGTCGATGGCAATCGCGTTCTTCCATCGGGGATTTAACAAGTCATCGTATGTCTTCGGCGCCTCGGCGCGCTTGACCTGGCGCGAGTTGAACCCCAAAAGGGTTCCGCTGGCATAAGCCGAAGTCCAGTAGCCTTCGGGATCTTTGTACCGGCTGGGATAGGACGCCGCTTCGCTTGGAACGTAGCGGCTTAAAGCGCCGCGTTTTTTCATAATATTCGTTTCGATGACACTCGTGTGAATGACATCGGCAATGCGCTGTTTCGCTTGCTCCTCGAATAACACCTTACTGACGAGCTTCTGTTTGCCGGTGCGGGAAAATTCAGTTTTTATGAAAGGGTATTTCTTATTGAACGCCGCGAAGTACATCTGAAGCTGTGGTGCTGTTGCCGAAGCGTAGACCACCAACTTGCCTTCATTCTTGGCGCCGGCGACGAGCTGTTCCTGAGTTTGCGCAAAGCCGTCCGGGCTAGGAAAAAAACTCAACAAAAAAAGGCCGATTGCTAATCGTTTCATGGATCCTCCGTCTGCCGCAGAATTAGTAAAGGTGGGTTCATTGTGTCAATGGGCCGTGGGTTCAGCGCATCGACAAATTGAGGTTTTTTCAGTACGATGATGTTTTGAAGATTGAGCCGGAAGCGTTGACGTTGCTTGCAAATGAGGCGATCCGAGACGTTTCGTTCTTGCTGCGCACTCCCCACCTGCAAAAGGTAGCGGCGATCCTGAAAGATCAGGAGGCCTCGGACAACGACCGCTACGTGGCGTTGGCCATGTTGCGCAACGCGGACACCTCATCCAAGGGAATTCTCCCATTCTGCCAGGACACCGGTACGGCTACTGTCTTCGGCAAAAAAGGCCAGCAGGTTTGGACGGGCGTGAAGGATGAAGAATATCTCGCGAAGGGGATTTACAAAACCTACACGGAAGAAAACCTGCGTTACCCCAAACGGCGCCGCTGAACATGTACGACGAGGTTGATACGGGCACGAATCTGCCGGCACAGATCGATCTCATGGCCACCGAAGGCGCGGAATACCAGCTCCTGTTCGTTACTAAAGGCGGCGGATCGGCTAACAAGAC
>WNFP01003007.1_pt1 | contig 13479 bp, 10 predicted proteins | sample 5400201 | NCBI WGS metagenome assembly WNFP01 (sample SAMN13153355, study PRJNA577476) | soil metagenome | isolation source: 115 cm saprolite under Madrone tree | place: USA:California | collected 2016-06-14
CCGGAACTGCACCTTCGGATTGTGCTTCGACAAAACTTTGGTAATCGCCGCCGTCAACGTGGTCTTGCCATGATCAATGTGACCGATGGTCCCAATGTTCACGTGCGGCTTACTGCGCTCGAATTTCTCCTTGGCCATTCCATACGCTCCTCAAATCGAATTCTTGCGGTGCTGCTGAACCTTTTCCGTTTTTCGTTTTTACTTTTCCCCGCGATGCTTCTTGATTACTTCCTCCGCCAGCGCCGTGGGCAATTCGGCGTAGTGCGAAAAATGCATCGTAAAGGTTGCGCGGCCCTGTGTGCGGCTGCGCAAATCCGTCGCGTAACCAAACATCTGCGCCAGCGGCACTTCCACGCGAATCACGTTGCTGCCTGCACGGCTTTCCGTGCCTTGAATCGCGGAACGCCGCGCGTTCAAATCGCCAAACACCGCAGCCATATATTCTTCCGGGACCACCACTTCAACTTTCATGATCGGCTCGAGAAGAACCGGCTTGGCTTTCGCGCAAGCTTCCTTGAAGGCCATCGAACCGGCAATTTTGAACGCCATTTCATTGGAGTCCACATCGTGATAGCTGCCATCGACCAGAACCGCGGCAACGTCCACCATCGTGAATCCTGCCAGCACACCGTTATCGAGCGCCTCGCGGATGCCCGCTTCTACCGGCGCAATAAATTCGCGCGGAATCGCTCCCCCAATGACTTTGTCTATGAACAGGAAGCGGTGTTCCTTGTCAAACTTCCATTTGCCGCCCGAACCGCCAACAATCTTTTTAGCCAGCGCGTCCAAATCGTCGGTGGAGAGCTCGTGCATGTTTTCGCGATCGGAACTGGGCAGCGGGTGAAGCTCAATGACCGCGTGTCCATACTGTCCACGGCCACCGGTCTGCTTGATGTACTTGCCTTCGGCTTCGGCTTTTTTGCGGATGGTTTCGCGATACGCGACTTGCGGACGGCCGACGTTGGCCTGCACGTTATATTCGCGCAGCATGCGGTCCACGATAATTTCCAGGTGCAATTCGCCCATCCCGGAAATTAAGGTTTGGCCGGTGTCTGGTTCAGTGGAAACGCGGAAAGTTGGATCTTCCTGCGCCAGACGCTGCATGGCCACGCCGAGCTTGTCCTGGTCGGCCTTGGTCTTGGGTTCAATGGCAACGGAAATAACTGGCGCCGGGAACTCAATCGATTCCAGAATGACTTGCTTGTTTTCGTCGCACAACGTGTCGCCGGTGTTGACGCTCTTCAATCCGACGCATGCGCAAATGTCGCCGGCATACACTTCTTCAATTTCTTCGCGCTTGTTGGCGTGCATTTGCAGCAAGCGGCTGATGCGTTCGCGGGTTCGCTTGCCGGAGTTGTAAACGTAACTGCCCGACTTGAGAACGCCGGAATAAACGCGGATGTAAGTCACATGTCCGACGAAGGGGTCAGACATAATCTTAAATGCCAACGCGGAAAACGGCTGCTCATCCGAGGCGCGGCGCAACTCGACTTCATCTGTATCCGGATTCGTTCCTTCCACCGGAGGAACATCCACAGGCGACGGCAGAAAATCGATCACCGCATCCAGCAACGGCTGGATGCCCTTGTTTTTAAACGCCGAACCCGCAAGCACGGGAACAATCTTCAAAGCCAGCGTGGATTTGCGGATGGACTTCCGCATCTCTTCGAGGCTCAGCGTACCCTCGGTAAGATACTTGTCCAAGACCTCGTCATCGTGTTCGGCGATGTATTCAATCACTTTGTTGCGGTGTTCGTCGTAGAACGCTTTGTCGATTGCGGAACCCTTTAGCGCAGCAGCCACATCGGGACGGGAATCCACAAACGCCTTGTCCCACAACTGGCTAACTTCAAAAATTTCGAACTTTGCGCCCAGAGTTTCTTCGAGCCACACCACCACTTTTTGCTCGAGGAAATCGATGATTCCGATGAAATTATCTTCGCGACCGAGAGGAAACTGAAGGGGAACAGGGTGAGCACCGAGGCGCTGGCGGATGGTACGGACCACGTGATCAAAATCCGCGCCCATGCGGTCCATCTTGTTGACGAAACAGATGCGCGGCACGCGATACTTGTCGGCCTGGCGCCAAACCGTTTCAGATTGCGGCTGCACGCCGGCTACGGAATCGAACACGCAAACTGCGCCATCCAAAACGCGCAAGGAGCGTTCCACTTCAACGGTAAAGTCTACGTGGCCGGGCGTATCAATAATATTGACGCGATACTTCTTGTTGAAGCGCTCCCAGGATGCGGTCGTCGCAGCGGAGGTAATGGTGATGCCGCGTTCGCGTTCCTGCTCCATCCAGTCCATGGTGGCAGTGCCTTCATCCACCGAACCGATCTTGTAGGTCACACCCGTATAGAACAGGATGCGCTCCGTTGACGTAGTCTTTCCGGCGTCAATGTGCGCCATAATCCCGATATTGCGCGTGTCTTCGAGTTTGAATACGCGAGCCATGGTCCCTGGACTAGCTTTCTTTTCTCCCGGTCGAATTACAGCTGTTTCTGCCACAAAAACCTCAGATCCTTACCAGCGTCCTTTTACCAACGATAATGCGCGAACGCCTTGTTGGCTTCCGCCATGCGGTGCACGTCTTCCTTCTTCTTGATCGCTCCACCACGCGCATTTGCTGCGTCAATCAATTCATCGGCAAGTTTATCCACCATCGTCTTGCCGGCACGTTCCCGGGAATACTGCAAAATCCAGCGAATCGCCAGCGATTGCCGGCGAAACGGATTCACTTCCACCGGAACCTGGTAGTTCGCGCCACCGACACGCCGCGTTTTGACTTCCAACAGCGGCTTCGCGTTTTCGACGGCCTTCTTGAAAAGCTTCAAGGCGTCGTCATTCGTTTTCTTGGCCATCTGATCCATCGCGCCGTAGAACACGCGCTGCGCCGTGCTCTTTTTGCCGTCCCACATCATCGAGCAGATAAATTTTTCAACCAGGTCGTTGGCATAAACCGGATCGACTTCCTGCTTGCGACGGCTGACCAGTCCTTTACGTGGCATTGCTCTTTTGCTCCTTCGAATTTCTTGTGACGATTGCGTTCAATTCACGTGCGCCCGCGAAGCGGGCCACTTACTTCGCTGCCCCGGCCTTCGGGCGCTTCGCTCCATACTTCGAGCGGCCCTGCTTGCGATTCTCAACTCCCGCGGCGTCCAGCGTGCCGCGCACGATGTGGTAACGAACTCCCGGAAGATCCTTCACACGGCCGCCACGTACCAATACGATCGAGTGTTCCTGCAAGTTGTGTCCAATTCCGGGAATGTACGTCGTAACTTCAATCGAATTCGTCAAGCGCACGCGAGCAACCTTGCGCAGCGCAGAGTTCGGCTTCTTCGGTGTCTGCGTGTACACGCGGATGCATACACCGCGCTTCTCCGGACATCCCGCCAATGCTGGCGATTTTGTCTTGGTGCGAATTCCTTCGCGCCCCATTCGGACCAGTTGCGAAAATGTCGGCACAGTCTTCCCTCTTCTAGCGTCGCCCTTCACGATTTTCAGGGCTTTGTAAGTTCAAGCGCCGAAAACCAAAAGGACCCGCAAATGCGCGCACAAGTTTTCACGCCGCTCGCTTTGCGCGCAGACAACTGCAGCGAGCGCACACTACGCTGAAAGGTGAACTGCGAATCCGGAGAGACCAGCAAGAAACTCCGCACGCACTCCAAGAGGCAGAAGTCCGCTCTTGGCATCGATTTGGAGAGGCTTACTCGGCTTTGCGGGACTGGCGTCCCATATCCGGCCGCTCCCCACTCCCAATCCGTCTTGCAATGTTCCGGGAGTGAAGATCCTTCCAACTACGTACGGCACAACCACAGTGCCGCACTACTGCTAGGGCAAATAAACCCTGACGAAACACAGAGTATAGAGAAGAAAATACGATGTGTCAAATCTCTTTCGAAACGGGCTGAGGAAAAACGCTGGCACCACCGGTATCTCAAACTGACGGTGTCTGACCTCGTATTCTGCCGCCAGCACAGGGCATGCCCCCAACCGTACAAACGCCCCGTCATTAGCCGCACTAGTTTCCAGCTAAACCTAAATCCATCAATGCTTTACAGGATGTTTCTCGTCCCCACCAAGGTCACCGAACGGCCAAAGATTAAACGCTTTCAGCTCTTCATACTCCCCCTGCGAACGCAGCATTCTCGCAGTCCGCTCGGCGGGCCAAGGAGCCGCAAGTCGCTCTGGCCGGTCGGCAATCCAGAATGCGGTCAACGCCATCAGGGTGGCATTCTGCGTTAACACGTCAGGCTTCTGCGCCTCCAGCGCATCGGCCGCCGAGTGATGCGTGTACTTGTAGTCGGCCGTGTCCTGGTTCATGTTAATTCCGGGCAATCCTGCAATCGAAAATGGCAAAGTATCCGTGCCCGATTCAACTTTGTCGTTTACTTTGATGGTTCGCAAATTCGCCAGCGATGAAGCAAACGGTTGAAACACTGCGACCAGGTCGTCGCGCCCGCCAAGCATGAAGTCCGTCACCGGTCCCTGTCCTTCATCCAGAATCAAATCGCCCACGTGATTCTGTATTTCCGCGGCGTGCTGCTTCATGTAAGCGAACGACCCGTCGAGTCCTTGCTCTTCGCCGGTAAACAATACGAAACGAATGGTGCGTCGCGGCTTCTGTCCGGAACGCATGATGGCTTCGGCTGCGCCCAGCGTCGTCGCGGTTCCGGAACCGTTGTCGGTCGCGCCCTGGGCCAGATCCCACGAATCAAGGTGTCCGCCAACCACCAGAATCTGTTCCGGGTATTCCGTCCCGCGAATTTCACCCACGACGTTGGCCGCCTCGACCGGCCCGCTGCTGAATGTATTTTGCACGTTGATGCGAATCCGCGGCGTAATTCCACGCGCTATCAATCTTTCCAGTTGCCCTTGATCCTCAGCGGTCATGGAAACCACGGGAACCGCGAAGTCGGTATCGAATCCAAGAATTCCGGTGTGCGTCAGGTTCATGCCCTGCGATTTCGAGCCGCCCTGCCCGCCAATCACGGCAATCGCGCCAACCTTGTGCGCCGCCTTCAGGAAGTCGCCAAAGCTGGCAAACAGCATCATGAAATTCTTTTTCGGCGCACCTTTCTGCGTCACTAAGATTATTTTCCCTCTTAGTCTCGAGACATTTTTAATTTCCTCGTCAATATCAAACATGTTTACGGGAACCACAGCGCCTTCCGCTCCGCCCGCTACCGTCGAGCCGGTCCATCCCATCGCGTCAACATGCAGCTTATGCGCCGTCGGCGCCAGCAGTTGCGCATCCGCCGTTCCGCGTGTCCAGCCTTTCCAGATCGAATATTTTTCGAGGTGCACGTTTTCCAGGCCGATGGACTTCATTTTTGCCGCACCCCACTCTTCAGCTTTGTGTTCGGCCAGCGAGCCGGTAACGCGCGCTCCGATGTCATCACTCAATTCCGTCAAATACTCGAAGGCATGCGAGTTCATCATGCCTTCGCCGGCGATTCGCGTGAGCGCTGGCTTGGTTCCGTCCTCGTCCGGACCCTTTGGTACTTCATCTGCCAGCAAAGTCCCGCTGCCAACAAAAATTAAAACTGCCGCCAGCAACCCGCTCAATCGATTCATTCGCATTTTCTCCCACCCTGCCTCGGTCCGCTTACACACATCCAGCTATTATCTCAGACGCAGCAAGGCAATCTTCGTTTCTTGCTTTTGCTAGTGGCCGGTCTTCCGCCAGACCGGTTCCTTTTCCGTAGCGGCGACCTCCAGGTCGCTTCCACTATTCGGTTATCGCAGCCTGGCCACTGCTTTTGACTTTCGTGATCGAAACTCCACGCAAGCCGCTCTTTACCGCGCAATAGGCCGCACTTAAACTTCCTGTGTGGGTCCATCCGCCAGCAACAATTCTGTTCCGAATCTCCGGTCTTCCGGGAATAGTTCCCGTGGCACGGGCTTTAGCCTGCGTCCGCTTTTCTGTATTTTGCTAACAACCTTGGTATTGGCGCCGCTTTCCCTCTCGCAAATCGCCACCAACAGACTTACGCCCAAGTCTGAAGCACAGCAACCAGCGCCACCTGCAAACTCCAGGCCCGCCGAAACGGAAAAAAATGCCGCGCAGATCGAACTGCTCGAAACCAAATACCGCTTCGAAACAAACGGCGACTCCCGCAAAGAAGTGCACACCCGTGTCAGAATCAATAACGAGCTGGGCGTGCGGCAATTCGGCCGTTTGAACTTCGATTTCAACCGCAGTTTCCAGGCAGTAGAAATTCCACTGGTACGCATCACCCACCCAAGCGGCGGCATCGCCGACATTCTCCCCAGCGCCATCACCGACAACCCTAATCCCGCCGTAGTCGACGCTCCTGCCTATCTGGATGTCCGCGTAAAATCGGTCCGCATCCTCGGCCTCCAACCTGGCGACCTCCTCGAATACCGCGTCATCACCAGCACCACACACCATCCCCTTGCCCCCGACTTCTGGCTCGACCACTCCTTCGACCGCACCGGCGTCGTCACCGAAGAAATTTTCGACGTCGATCTGCCTGCGTCGCGCAAACCGGAAATCCGAATTAGTCCCGCCACCCCTGCGAAGTCAATCGCGAAGTCCGGTGAAGGCGAAGTTGCTCGCATTGTGTACCGCTGGAATACGACCAGAGCGGACTGGCGTGAGGCATCCCGAAGTCAAAGCGGGGAGTCACCGCAAATCGAACCGGACATTGCACTTTCAACACAAGGGTGGGAATCGCTCTCGATTCGGCTCGACGAAAAACTCACACCGGGCGCCAAACCGCTTCAGAACATGCCGACGTACGAAGAATCGACGCAAGAAGCTGTGCGGAGGCAGAATGTCGCGCCGGAGATCACGGCCAAAGCACTTGAATTGACTAAGGCCGCCAAGAGCAATCGGGAAAAGATCGAGGACTTGTACGATTTTGTATCGCAGAAAGTCATTACCATTGACCTTCCGCTCGGTGCGACGGAATTTGTAGCGAGACCTGCAGGCGATGTCCTGGCCTCCGGCTATGCCACCCCTGAGGACAAGTTTGTTCTTTTCAGGGCGCTGGCCGAAGCCTTGCAGTTCAATGCAGAACCGGTGCTCACCGGATTCTGCGAAAAAAAGGCCCCGGCTCGGCCTTCCGCGTTCAAGCACATGCTGATCTCGGCCTACTATGACAGTGGCGAGAAGCGGTTCTTGCTAGATCCGAGTATGGAAGTTGCACCCTTCGGACTCATACCGCCAAACTCGGGCGATTGCGCATTTGTCCTAAATCGCGGATTTCTGTTTTTGAGCTCAGCGGATCCCGAGTGGCGACCGCTAAAAGTAACGGCACCATTCTTATCGGTTCAGAAGGTGATGGTCAGTGCGAGCCTCGACCCCGATGGACAACTAGCCGCGAGAGTCCATTACGCATTGCGAGGTGACAATGAATTGTTGCTTCGCGTCGCGTTTCACAAAACTCCGAAGGAGAAATGGAAGGAAGTCGCGCAGTTGCTTGCCATTTCGGATGGCTTTCGTGGGCAGATTAAGAATGTGAGCGCATCCGATCCTTACGCGACCAAGGAACCGTTTACGGTCGAGTACGAAATTTCGCAACCAAAATTTGTCGACTGGTCGAAGAAAACAGTCCACATTCCCGCACTCTTGCCTTCGCCGGGACTTCCCGACCCCACGTCTTCTTCGCGCGACCCCTCATCGAAAAAATCCATCGAGCTTGGCACGCCGCTCGCAATCGATCTCGAAGCTACCGTAAAACTCCCTGACGGAACATCCGTTCAAGTTCCCACTGGAACGTCGGTCGAACGCGACTACGCAAAGTTTTCATCGCTGTATTCGGCGCAAGGCAACACATTTCATGCAATTCGAAAACTCGACTTTCTCCTGAACGAAATCCCAGCCACTCGAGCCTCCGATTTGAACGCCTTTCTCCATGCGGTGCAAGCCGATCAAACGCAACTCTTTACCCTGCAGCGCGCTCAGTCATTAGACAAGTAAGCCTAGCAGCCGAACTCCGGGAAAACCACAAACCCTCCCGCAAAGGTGGGCCTGCCTAGCAGTCACAACTCACCAGTCACTGATCCCTACTTAACTTCCATTAATTCCTTTTCCTTCATCGCACTCAAATCTTCAATCTTCTTCGTCTCCGAGTGCGAAACCTTTTCTAGTTCGTCGAGCGAACGCTTCTGCTCGTCCTGGCTGATTTTTTTATCCTTCTCCAATTTATCGATAGCTTCTTTGATGTCGCGCCGAATATTGCGCACCGCCGTCCGGTGATTCTCCAGCACCTTGTGAATGTGTTTCACCAATTCCTTGCGGCGTTCTTCCGTCGGCGAAGGAACCGGCACGCGCACCACTTTGCCATCATTCGTTGGATTCAATCCGAGATCGCTCGCGCGAATCGCTTTGTCAATCGCGGCAACCACGCTCGGATCCCAGGGCGAAATCACCAGCATCGTCGGATCCGGCACAGTCACGGTCCCAAGCTGATTGACGGGCGTCGGCGTGCCATAAAAATCGACGCGGATACTTTCCAGGATGGCCGCGTTCGCACGGCCCGTCCGCACCGTCGCCAGCTCCTTGCGGAAATCATCCACCGCCTTTTCCATCCGTGTTCTAGCTGCCGCTATCGCTTCTTTGGTCGTCGCAATCGTCGTCATCTCATCCTCTTCGAATCGCTTCTGCTCCGCTGCACGTCCCGCAACTAAGCCGGCCTTACTGTGGAACCAACGCGTTCGCCCAACACCACGCGCTTGATATTTCCATATTGATTCATATTGAACACCACGATTGGCATGCCGTTGTCCATGCACAACGAAATCGCGGTCGAATCCATCACTTTCAAATCCTGGTGCAGCACATCCCGGTAAGTGATCTGCGCCATGAATTTTGCATCCGCGAATTTCTCGGGGTCAGAATCGTAGATTCCTTCGACGCGTGTAGCCTTCAAAATAACGTCGGCTTTCATTTCCATCGCGCGCAGCGCCGCCGCCGTGTCCGTCGAAAAATAAGGATTCCCTGTACCCGCGCCAAAAATCACCACGCGGCCTTTTTCCAGATGACGCATCGCACGGCGCCGGATGAAGGGCTCGCAGATCTGGTGCATCTCAATCGCGCTCAGCACCCGAGTAAAGACACCGACTTTTTCCAATGCATCTTGTAGCGCCAGCGCGTTGATCACAGTGGCCAGCATGCCCATGTAGTCGCCCGTCGAACGCTCAATCTCGAATCCCTTTTGCCGGCCTCCGCGAAAAATATTTCCACCGCCCACCACGATCGCGATTTCCACGCCGAGCTCGCGCACTTCCTTCAACTCGCGTGCAATTGATTGCAGCGTTTCGCCGTGCACGCCCAACCCCAGCGGGCCTTGCAGCGATTCGCCGGAAAGCTTCAGCAGAATTCGTTTGTACGCCGGCTTTTTTCTGGAGCTTTTTTTTACGGTCTTTCGCGCAGCCATATCGCTCCGTTCTGAGTTCCAGGGCTTGTTTTACACAAATCCTGAGTTAACAGGGTTTCAGGGTTTGTACTTACAAATCCTGACTTAACTAAGGTTTCAGGGTTTGTACTTACAAATCCTGACTTAACAAGGTTTCAGGGTTTTTGCTTACAAGCCCTGAACAGACATGTTCGTTTAAATCCTCGGAATTGTAACAAACTCAGTGCGAACTATCACCGCCACGAGTCCGATTTCAGACGATACGCCAAGGTAGGCGCAATAAAAAAAGCGCCCTGGCCTAAACCGGGGCGCTTCAGTCTCGTTAGGATCGGCTTCAGGCTTTGACTGGCGCAGGGACTGGCACCGTTTCCGGCCCGCTCGTTCCCGTCACTTCGCCAACCTTGAACCGCGCAAAGCGCTTGATGCTGATGTTTTCGCCCAGCTTGGCAATCGCGCTGGCCACCATCTCGCGGATCGTGGTGCCCTCGTCCTTGATGTAGTGCTGTTCGTACAGGCAGTTGTCTTCGTAGAATTTTTCCATCTTGCCGGTGACGATTTTCTCCACCACCGGTTCCGGCTTGCCGGTCGCCAGCGCCTGCGCGCGATAAATCTCGCGTTCCTTCTCCAACATTTCCGGCGTCACTTCCTCGCGCCGCACGTACCTCGGATCGAGCGCCGCGATGTGCATTGCGATGTCGTGACAGAGATGCTGAAAGGCCTCCGTGCGCGCAACGAAATCCGATTCGCAGTTCACTTCCACCAGCACACCGATTTTCCCTCCGGCGTGGATGTAGCTCCCCACAAGCCCCTCCGTAGCTTCACGCGTGGCTTTTTTCGCAGCAGCCGCTTGTCCTTTCTTGCGCAAAACGGCAATCGCTTTTTCGATATCGCCGCCGGCTTCGACCAAAGCTGCGCGGCAATCATTGAATCCTGCATTCGTGCGGTTCCGCAATTCCTTTACGAGCTTCGCTGGAATTTCCATGGCTGTATTCGGTGTACTCATCCCTTTTCTCTTTCTAAAAATTGTTCTCTTTCTAATTTCGTTCGCGGTCGTTTTCCCGCTGCCTGCAAAACGGCCCGCTCCAAGTCGCCTTGGAACGGGCCTTCTTTTATTTCTGCCCGTAGGCTTCTCTTAAATTGCCTAGATTTTGCCGTCGTCCGGAGGGACTGTGGCTTCCGCCGGTACCGCAACTTCTTCCGTGGTCGCTTCGACGAAGTCGCCTTCCTGCTTTTCGTATTGTTCGTAGGCGCTGGTGTCCACGTATTCCACGCCGTCCGCCAAGGCCTGATCCGCCGCTGCTTTGCTTTCCCCAACTTGCGATTGCTGGTAAGCGGCTTTGCCTTCGGCTACCGATTCCGAAATTTTCGAAGTGAATAAACGAATCGCCCGCAACGCGTCATCGTTACCCGGAATAATCCAATCCACTACGTCCGGATCGCAGTTCGTATCCACCACCGAAACCACCGGTACGCCCATGCGGCGTGCTTCCTTCACGGCAATTTCTTCCGCGTTGGAGTCAATCACGAACATCGCATCGGGCAACTGGGTCATGTTCTCGATGCCTTCCAGGTTCTGGAAGAGGTGCTTCATTTCGCGGTCCAGCCGCGCGCGTTCTTTCTTCGAAAGTTGTTCCATGCGGCCGTCTTCGGTCATTGCCTTCAGCAATTTCAGCCGCTTGATGGACTTCTGCAGTGTCGCCCAGTTGGTCAGCGTGCCGCCCAGCCAGCGGTGGTTCACAAAGAACGCTCCGCACTTTTTCGCCTCTTCAGAAACCGCTTCTTGGGCCTGGCGTTTGGTGCCGACAAACAAAACCGTTTTGCCTTGTCCGGAAAGATCGCTCACGAACCGGCTCGCTTCGCGGAACATTTTCAAGGTTTTCTGCAGGTCAATGATGTGAATCCCGTTGCGCTCGCCAAAAATATATTCCTTCATCTTTGGATTCCAGCGCCGCGTCTGGTGACCGAAATGCACCCCGGCCTCCAACAACTCTTTCATCGTAATTTCTACTGCCACTATTCCTCCTTATTGAATAGCTGCTTGCTGGGTTTCTGTAGCAGCGGGTTCATCCCGCTGCTATTTCGCCTCAGAACAGCCTCTTGCCGGCTTCTTGCCGGCCGTGATCTCGATGCGGCAACTTTCATTGCCGCACCGGAGTTCGTTTCGCGCCGTGTAACCCGCGTTGTCATCCTGAGCGTCCGGTTCATCGGACGCGAAGGATCTCAACTGACGCCCCAGCAGTAAAATTACCGCTTGGTGAACTGGAATCTCTTTCTCGCGCCCTTCTGCCCGTACTTCTTGCGTTCCTTCATGCGCGAATCGCGTGTCAAAAATCCGTTGGTGCGCAAGGCCGGCCGCAGCTCCGGGTTGAACCGCGAAATGGCGCGCGCCAGCCCCATGCGTACCGCTCCAGCCTGGCCGCCTACTCCGCCGCCATGTGCCGTAATGACTACGTCCACCTGGTCCGTCAGGCTCGTGAACTTCAACGGCTCGATCGCGTCATGTTTCCAGGCGAAATTCGGGAAGTACACATCCACCGCCCGCTTGTTGATCGTGAACTTGCCGCTTCCCGCGCGCAGGAACACACGCGCCACCGATTCCTTGCGGCGTCCCGTTCCGTGAATCCAGGTCTTGAAAGTATTTGCCGTCGATTCAGTGCTCAACTTTCCTCCTAATCCTTTGAAACCGTTCGCTGGGCGATTCCCACCCCGCGCAAAAACTCGTGTAAAGAGACCAAGCCGCGCGCTTCGGGCCAATCTCTATCCCAAACTTCGCGTTCGGATGATTCCCTGCTAAGGAACACCAACGTGCGGAAGTTCGCTAAAACCCAGCTACCCCATAGCCCTACAAAATCTCTCGCCACCTCAAAACCATCGCAAAAACATTGCGCCGAGCTTATACCTTTGCACTCTACACCTTACACCTTGTACGCCGTTCTCCTAAACTGCCAACGGCGTCGGCTTCTGCCCAGTGTGCCGCGCCAAGCCGGCCGCATCGCGATAAATCCGCAATTTCTTCAACCGCCGCGCGCGCAACTTGTTCTTCGGCAACATTCCAATAATTGCTTCGCGTACCATCCATTCCGGCTTGGCTTCCCGCACCCGCTTGGCCGGAACTTCCTTCAATCCGCCCGGATATCCGCTGTGCGAGTAATACACTTTTTGCTCAACCTTATTACCGGTCAAGCGAATCTTGTCCGCATTGATCACCACCACGTGATCGCCCGAATCCAGGTACGGCGTAAAACTCGGATTGTCCTTGCCGATCAGCACCCGCGCCACCTTTGTGGCCAGACGGCCCAGTACTTGGTTCGTAGCATCCACCACAAACCAATTCTTGCCGACTTTCAGCGCTTCAGCTTCCTCACCCTTGGCTACGTACGTCCTCATCGCAATCAGTCACACCTTTCCCTGTAAAGACAAAGATCTATTCTAAGGACCGCCCCCATAAAAGTCAACGCACGCTAGAATCGCAATTTAGAATCGCAACAATCGCAAGGCATCAGCCGGGATGCGGGCTGTCAGACGGCTTGCAAATTCACATGCAAGTTTTTCCGCCCTGCGAAGCTTCCCTAGCCGTAATTTCATCGCGATCTCCCACCCGGTCACCGGCAAAAATTTGCGTCTTGAGCAAATCAGTCCTCCGCCCACGCTCCGGGGTGTGAACGTGGGCCCTGTTGCTCGTTTGCTCTCGCTGCGTCAATCCACTGTTATTCGCGTTCCTGCCGTGGTGCCTTTCACTTCAACCATAAGATTTCCACTTAGTTCGAAGAGCTTGAAGTCGAACGTCCCTTTATAGGTCTTGTTATCGACTGCGACGGTGTCGATTTCATCGACGGTAAAGGTGGATCGTCCTCAATACGTTCCTAAATAGCTGACTCATGGTTGCTCCCGTAGTTGGCCTCACGGTTGGCCTAATCGCGAATATGCTCTCTCCGGACCCGTGAGCGCGGAGCGAGTGCACGCAATTTCACCGGAGGAGCCTGCAAACACAATGCTCGGATGGTCACTTTTGCCTTAATTTCGGTTAATCAGCTAAGAAATTGATAAACACGGGTTTATTAGCAATCTTTGCCGCTTGGCCACCGTCTCG
>WNFP01004365.1_pt1 | contig 13479 bp, 13 predicted proteins | sample 5400201 | NCBI WGS metagenome assembly WNFP01 (sample SAMN13153355, study PRJNA577476) | soil metagenome | isolation source: 115 cm saprolite under Madrone tree | place: USA:California | collected 2016-06-14
CGGCGATCCAGGGCCTGGTCGACGGGATCCTGATCCCGGTGCTCGTGGGCGGCTACCTGCTGTTCATCCGCGATGGTGTGCTGAGGGATTGGTTCAGGCGCCGGACCTTCGGAGCGAACCTGGCCATCAACGGCACGATCGTGCTCACGCTGTTTCTCGTGGGCCGTGCGGCGGGCCAGGTCGTGACGACCGGCGATCCGTGGCGCTTCATGCAGAGCTTCACGGACGCGCACCTGGCCTACGCGTTGCCGTTTTTCATCGTGTTCGCTTTCACGATCCAGTTCCTGGTCCAGATGAACCGCATGATCGGGGCGAGCGTCCTCCGCTACTTCGTCGCCGGCGTCTATCACCGGCCGAGAACCGAGGAGCACATCTTCCTCTTCCTCGACCTCGCCGATTCGACGGCGCACGCGGAACGGCTGGGCAGCGCCCGGTACTTCGAGCTTCTCCGGAGCGTCGTGGACAGCCTCACGGAGCCCATCCTCGAAGCGCGCGGCGAGATCTACCAGTACGCGGGCGATGAAGTCGTCATCACCTGGCCCCTCGGCAGAGGTGTCAGCGACGCCAACTGCGTCCGGTGCTTTTTCCTCGTCCGGGAGGCCATCGAGTCCTCGGCGGACGTGTACGCCCGGGACTTCGGCGTCGTGCCCCGCTTTCGCGGCGGACTCCATGGCGGCACCGTCACCGCCGGCGAGCTGGGCGACTTGAGGCAGCAGATCGTCTTCGTCGGCGACATTCTCAACACCGCCGCGCGCCTCGAGGAGTACGCCAAGCGCTCCGGCGTCGACCTCGTCGCTTCGGGCTCGCTCCTGGGGCAGCTGAAGGTGCCATCAGGCGTGGAAGTCCGGCACTGCGGCGAGCTGGAGCTCCGGGGCAAGGGCGAGCGCGTGGACGCCTACAGCCTCTCGGGCCGGCTCTCGGGCTGATCCAAGGCTGTGGGACAATCCGGCGCATGCGCGCGATGGTGCTGAAGAGCCAAGCCGCCGTCGAGACGGGGCCGCTCTCTCCGGCCGACCTGCCCGCTCCAGAGCCGGGCCCCGGCGAAGTGCGGGCGCGCGTTCGTGCGTGCGGTGTCTGCCGAACAGACATCCACGTCGTCGAGGGGGACCTGCCGGCGCGGCGGCTCCCGCTGATCCCGGGGCATCAGGTCGTGGGCACCGTCGACTCCCTGGGCCCCGGCGCCTCTCGATTCAGGACAGGCGACCGCGTCGGCATCGCGTGGCTGCGCTCGACCTGTGGGCGCTGCCGCTTCTGCCTGTCCGGCCGGGAAAACCTTTGCGCCGATTCCACATACACCGGTTGGACCCACGACGGAGGCTACGTGGAGTACGCGTGCGTTCCGGAGGCCTTCGCCTACCAGATCCCCGACGTCTTCGACGACGCCGAGGCGGCGCCGCTCCTCTGCGCCGGAATCATCGGCTACCGGGCGCTCCGGCGCAGCCAGGTGCCGCGAGGCGGCAGGCTCGGTCTCTACGGCTTCGGCTCCTCCGCGCACATCACGCTCCAGGTGGCGCGCCACTGGGGATGCGCGGTCTACGTCGCGACTCGCGAGCCCGCCCGCCAGCGCCTCGCGCTCGAGCTCGGCGCGGCCTGGGCGGGGGCGCCGGGCGAGCCGCCGCCCGACAAGCTCGATGCGGCCATCGTGTTCGCGCCGGCGGGCGGGCTCGTGCCCGTCGCCCTCCGGGATCTCGACAAGGGCGGCACGGCGGCGCTCGCGGGCATTCACATGACGGACGTGCCCGCCATGTCTTACGAGCCCCACCTCTTCTGGGAAAAGACGCTCCAGAGCGTGACCGCCAACACCCGCGCCGACGGCGAGGCGCTCCTGGCCGAGGCCGCCGCCATCCCGATCCGCCCGCGCATCACACGCTACCCGCTGAGCGACGCCAATCGCGCGCTGGCCGACGTCAAAGCGTCGGACGTGGAAGCGACCGCGGTCCTGATGATCTGACGGCGCGCCTGCCGCCGCGTCAGTCGCCGCGCGGCTCTTCGCGGATGAACTTTCCCGTGCGGAGGTCCTGGAGGGCCTGCTCGATCTCGGCGCGCGTGTTCATGACAAACGGCCCGTGTCGGGCGATCGGCTCGCCGAGCGGCCGCGCCGCGGCCAGGAGAAAGCGCCCTCCGCCCGGTCCCGCCGCGGCCTCCACGAGGTCGCCGTCGCCGAAGATGACGAGCGCGGGCGCGCGCGCGGCTCTCTGCTCGGGCCCGAAGCGGACCTCGCCCTGGTCTACATAGGCGAAGGCGGTGTGGCCTTGCGGCACGTGCTCGCGGAACGTCGCGCCGGCCGGCAAGGTTACGTCGATGAACTTCGGGGCAACGGCGAGGCCCTCGACCGGCCCCACGAGGCGCCCGCCGGCGACCTCGCCCGCGATGACGCGGATCCGCGCGCCAGTGTCCGTCTCGGTCTCCGCCAGGCGCTCGCCCTGCAGGTCGCGGTACTTCGGCCGGCTCATCTTCTCGCGCGCCGGCAGGTTGAGCCAGAGCTGCAAGCCGCCGATGCCCTCAGGGCGGACCTGCGGCATCTCCTCGTGGAGGATGCCGCTTCCCGAGGTCATCCACTGGATGTCGCCGCCCCCGATCGCGCCGCTGTGCCCGAGCGAATCGCGGTGCTGGATCTCCCCCTTGCGGACGATCGTCACCGTCTCGATCCCGCGATGCGGGTGATAGGGAAAGCCCGGCTCGTAGTCCGCCGGGCTTATCGAGTCGAAGTGGTCGAGGAGCAGGAAGGGGTCGAGGTGGTCGTGCCGGCGGGTCCCGATGCCGCGCCGAAGGTGCACGCCTGCGCCTTCGACCACGGGCTCAGGCGTCACGACCTCGGCGACCCGGCGCGAGGACGCGCTCATGGCTCGGCCGTATTACAGGAGAGTAGGCTGCCGGAAGCGCATGCAAGCATCACGTCGCCCTTATCGTAGTTGAGGCGGATGGAAAAATCCACCAGTCCCCCCACGTGAAGAGTCGAGATCGGACTCCGGGAAAGACTTGCCCTGGGGGCTACTCTTAGGGGCGGGGCTCTACCGTAATTTCTGGCCGGCAACGCTCGCATCAGAGGAGGTGTCGTCATGGAGCTCAGACAGTATGCGGCCTACGGTTTCCTGGGCGGAGTCGTCGGCGCGGTAGCCGTCGTGCTCTGCAGTTTTGTCCTCCACTACTCGGGCATCGGCCCGCGGCTCGGAGCGGATTCCGCGGTTACTCTCGCGTCGCCTGATATCTACAAGCCGCTCTTTTGGGGCGGGCTGTGGGGGATACCGTTCGGGATGATGATGAGGAGGCTGGGTGAAGGGTTGTATCTCTACGGCTTCATCTACTTCCTGGCGCCGGTGGCGGCGCTGTTCCTCATCTTCGCGCCGCTGCAGGGCATGGGATTTTTCGCGCTGAACAAGGGCGCGTCCTTCACCCTGTACCTGGTGCTGGTGAACATGCCCTTCGGAATCGTGACCGCCGCCGCCGCCAAATGGGTTTCGGCCGAACGGCGCTACGAGACCCGCCTGAGCGCGGCGCACCAGACCTGAACACCGCCATGGACTGCTGGGCGCCACGCGTCGGCACCGCCTGGTGATCAGCTTCGCGTGCGCGAAGACGTCGAGGGTATCTCGCTACGAGGACGCGGCGGCGCGGCCGCCGGTGGCCGGAGCGGCTCAGGTTCCTGCTGCGGCGGCACGACGGCCCGCCGCGACGCCCAGGCGGTGAGCCACTCGGGCCGCAGAAAAGACAGGTGAACGACGATCATGACGAACGAGAAGAGGTAGAGGCCCATCATCACCGCCATCCCCAGGTGGAGCAGGATGGCCCCGACCAGGAAGAAGGGGCGCGTGGCGCGGCCCCAGATGAGGAAGGGATAGGCGACCTCGAAGAACATCGTTCCCTGGGTCAGCAGATTCACGATCCAGAAGCGAGACGCCAGCCATCCGATGGGCACGTTGCTGAACTCCTGGTTCGTAAGCGCCATCCACACGGCGTAGCCGTGCCACCAGGCGTCGCCGCGCACCTTCTCCACCCCGGAAAAGAAGAACATCACCGCGACCTGGAGCTGGATCAGACGGAGACAGGCAAACCCCCACGCCCGGCGGCGCCGCTCTCGCGTCCCGAGTGTGTCCGCGTCGCCGACAGGCCGGCGCCGGGCATCCAGGCTCAGCGAGTCACCCACGGGCGCCAGGCAGAGCAGGAACAGCGTGCTGGCGAAAATGCTGTCCACCCCGTACTGCGCGACGGGATTGCGGTAGACGAACGACAGATGACCGACCAGCACGATCCACTTGGCCCAGCGGGTCTGCCAGCCGAGCGTGAAGGCGGCGCAGGCGAGCAGGAAGACGGCCTGAAAGACCGCCACCTGCCAGTCCGCGGTGAAGAGAAAGAGGAGCGACCAGCTCCAGCGGCCGTTCGACCAGATACGCGCCGACTCCGGCGTCACCAATCCCTCGATCCCGTGCAGCTCGAACAGATTGGCAGAGGCGAGGCCGTACCCGAGGAGCAGCGCGATCCCAATGCCGATGCGCACGACTTCGAGAGGCGTGGTGGGCGCCTCTTGGAAGAAGGCGTCTTGCCACCAACAGGCGAGCGATCGCCATCCGCGGGCGATGAGCGTCATCCGGATCGACTCGGCCGTGGCTCCGGGCAAGAGACGGGCGGAAGCGTTTCCATCTCCACCAGGTCGGCATCGAGCGGGCGTCGTCCCGCCACGTAGGCCTCCGGCGTGATGGGGATCTGGCGATGCACGGAGAAGGTCACCGTCACCGGCTCGAGGCCGGCGTGGCGGCGGCACAGGAATCGCCCCACGCTTGCGTAGTGCTCGGGGCGGTCCTGGTGAATGCCGTCATAGACCTTCCGGAGTCTCATCGCCGACGGCCCCGGACGCCGGTCTTCCGTCAGACGGAAGGCATGGCTGCTCCCGTCACGGGCCTGGATGACGTACCGCACGAAGCGGCCAGGGGCGGGCGTGGGAGCGAAGAAGTTCCAGTCGGTGTCGAGATAGAGGACCGACAGGTACGGGAAGATCGCGGCGTGCACGCTGCCGCTGAGATACGAGGGCGGAAACGGCGCGACGACGAGGGCGAAGGCGTGCCATACGACGAACAGCGAGGCGACCAGGAGGCCGCCCCGGCCGAGCGCCGACGCCGCGGGCGCCGCGCGATTCCGGATCAACGCTACTTGGTGCTCGGCATCTGTGGCGTCACCTTCCGGTCCGCGCCCTTGCGGGCGACGTGCTCGGAGACTTGAACCTCGCTCGGACCGGTCTCCTGGGCCACCGTGCCTTTGGGCATCCCGGGCGTCACCTTCTGCGACTGGGTGGTGATGTCGGTCCCGCCGACCTTCACGTTGCCGGCGTTGACGCTCTTGACCCCTGGCACGGTGGTGGCGCCCTTGAGGTGCTGCGCGAACTCAGGCGGGACCTTCCCCGAGATATCCACGGCGCCATTCTTGGAATCGATCTTCACCTGGCAGGCCTGGCACTGCTTGAGGCTGCCCTCCAGATGGGTCTTCACCCTCTGGGCCGTCTCGAGATCCGCGCCCTTGAGGGCGGGGTTGATCTCGATCGACGCCGCGACGGCGACGCCGCCCGTCAGCAGCAGCCCGACGATTCCCGCACAGATGGCCATCAGCGCTCGTGTCATTGCGCCTCCCTTGTCTGGGGGTCGGTGAGTTCTTCGGCGAGTCCGCCGCGCTCGGACGCTACTGTAGGACACCGGTCGGATGCCAGTCAATCGCAGCGCGTCAGGGCCGGCAGGATCTCGCGGCCGAACAGCTCCACCGTGGCGACCGGATCGACGGCGAGACTGACCGTGAACATGAGCTGCGTCGCTCCCGCCGCCTCCGCGGCGCGCAGCTGGCCGATGCAGTCTTCGGGCGTCCCGGCGATGGCCAATCGCCCGCGGAGATAGTCGAAGAGCCCGAGGCGCTTCACAAGCGCGGGATCCATCTCCCGTTGCCGCGTCGAGTAGCTGGCACGGAGCTCCCGCACGGCGGGCACGAGCTCGGCAGGCACGCCGCGCCCCTCGGGGTCGGGCCCCAGGATGTAGGCGGCGACGAAGCCCAGGATATTGCCGAGCTTCTCGTAGGCCGCCTCGCGCCGGGGGCTCACGTCGAGGCACGCTATGGACCAGACGTCGACGTCGGCTGCCGGCCGTCCGGCCTCCTTGGCGCCGGCTTCGATCAGCTCCCGCGCCCGGCTCACGTGCTCGCTCCCGAGGCCATAGTTCACGAACGCGCCATCGGCCACGGCGCCCGCCGCGCGGAGCGCACCTGGTCCCGACGCGGCGGCATAGACCGGCACGCGACGACGCACCCAGGGCAGGTGGGTTGCGACTCCGCGCCACGACGCCGGCTCCCCGCTCAGCGCGGTCCTGAGAAAACCGATGCCCTCACGCAAGGCCCTGGCCCCCGTGGGTGCGCCGCCGACATTGGCGACACCGCTGTGTCCCGAGCCGACGCCTAGAATGGTCCGGCCGCCAGAGACGATGTCGACGGACGCCGCGGCCGACGCCGTGATGGCGGGATGCCGGGTGACCAGGTTCGTCACGCACGTGGCGAGCCGGACGCGCGAGGTGGCCGAGGCGGCCAGCGTCATCGCGACCCACGGATCCATGGCATTGCCCGGCGTGTCGGCGATGCCGACCATGTCGAAGCCGAGCTCGTCCCCGAGGCGCGCCATGCGCGCCGTGTACTCCGGCGTGTACGGCCAGAAGAAGAACCCGAAGCGCATGGCCCCGCGTGTCAGGGCTTGACGGGCGGATAGTCGCGGCTGTACGCGGGGCTTTTGAGAAATTCTTCCGGCTTGTACGTCCAGAACTGGGACACGAGCGGATAGGTGTAGATGATGGTGTTCACGAGCTTGGCGCCCGGCTTGTCCACGCGAACGATGTACACGTTCTCGGTAGGATTGCCGTACTCGTCGAGCTTGATGGGGCCCCGGGGATCGGGGGTGGTCTCGATGGCGCGGCGGATGGCGGCGACGAGCTTCTCGCGGTCTTCCACCCGGCCGTTCATCGATTGGGCGGCGGCGGCGATCCAGCGCCCCGAGCTGTACATGACGGCGTTGAAGTAGGCCGGCGTCCTCCCGAACTTCGCTTCGGCCAGCTTCATGAACGTCTGGTTGGCCGGATTCTGGAGCGTCGGGCTCCAGAGGAGCGCGGCGACGATGCCGACCGCCTCGTCGCCCATGCCGCGCAGCGCGCTCTCGTCGGTCATGACGCCGGTGCCGATGAGCGGCACCTTGCCCCGGAGCCCCGAGTCTCCGTATTGCTTCACGAAGCGTACGGCCTGGCCCGCCACGAAGACCGCGCAGATGGCGTCGACGTCCTTCTGGATCTGGGTCAGGTACGGCGCGAAGTCGAGCGCGTTGAGCGGCACCCAGAGCTTCTGGACGACCTTGCCGCCGCTGTCCTCGAACACGCGCTGAAACCCGCCGATCGCCTCGTGCCCGAAGGGATTGTCCATGGCGATGGTCGCCACCCGGCGGTACTTCAGCGTCTTCGCCGCGTAGTCGCCCAGCGGATGCATGATCTGGCTCGCCGCGAAGTTCGAGCGCAGGAGCCACTTGGCGATCTTGCGCTTGGTCAGGTCGTCGGGCGTGGTGAGGAAGAGCGTCGGGAGCTGATCGCGCTCGATCTGCGGCACCAGGCTGTACCCCACGTTCGCCAGGAGGACGCCGGTGAGCACGTGGATCTTGTCGTGGTCGACGAGCTTGCGGTACTTGGCGAGCGCCGTCGCCGTGTTGCCCTCGGTGTCTTCCTCGATCAGCTCGATCTTCCGGCCTCCCGCCTGGTAGTTGACCTCCTCCAGTGAGAGCTTCAGACCGTCCAGCATGTCCTTGCCGGCCTGAGCGAAGATGCCGGTGAGGGGCCCGAGGAATCCGATGCGGATGGTCTCGGCGGCGTCCGCTGGACGGACCGCGAGAAAGCCCACGACCAGGGCGACGAGCACTCCGGCGCCGACGCGAAACGACTTCATGGATTCTCCTTTCTCAAAGCTGCAGCGGGAGCCTATCACGAGTAGTTCGGGTTAGACTGCCCTCCATGTCTGTCGTGATCGTTGGAGGCGGTCTCATGGGACTGAGCGCGGCGTTTCATCTGCGGCGGACGGATCCGTCACTGTCCGTGACCGTCCTCGAGCGCGCGCGTGTCGGCTCGGCGGCGTCGGGAGCCAGCGCCGCCGGCGTGCGGGCCATGGGCCGCGATCCCGCGGAACGCCGGCTCGCCCTCGAGAGCCTTGGACGCTGGCCCGGCCTCGATCGCGAGCTGGAAGCCGCCACTGGGTACCGGCGCGGCGGCGGGCTCCGCGTAGCGCTCGATGACAAGGCATGGCAGGCGGCGCCTGCCTGGGCTGCCGAGCAATGTGCCGACGGTGTCCCGCTGGAAACCGTCGATGCGGCATCGGCGCGACGCCTGGCGCCAGGCCTCACGCCCGATTGTCTGGGCGGCGTCTACTCGCCCATCGATGGCCAGGCCGGGGCGATGGCCACGGTGCAGGCCTTCGCAGCGGCGGCGCGGCGTCTCGGAGCGCGAATCGAAGAGAGCGTGGGCGTGAAGGGGCTGGTGGTCGAGCGCGGACGCGTCGTGGGAATCGAGCGCAGCGACGGGGCCCGGCAGCCGTGCGATGTCGCCATCCTGACGGCCGGCGCATGGACCTCCGCTCTTCTGGCGGGGCTCGGCGTCAAGTCTCCTCTCCAGACTCGACCGCTCCAGATGTTGCTGACCGAACCGGCGCCGAAAGCGCTGGCGCCTGTCGTGAGCTGCTTCGACAGGAAGCTGAGCCTCAAGCAGCTCGACGACGGCGCCTACCTCATCGGCGGCGGCTGGCCGGCGCGGATCGCCGACCATGAAGCGAATCGATGGGAAGTGCTCGATGAGAGCGTGAAGGCGAGCCTGCAAGTCGCCGGCGAGGTGTGCCCCGCGGTGCGCGGCTGCGGGCTCGCCCGGAGCTGGGCTGGGCTCGAGGCGTTCACGCCCGACGAGCTTCCCATGATCGGCCCGGTACCGGGTGTCGAGGGCGTCATTGTTGCCGCCGGCTTCTCCGGCCACGGCTTCGCGCTGTCCCCGGTGGTCGGCGACGTGCTCGCCCAGCTTGGGCTCGGGCGCGACGCGCGCTCCCCTTTGTGGAGTGAGCTTCGCGTCGACAGGCCGTCCCTGGCCGGCTCCTGAAGGGTCAGGCGCGCGGCTCGAGACCGACTACTCGTAGGGCTGACCGTAGCGCTCGCGGTGGGCGACGGCCCGGAGGGGCTTGCGATTCTTTTTGCCTCGCCCGATCTTGTCGGCGGGATAGCCGAACGGCAAAATCGCCACCACGTCGAGCGCGGCCGGGATCCCAAGTACCGCGTTGACCTTCTCGAGGTTGCTGAAGCCGACCCAGTTCGAGCCGACTCCCTCCGACCACGCCGTCAGCAGCATCGAGTGAATCGCCCGGCTCGCATCTGACACGGCATACACGCTCTTGTCGACGGCGACCACGATAGCCAGAGGCGCCTGCGCGATATACGGCCCGGAGCGCGCCAGCGCCCCCAGCCGGCGGAGCGTCTCGCCCTCCTGGACCACGACGAAGTGCCAGGGCTGGACATTCAACGCGCTTGCGGTCAGGCGCCCCGCCTCGAGGATCTTGCGGACGACCGTCTCGGGCACCGGCCGATCGAGATAGCGGCGGACGGCCAGCAGCGTGCGGATGCCGTCGAAGACGTCCATCAGGAAGAACGCCAGAGCCGTGCGGATGCGAGCCTCGCGCCCTCGGCCATCGACTTGATCTTGGCCCAGGCGATCTCGGGCTCGACCAGGTTGGATCGGCCGAAGGTGGCAAAGCCGCAGTCCGTGCCTGCGATCACGCGCTCGCGCCCGACGATCTCCGCGTAGCGCACGATCCGTTGCGCGACCAGCTCGGGATGCTCGATGAAATTTGTCGTGGTATCGAGCACGCCGGGCACGATCACCCTGTCGTCCGGCAGCCGCGCTTCTTTGAAGACGACCCATTCGTGCTCGTGCCGCGGGTTGGCGCCCTCGAAGGAGAGCGCCTGGGGGCGGGCCTTGAGCACGGCGCGAATGATCTCGTTCAGCGGTATGTCGCGGTGGTGCGGCCCCTGGTAATTGCCCCAGCAGAGATGCAGGCGGAGACGATCGGCCGGAATGTCGCGCAGCGCGTGGTTGAGCGCCTCGATATTGGCCTCGGCGATCTTGACGAATTCCGAGTTGCTCAGCTCCGGAAATCCCAGGTGGCGGCCCATGGCGAGGTCGGGGCAGTCGATCTGCAGCACGAATCCCGCCCGGTGGATGGCATCGTACTCCTCCTTCATCGTGTCCACGAGCCTGGCCAGGTACGCTTCGCGGGTCGGATAGTACTGGTTGGGCAAGAAGTGGGCGATGACGCCGGGGGAGGCGGCCGTCATGAACGCCTCGGTCGCCTGCGCGCCGTCGAGCGCCGCGCGGAGGTTGGCCGTGTCGATATCCACGGCCGCCCGGTCTTTCCATTCGATGGGGCCATTGCAGGCCGGCCGAGCCGCCGTTGAACGCCGCTCCGCGCGCGCGGCCGCCTCGGGAAAGTCCGCCCAGTCGGGCCGGCCCCGTACCGTGCTCTCTCCCTCGAAGCCTGTGAGGCGCTGGCGCACGTAGGTCGAGTAGCCGACCTTGCCCTGCTCGCCGTCGTTCACGATGTCCACGCCCGCATCGACCTGCTGGCGCACGACATCGGCGACCGCGCGGCGCACTCGGCCCGCAAAGGCGGCCGGATCGGGCGCGGTCCCGGCGTCCAGGGCGTCGAGCATCTCCAGCAAGCCGGCCGGCCGGGGCAGGCTGCCCGTGTGCGTCGTGAGGATGCGCTCCGTGCTGCGCTTCACGTTCGGCGCTCCAGTCTCACGGCGCAGACCTTGTACTCGGGGATCTTGGACGTGGGATCGTGTGCGGAGTTGGTGAGGAAGTTGGCGGCCGAGTCGGCAAGCTTGACGAATGGGACGAAGATGGCGCCGGGGCGCACCGCTTCCGTCACGTGGGCGTAGCCGGTCAGCTCGCCGCGCCGCGAGAGCACCCGCACCTCATCGCCGTCGTCGAAGCCCAATCGCCGCGCATCGACGGGATTGACGGCTATCTCGAGACGCGGCGCCAGCTCCAGCAAGCCCTGCACCCTCCGCGTCAGCGTCCCGCCGTGCCAGTGGTAGAGGAGCCGCCCGGTGTTGAGGAGGAAGGGATAAGCGGGGTCAGGCAGCTCGGCCGCCGTCTCCCCCTGGCTGACCGGCACGAAGCGGGCCCGCCCCGTCGGGAAGTCCTTGCCGTAGAGATACCGCGTGCCCGGGTGATCCGGCGTCGGGCACGGCCACTGGATGCCGCCCGACTCGAGCCTCGCGTACGAGAGCCCGCTGATGGCCGGCCAGAGACGCGCCATCTCGTCGAAGATCTCCGCGGGACCGGCGAAGTCGAAGCCGGCAGGAAGACGTGCGCCAGCTCGGCCGTCTCGTGCATGAAGAGGTCCTGGACGACCAGGCAGTCCAGCTGGCGCAGGGCCTTGTCCACGTGGTGGAGGTCCGGTTCCGCCAGCATCGGGTTCTCGCCGACCACGTACATCGCGCGGATGGTGCCGTCGAGGCATCCTTCGGTCATCTCGGTCACTACGAGCCCGGGCCTGGCGGGCGGCCGCACGCCCCACGCGCGCTCGAAGCGGCTGAGGCTCGTGGCCGAGTAGTCGGCATAGCCGGGGAGATTGGTCGGGATGGCGCCCGCGTCGCCGCACCCCTGGACATTGTTCTGGCCGCGGAGCGGCGAGATGCCTGAGCCCTCGAAGCCCATCTGTCCGGAAGCCAGCGCGAAGTTGAGCAGCGCGTGCGCGTTCGCCGTGCCGTTCGTGTGCTGGGTCACTCCCATGCCCCAGATGAGACACGAGCCTGAAAACGGCGGTTTCGCGTACCACCGGGCCGCCTGGGCGATGGTGTCGCGCGGCACGCCCGTCACGTGCTCGGCGTAGTCGAGGGTATACGGCTCGAGCGTGGCCGCCCAGGCATCGAAGCCCTCGGTGCGGGAGCGGATGAAGTCGAGGTCCGCCACGCCTTCGTCGAGCATGACCCTGGCCATCGCGTTGAAGAGCGCCACGTCGGTGCCCGGCCGCTCCTGGATCCAGAGATCGGCCTGGTCGCAGAGCTCGATGCGCTTGGGATTGACCACGATGAGGTGCGCGCCGCGCTTGACCGCCTTGCGGAGCCGAATGGCGATCACCGGGTGATTGGCCGAGGCGTCGGCGCCCACCACCATGAGACAGCCCGCGTCCTCGTAGTCCTGGTAGGAGTTGGACGTCGCGCCCGAGCCCATGGACGTCAGCATCGCCTCGACCGTGGGCGAGTGGCAGAGCCGCGTGCAGTGGTCGACGTTGTTGGTGTCCATGACCACGCGCGCGAGCTTCTGAATCATGTAGCCGTCCTCGTTCGTGGCCTTGGCGGACGCGAACGCTCCGAAGTGCCCGCGGTTGCGCGCGAGGCCGTTCGCGGCGGCGTCCAGCGCCTCGTCCCAGCTCGCCTCCCGCCAAGCGCCGTCGCGCTTGATCATCGGCGTGGTGATGCGGTCGCTCGCGTGGATGAAGCCGGTGCCGAAGCGCCCCTTGACGCAGAGGGTGCCGAGGCTCGAACCGTTCCGTGGCGCGTCGTCCGCCATCACGGCGAGCCTGCCGTCGTCCCTGACCTTGAGCGCGATGCCGCAGCCCACGCCGCAGTACGGGCACGTGGTCTCCACCGTGCGCGCGATCGGGGCCGGCGCTTCTTTCGGTCGGAGCGCGCCCGTCGGACACGTGGCGACGCACTGGCCGCACGAGGTGCAGACGGACGAGGACATCAGGCCGTCTCCCGCGACACCCACCCGCATCTCGTGGCCGCGGCCGTTCATCGAGATGGCGCCGATCAGCTGCACGTCGTCGCACGCCGTGGTGCAGCGGCCGCAGAGAATGCAGGCCTCGCGGTCGAGGACGAAGAAGCTCTTGGAGGCATCGACCGGGAAGCGGTGCTTGGCCGCGTGGCTCGGCGCGGCGAGAACATGGCGCGAGGCCGCTTCGCCCAGCTCGCCGAAGCCATCGCGCCCATCGCCCGGGCTCAGCATGGACCTTGTCAGGTCGAGCACGACCCGTCGGGTCCTGACGGCGTCGGGATGCGTGGTCTGGACGACCATGCCGTCGCGCGCGGGCAGGTGGCACGAAGCCGGAAGGCCGCGCTGCCCCTCGACGTGAACGAGGCAGGTACGGCACGCGCCGAGCGGCGCGCGGTCGGGATCCTTGCAGAGCTGGGGCAGCCCGATCTCGAGCCGGTTGACGGCATCCAGCACCGTCGCCCCCGGCGGCACCTCGACCCCGCGACCGTCTATTGTGAGCTTCATGGCGTGAGTTTCATGGTGCCTAGTTTAACTCCGCGGGGAATTCCCGCAGCGCGGACAGGATGGAAAGCGGCGCGGCCTGGCCGAGGCCGCAGAGCGAGGCGACCCGGACGACTTCCGACAACTCGCCGACGGCAGCGTGGTCGAGCGGACCGCCGGAGTC
>WNFP01003008.1_pt1 | contig 13477 bp, 14 predicted proteins | sample 5400201 | NCBI WGS metagenome assembly WNFP01 (sample SAMN13153355, study PRJNA577476) | soil metagenome | isolation source: 115 cm saprolite under Madrone tree | place: USA:California | collected 2016-06-14
ACCCAGTCGAGCGCAACTATCGCGACGCCCGCATCACCGAAATCTACGAAGGCACCAGCGAAATCCAGCGTCTCGTCATTTCCTCCTGGGTTCTGAAGTCTTAGCCGCCCCGTAGTATTCTGACCATGTGCTGGAACTCGACTGCGGACTCGAATTTGATAGCGCACGGGCGAAAGAAGACTTCTTCCCTACCCTGCCGCCGCGCGCTGCCGTTTGCATGCTTGAACCGCGCGAAGAAAACGCTGAGCCGTTCCTGATTCGTACGCAGAACTTGCAGCGGCGCTTGCAGCGGCTTCTAGGTCCCGTCGACCCGGCAAGCAAGCGCCTGAACCTGAGCGATTTCGCGAGCGGCATCCGCTACCGCCTGACTGGATCGCCATTCGAACAAACCCTCACCTACTATCAGCACGCGAAGCATCTCTTTCCCAAACGCTATCGCGATCTGATGCGCCTGCGGCCCGCCGCCGTCCTCAAAGTAAATTTGCGCAACGCCTATCCGCGCTGTTATGTAACGCGCCGGATTCCCGTCGATGAAGCCGGCGTGCCCACCGGCGGCGCGTACTATGGCCCGTTCGCGTCGCGCCGCTCCGCCCAGGCATTCGCCGAACGCATTCTCGACTTATTCAAAGTCCGGCGCTGCCAGATCAAAATCCGCCGCGATCCCACGTTTCCCGGCTGCCTCTATTCCGAAATGAAGATGTGCCTTGCGCCCTGTTTCGCTGGCTGCACGAAAGAGGAATACGACGTCGAAGTGCAAAGATTGGTGCAGTTCCTCGAAACCAGCGGTGGCTCGATGCGTTCCGCAATCGAGGAAGAGCGTGAGAAAGCCAGCGAGCAATTGGATTTCGAACGCGCCGCCGCCCTTCACAAAAAAGTGGAGAAACTCGACGAGGTTTTGCGCGGCAGGCCGGAACTTACGCGGCGAGTTCAGGACCTGCATGCGGTGATTCTGCAGCGTGCTGCGGAAGAGCAAACGATCGGCGTTTATCGCGTAAATGGCGGAAGGCTCGCCGAGCCGTTCTTCCTGCGTTTCTCAGAGATTGCCACCCAACCGCGCTCCGCCGAGCACATCTTTCGTGAGCAGTTCGAATCAGGTTCCACCCCACCCAACGGCGATCTCGGCGAGCATCTGTGGCTGGTCGCGCGGTGGTTTTACAGCAATCCGCGCGAAGGCGAGATTTTCTTCCGCGAAAAGGACTGGCCCTATCGTAGGATTCTTCGCGCGTGCTCGCGGCTTCTCGCGCCGAAAACGAGCGATGCTGATTCGCATCCGGTGCCAGGTCCGCCGCAACCGCCCCAAGGAGCATCATGACCAAATCCGCCACTAAAGAAGGAACAACGCGCTACGCCCAGAAGTTCGCGGGCCGCGCCGCCGCGGGCCATTTTCGAGAAGCGCATCGCATGGTGCTCTCCTCGATCGGAATCGGCACGTATCTCGGCCAGCCCGACGCCAAGACGGATGAAGGCTATACAGCGGCAGCCGTCGCTGCGGTGGAAAGCGGCATCAACGTGATGGACGCCGCCATCAACTACAGGTTTCAGCGCAGCGAGCGCAACCTTGGCGCGGCCATCCGTCAGCTTGCCGCGAAAGGATTCGACCGCGAGGAAATCGTCGTATGCACCAAGGGCGGGTACCTCACGCCCGACGGTTCCATGCCCGCCGACCCCAACGAATATTTTTTCCGCGAATACATCCAGCCGGGAATCTTCAGCGCCCAGGATATTGCCGCCGGCAGCCATTGCATGACGCCGAAATTTCTGAAAAACCAGCTCGGCCGCAGCCTGAAGAATCTCGGCGTCGAGTGCGTGGACGTCTATTACCTTCATAATCCGGAGACGCAGCTCTCGGAAGTCTCGAAGGAGGAGTTTCTGAACCGCGTCCGTGAGGCATTTACGTTTTTCGAAGCTGCCGTCGAAGCTGGCGAAATCCAGTATTACGGGATGGCTACTTGGAATGGTTTCCGCCAGGACGCCCGCGCGCGCGACGCAATGCAGCTTGGAGAAATCGCGCAGATCGCCCAGGAAATTGCAGGAGGTAGGCATCGCTTCCGCTTCGTGCAGGTGCCATTCAACTTGGGGATGACGGAAGCGCTGACGCTAGGCAATCAATCGGTGCGCGGGCATCATCGAACGATCATGGAGGCGGCGAGTGAGCTGGACATTTCGCTGATCGCCAGCGCTTCGCTCCTGCAAGGCCAAGTGGCGAAGAATCTGCCGGAGTTCGTCGCGGAGGCTCTGGGGCTCGGAAACGACGCGGAACGGGCTCTGCAATTCGTGCGGTCCTCACCGGGAATCACCACCGCGCTGGTGGGAATGTCGCGCGTAGAGCACGTGAAAGCCAACGCGCGGCTTGTGAACGTCCCTCCCGCCACCGTGGACGAGTTCAGCAAACTGTTCGCGCGCGGCGAAGGCGCTTGAGGAAAAAGATTCGCCACAGAGAACGCAGAGCACACAGAGTTCGCGGAGAAAGAGAAAATCCACCGGCGTTAATGACGGAGGCGGAAAACCTCGTCGGCAAACCATGCGTTGATGGCGCGGCCCACTTGGTCGAGTTTGCCGGCAAAGAAATGATCGACCCCTTCAACGACCACGAGCTGATTCTCGCCGTGAAGTGTGGGAATGAGCGCTTTAACTTTTCTGATAGCGCCGTGTTCGTCGTTTCCTCCATGCACAAATAACTTCGGTTTGTTGCACTGGCGCAGGAATGAAAAATCGGTGCTGTTGACGGGAATGCCCAGCCCGATCAAGTGAGAGACGCGCGGGTCCTCGCAGCCCACACGCATGCCAACCCAGGCGCCGAAACTGAATCCCGCGACCATCAGTGGTACACCGGGAAACTCAGAAGCAAGAAAATCCAGCGCGGCGCGAACGTCGTCCCGCTCGCCAAGACCACGGTCGTGGACTCCAGCGCTGAGCCCTGCCCCGCGAAAATTAAATCGCAAAACAGGTATGCCCAGCGCATCCAGCGATTTCGCCGTCTGGTAAACCACTTTGTTGTGCATGGTGCCGCCAAAAAGCGGATGCGGATGGCAGACAACCGCCGCGAGCGGCGGGCGCGCGGGAGAGGACGGCTTCCACAGGATTGCTTCAAGTCGTCCGGCGGGTCCCTCCAAAAAGAAATTGCGCGTGTCGTGAGTGAGGGTCATCGATGCACAGTGAGCAAATTCGCAGTTTAGCGCATCGAAGGCAAAAGACCGAATGCCGCTGGAGGTTTTCCGCTCGCTTATTCCACGCGGCAAACACTGACGTCCAGCGCAATGCTGCCCTGCACTGGGGCGACGCGCACCACTTCGGAGAGAAATTCGCCGGCGCCATGCCAGGGCGCAGAAGCCGGATCTGCAAACGCAATTTTCAGATGATCTCCGGGCGAGTACTCGCGTTGACTGCGAAAGCGCATGCCCTTCGCCGAAACGTCGATGGTCATAGCCTCTTCAAACCAGGGAATCCGTTCAGGATGAACGCGGACAGGAATTGCGAGGGCCTTGCGCAAGCTGCCGCGCCGTTCGCTTTCACCACGATGCGCATTGCCGTTGGAATCAGAGCGCTGATGTTCTTCCAACTGGATCGCAACGGCAAAGGTCGCAGGGACATCGGCGATGCCGGTGGCGCGCGCGAGTTGGTCTAGTTTTGCGGAAAGCTCGCGGGCCGACTGGGTCTCGGTTTGATTTTTTTCGCGCGCGTTCGTGGCACGAATGACTTCAAACACTTCTTCGCAGCGAACGACCTGGGCGGCCACTTCAGGCTGTCCATCGCGAAGGGAAGCGTCGTACGGAAAAGTGACCCAGACACTCGTTCCGCAAGAATGTGTTTCTTTCGTAGAAAGCAGCAGGCCACCGCGCGAGGCGTCGATGGTTTCTGCTAATTCGATTTTCTGGCCGAAAGGCGTGGTCCAACGCAAGCGCGCAGGAAGTCGCATGCGCACGCGGCGGTGCCGGCGGGAATCCATAGGCGTAACAGTACTGCCCCAGGGGCCCATATAACCGTGAGTATAGTGCGCGCGTATGGAAACCGCCAAGACCTCGTACTAGGACAAAAATGTCTGATTTTCGCATTGCAGTTTCTCTGGGCCAGTGTTAGCTTTGCGAAAAGTTCCACAGCCCAGGGGGTATTGATGAGTGAAGGAGCGGACCGCCGCGAAGCGCGGCGATTCACGATGAGCCTTCCCATGCGGGTTTTACCGCGGGAGGCGAAAGAGCGTGAACTGGACGCGCAAACTCGCGATGTCAGTTACCGCGGACTGTACTTCCTTACTGACGCCGATTTCGAAGTCGGCAGCGAAATCGAGTTCGTAATCACTCTTCCGCAGCAAGTCACGCAGTCGGGTGACGTAAATATCCGCTGCCAGGGCGAGGTTGTGCGCATCGAGCCCACCGGGAACGGCAAAGTGGGCATAGCGGCGAAAATCGCGCGCTATGAATTCATTCCCGCCACGGCGACTGCTGCGTAGGATTTCTTCCCCCGCATTTTTTGGGCAACTGCCCCATCGCGCCAACATCTGAGTACAATATAGCGGAAGTTTTTGCTGGGGGAAGCTTATGTATCACTACGACGCGAAAATTGCGCTCGAGGAATTACAGGAAGACGCGCTGCTTCCGCATCCCGTAAAACTGCGCGATATGATTCTGCGAACGAAGCTGGGCCCGCAGGACGCGCAGCTTCTCAATCATGAATTTCAGGACTACCTGACGCGTTTCGGCGAACTGCAAAAAGTCGGTCGTGGAATTCTTGAAAAAATCGCCGTAGGGCAGCGCAAGTCAGCCTGATGCCGGTCACCGTGTCCGGAATTCCCCGCACATGAAGACCAGGCCGCGTGTGTTGCTGCTCTCTGCAACGTCCGGCGCCGGACACGTTCGCGCCGCGCAGGCTCTCGAAAAAGCCTTCCTCGCGCGGGGCGATTGCGCCGTGGAACATATCGACGCGCTCCAGTACGTCAGCAAACTTTTTCAGCGCGTTTACGACAAAGCTTATATTTCAATGGTGCGGCGCGCGCCGGAGCTGATGGGCGTGGTCTATGAACGGACGGACCAGCCGTGGCTGCACCTGCGGCGGCGGCTGGCGCTGGACCGCTTGAACACCGGTCCGATGATCCGCCTGCTGAAACGCGTCCAGCCGGACCTGTGCTTAGCGACACATTTTCTGCCGGCGGAAATCATCGCCTGGCTGATCGCCAAGCGAAAACTGCGCGCGCACAATGCTATCGTCGTCACCGACTACGACGTGCACGCCATGTGGCTTTGTCGCACGGTGGACCGCTACTACGTGGCCATCGATGAAGCGGCGGAATACCTGGCGCGCATCGGTGTGCCGCGTGAAAAATTGCGCGTGACTGGAATCCCTATTGATCCATTGTTCGCGACGCCAGTGAATCGTTCCGATGCACGGAAGCAATTGGGGCTCGATTCGAGCGCTATTGTAGTTCTCATCTCTGCGGGCGGTTACGGCATCGGCCCCGTCGAGCAATTAGTGAAAGACTTGCTGGCGCTGCAACGGCCATGGCAAATTGTGGCAATCGCCGGAAAATCTGAGAAGACCCGCAAGCGTCTGGAGGAATTGGCGATGCAAGCGGGAAAACTGCCGTCAGGCGCGCCGCGGCTTTGGCCCGTCGGATTCACCACGGAGATGGACAAATACATGGCCGCGGCAGACTTGATGGTGGGCAAAGCGGGCGGGCTGACCACGTCGGAAGCGCTTGCGCGGGGGCTGCCCATGGCCCTTATCGAACCGATTCCCGGCCAGGAGGGACGCAACGCGGATCATTTGCTGGAGGCAGGAGCCGCGATTCGGTGCAACAATTTGCCTGCGGCGGCGTGGAAGATTGCGGCCCTGTTGGATGATTCTGCAAAATTGGCAAGAATGCGGGACGAAGCGAAAAGCCTCGGCCGGCCCGGAGCCGCGGCGGCCATCGCCGAAGATGCCTTGCGGCTGTTAGACTGAGAACGCTGGGAAGATACTGGGGGAAGTGATTCGCGGTGAACGCCGCTGATCGCCACATTCGATGCGACGCCATACACTGCTGATTGATGCGGACGACACGCTCTGGGAAAACAACGTATTCTTCGAGAAGCTGATCGAGGATTTCATCAGCATCGTCGAGCCGTACGGCTATACCCGCGCTTACATTCGCCACATCCTGAATGAAACGGAACGCAAGAATATCCGGCAGTACGGCTATGGAGTGCGCAGTTTTGGGCGCTCGTTGGAAGAAACGTACATAAAACTCTCAGACCAGATGGCCAAGCGCGAGACGCTGGCGCTGATTCATAGCCGCGTCATCGACCTGGAGCGGACACCGCCGAAAATTCTGGATGGCGTGCCGGAAACCCTGGCGTATCTCACGGGGCGGCACCGCCTGATTTTATTTACGAAGGGCGAGCCCGCGGAACAGGCGGCGAAAGTCGAGCGATCCGGGCTGCAGGGATTTTTTGAATTTATAGAAATCGTCGCGGAAAAAGATCCTGAGACGTATGGCGGACTCGTTCACAAACACAAAATCGTGAAGACCCACGGCTGGATGATCGGCAACAGCCCTCGCAGCGACATCAATCCAGCGATGAAAATCGGGCTCAACGCCGTCTACATTCCTCACCAGCATACCTGGACGCTGGAACATGAACCGGTGCTGGCGGGCTCTGGAAAGCTGGTGATCCTGCCTGCCTTTCGAGAGCTGCGCAGTCATTTCTAAAGCGGTTCCAGTCCGGCCGGGCTGCCCAAATTGGACGTTGCACCCGGCGCAGTATGCCCCAATCTAACCCTTTGCAGTTTTCGGAAAGGAGTCACCGGTGTCCACCACAGCAATTTCTCCGCAAACCGATTGGCGGCAAGAGTGGTTCGAAATTGAAGATGCGACGTACTTGAATTTGGCGAGCCAGTCGCCGACGCCGAAAGTTTCCATTCGCGCCGTGCAGGCTGCGCTGGAAGCAAATAAATACCCGCACCAGAAGCCGGACTCGACATTTTTCGAAGTGCCCAACCGCATCCGCGCATCCATCGCGAAGCTGATCGGCGGAAAACCTGAAGAGATTGCGCTGACCAGCGGGGCGAGCGCGGGTGTGGCAGCGGTTGCGTACGCGCTGACGTGGAAGCCGGGCGACGAGGTTGTCACCGCAAAGGGCGAGTTTCCGCTGCAATATGCAACTTGGAAACCGATGGAGGAACGCGAAGGCCTGAAATTGAAAATTATTTCGCCGCGCGAGCGGTTTATCACGGCGGACGATTTTGTCGCCGCGATGACTCCGCGAACGCGGCTTGTTTCCGTGAGCATGGTGCGATACGACGACGGCTCCCTGCTGGATGCGGCGCGCGTTGCGGAGGCGTGCCACAAACAGGGGGCGCTTCTTTTGCTGGACGCCAGCCAGAGCTGCGGCGCGATTCCCATGGATGTGAAACAACTGGGCGCCGACTTTATTGTATCTGCCGGGTACAAGTGGCTGCTGGGTCCTTTCGGCACAGGATTTTTCTGGGCTAAGAGCGAACACCTTGGGATGGTGCGGCCGGGGCCGTTTTATTGGATGGCATTGATGGGGTCGCACAATTTCTCGGCCCTGAACTTTGACGACCCGAAACCGGCGGCGAACGCGAAGCGGTGGGATTCGCCGGAGTCGGCCAGTTATTTCAATTTCAATCTGGTGGCGATGGACGTGTCCGTGGATTTTGTGGTGCGCATGGGACCAGAGCTGGTGGTGGCGCACAACCGGAAATTGATCGAGCTGATGTTCGAGCGTTTGCCAAAGGACCGCTTCGTTCCGACGAGTCCACTGGATCCGGCGCGGCGCGGCTCGTACGGATGTTTTGCGGCGCGAAGTCCGGAGAAAACTGCGGAACATTATCAACATCTGCGGAAAGAAAATGTTGTGGTCAGCTTGCGCGAGGGCAACATTCGCGTTTCGCCTCATTTATATAACACCGAGCGGGACATCGACCGGCTCATCAGCGTGGTTACTCCGTGAGCCAGCAGGAGGGCTGGCCAAAGATTGCTGTCGTTGGTGCGGGCGCTGTGGGCGGATACTTCGGCGGGCTGCTGGCGCGTGCTGGAGCGCCGGTAGTGATGATCGGGCGTGCGGCGTTTGTGGAAGCTGTTAAAAAGAATGGACTTTTCCTCGACACATTACAATTTCAGGAAAGCGTGCGCGTTGAAGCGTCCACCGAACTGAGCGCGGTGCGTGGGGCGGAAATTGTTCTTTTTTGCGTGAAGACCACGGACAACGCAACGACGGCGCGGGAGCTGACCCCACTGCTCGCTCCTGACGCGCTCGTGCTCAGCATGCAAAATGGCGTGGACAACGTGGAACAAATTCGCGCCGCGGCGGGGATCGATGCGCTGCCTGCGGTCGTGTACGTTGCGGCTTCAGTGCCGGAACCTGGACGCGTGAAACATGTGGGCCGCGGTGATCTGGTTGTGGGACCGGAGAACGAGAAGACCAAGCGCATCGCGGCGCTTTTCTCGCGCGCGCAAGTACCTTGCCGCATTTCGGAAAATATTGAGGGCGAACTCTGGACCAAGCTGGTGTGGAATTGCGCGCTGAACGGCGTTTCAGCGCTGGGCCACGCGAAGTATGGACTGATCGCCTCCAGCGCGGATGCGTGGAAAGTTGTCGAGACGGCGGTGTATGAAGTGCTGGCGGTTGCGCGGGCTGCGGGGATTCATCCGCCGGGGTTGGAAGACCCGAAGGCGGCGCTGGCGGGCGCGCTGAAAATCGCCACGCAGATGGCGGAGGCGCTTTCCTCAACCGGACAAGACTTGAATCGCGGCAAGCGCACGGAGATCGATTCGCTGAATGGTTACATTTCGCGCCGGGGCGCGGAACTTGGCGTTCCCACGCCCGTGAATCACGCGTTGTTCGCCTTGGTGAAGCTGGCTGAAGGACGTTCGTAGCAGCGACACCCCTGCTCGCCCTTGGGGAGGTTTCTAGTTAACAATAACTGGACTCCCTCCCCCCTGTTTTTTGTAAGTGTTGCATCTAAACGACTTGGAGATTCGTGTAAGTGGTTTAGAATCAACACTTGTGGACCCTTCCACAAGTGTTGATTCTAAAGATAGTTAGGGACGCGTTTTCCCAGCACTTTGACAAGTGTTGATTTTAATTGACTTAGCGCAATCCCTCTAAAAGAGAGAACTTCCCAGCGAGAAACGTGCGTCGGAGTTGGGGTCCTCTTCGGGTCAGGAAAGGCCGCAGCCACAATACTCTGGCTGACAAGATTGGTACTGGTGGATGCAAGAAAGCGGCGAGCCGCCGCACTCCCAAGAAACCCGCACTCTTACCTGCCGAGTATAGTAGCAAAGAAACTAAGGGCGGTCAAGAGAAGTTTGCGAAGCGCGTCAAACCTCGGGGAGCGGGATTAGCGGTCGGGCGGGGCGTGGAAGGGGATGTGGACGATGGCTTCGAGTTCGACCGGGACTCCTTGTTTGGTGGCGGGGCGGAATTTCCACTGGCTGAGGGCCTGCATGGCGTTGGCGTCGAGCTCGGGGTCGAGGCCACGAACCAACTGAATGCTGTCGACTGAGCCGTCGCGACGGATTACCCCATAGAGGACGACCTCGCCCTCGACGTGCTCGTTGATCAGGGTGGGCGGATACTTCGGGTCGATCTTTCTAATTGGCCCGGGAGCAGAGACTTCCGATGAATCCGCCGGTGGGGCACCTGAGTTCGCGCGCATCTCGGAAAAATTTAGAATCCAGCTTCCCGTGGCGCTGTTGAGGTTGGGCATGTTGACGAGCATTTTGTAGATCTTTCTTGAGGCGAAGATCTGCTCGGGCTGTGCAGCGGGGGAAAGTGCCGCGAAATTCGGAGGCCCGGTTCTTTCCGGGGCGTCATCGGGCTTGGCGTGGGGATCAGGCTTGAGGATCAACGAACGCGGAGCAGGTGCGCTGATTTTTGCTGATCCTCCGGCGCCCGAATTCCCGTTGTTTGCGGGCGGATGCCCTCCGCTGATGCTCACGTCCATGCCATTTTTTCCGCCGCCGTTGCCTGTTCCAGTTCCACCGCTACTCGCCGGTCCGCCACCTGCCCCACCGTTGGCGCCGGGCGTTCCGTTCGGCGAGCCGCCGGGAACGCCAGGTTGCTTGCCTTCTGGCGAAATGGAGACGCGCGCGGCTAGATTCCCTTGTGGCGGAACGACGGGCGCGGGCGGGCCGGGTGTCGCGGACAGGGCGATGAAGGTTGCGGCATTACCGGATTGGGCGGAGCTTACTTCCGGCGCAGGTTCGACTTCACCCGTTTGCCCGCGGGGGGCCAGGCGCGGAGCGGCGCCGGCGTTCAATTCCATCTTTGGACGCGCGGGGGCGTTTGGCAACATGGACGGCGCGATATCGCCCAGCTTTTGGCCCAGCGTCGGGATATCGGGAGCCGGTTCAGCGGTCAGCTTGACCTTCCGAAGTTGACGCGGTCGCAGCTTGGTCAGTGTTTCCTGGCTGATTTCTAGGCGCGGACGCGCGGGACCAGTCGTCTGCTGGAGCTGCACGATATTGGGGAGGTTGGGAAGGATCTTCGGCGGCTCGGGGGGAGCGGCGGAATTGATCAACGTCTGGCGCGGATGCGTCGGGCGGACAGGGTCGGTAAAGATACGCTGGCGCGGATGGAAAGCGTCGGCGCCTTCGGGAGGCAGGGGCTTATTTGGTTCGCCGCGCGGGCTAGGTTTGGCCTTGGGAGCCTTCATGTCCACTAACGGAAAGTCATTGATAGGGCCGGACCAGGTGAGCTCCGTGTTATCGAATTCGGAGTAGTGGCGGGGCGACGCGGGGAGTTGCGGGAACGGCATGAGGACAAAAACAAAGTGCCACAAGGCGGCGGCTACCAGAGCGCGGCGGGGAATGCGGCGCTCGACCCAGCATTCTTTGAAGAAGCTGCCGTCCAGAAAGTCTTTTGGGATGCTCGTCCAGGTCAGAACGGCAGCGATGCTGCTGAAGATGCCTTGATGGAAGGAACCCCAGGCGACATCCAGCTTCGGTGGTTTTATCGCTGGCGGACGCACGGGCGCGACGGGCCTGATGGCCGGTCCCAAGAGATCGGAAGCCTGGAAGACCCGGTTCAAAGACATTTCCCTGCCGATTATAGCAAGATGCGCGCGGGGCTCGGCGCGGTGAATCCGGCGCGCCCCAGTCTCCTCCGTGGCAACCTCAAAATCAATTCGTCACCAGCTAAAGCCGCATTGAATACGGCAACTAATGGCACAACTGAAGCCGTGCCCTGATGGGCACATCTCGATAGATGAAACCCGCTGGCGGGGGTTTACTCGGCCGAGCTGCTTTCGCCGCCCGGGGAAACACCCGGATCGCCACGGGGGCGGTAAAAGCTCAGGGCGGCATCGCCCTGTCTTAGAACGCGGAACCTCTTTAGCGCGCCGGGTTCTTCGGGCAAGTCGAAGTTGCGGCGATGCTCGGCGACTACCATGCCGCCGAGTGCGAGAAGATCCGCGGAACCCAGGAATTCTAGCACGCGGGAGTAGTCTTCGGCAGCAGCGTAAGGGGGATCGAGGAAAATGTGGTCGAATGCGGGCGCGCCGGAGTTTTTTCGAGCCGCGAGCATGGCGAGGCCGCGAAGAGCATCCACGGAGAGCAAGGTCACGGCAGAGGTGATCCCCAGCGATTCGAGATTGCGGCGAATCAGGGTGACGGCTGGGGCGTGATTTTCGATGAAGACGACTTCGGCGGCGCCGCGGCTGAGGGCTTCGATGCCGATGGCGCCGGTTCCGGCGAAGAGATCGACGAAGCGGGAGCCGGAAATGTTGGAGGCCAGCACGTTGAAGAGCGTTTCGCGGAGGCGGTCACTGGTGGGACGCAGGGCGAGGCCTTTGAGGCTCTTCAGGATGCGGCTTCGGTAGGTTCCGGCGATGACGCGCATAAGTGCCGTTATTAGTTGTTAGTTTTTGGTTCTTAGTCAAGGAACAAAGAATCCGGTCAGTGGACCTGCTGGACGGATGCGCGGCGGCGGCCGCCGCCTGGTTATCGGCAGGTTTCCGTGCTTGTCCGATAAGCCAACATGTCAGGACTAGTAGCGATGGGGGAGGGTCACCGATACAAGTCCTGTCACTTGAGGTTGTGTTTCTTTAGAAGGTCGATGACATACCGGACGGGAATAACAATAGCAAGCCCTGAATTGGAGAAAAGCTCTCGATTTCCGACACTCGCCTGCTCATGGTTGCCATCGCCATATACGACAGGAGCCATATCGTACGCAACACAGACGCCAATCACCTTGCCCGTTTCGACCGAAAAGGCTGGCCCTCCGCTGTTTCCTGGATTTACGTGCATGTCTCCAATGTAAAAATCGGCTGTATCTGGTGCCACAAAGCCGGGAGGGGCACCTGGGACCTGCGCAGGGACGCTGTCGTAGGCCCATGAGGATGCCAAATTTCCCGACGTAGTGATCAACACTGTTTGATTAAGGGGGTAGCCAGAGACGGCGATCGCCTCCCCGTCTCGTGGACGAGCGGGTGATGAAAGCATGGCGACACGGTGCAGGTAACCGATTGTTTCCTTCGGTGTCTTAATGAAGTGTGGCTTGTCCGTGAACGGGTTAATTTTCAGTTTCAATAGGGCGAGGTCGTGGCGGACATCCTCTTCGACGACTTCGCACTCCGTGAAGTTAAAGCTGGCTCGGATATTTAGCGTGGCACCTCCGGACTTGTAGTTTTCGAGATTCGGAAGCGCCAGTCCCACGACAAGGGACTTATGGCTTCCGGTTTGAATAGCCTGAAAACTCTGGATGACATGACGAGCTGTGACTGCATACCCTTCAGCACTCACGAGAAAGCCGCTGCCGAGGGTGACATAGGTCGGCCTTGATGGGAGCTGAAACTGTCCAGTTGTGCTAGAAGCATGCTCGATCCGGACAGAAATCTGCACAACTGAAGGCCGCATGAATTCAATGGCTTCCGGCAACGCCATCTTTTTTATGGGCTTTAGGCGGTCGGCCGTCGACTGTTGAACTTGCGTGCTTGGGCCCAGCAAGGCTAGAACGCTAGCAACTACGACTGGGATTCTTAACACTAATAGGCTCCTCTCCAGCTAGTTTACTCCCCAGAGTTAGAACGATCGAAGGAGGATTCCTTGCATCCGGACCAGTGGAATTGCCCCAAGAGTGGGTATGGGCCGTAACTCCCTATAAATGCAGACGAGCGAATGGCGCTAACGCATCAGCCGATGCGGGCGAGGTGGTAGCGGCGTTGCCATTCGGGGGGGAGCTGTCGGAGGAGGCGCTGCATGGCGTCCTGCTGCGCGGAATCGGCAGCGAGGGCGAAGGCTTCGCGGCGGGCGAGTTCGAGGAGTTCTTTGTCGCGCAGAGGATTGGCGATGTGGAAGCCCAGATTGCCGGCCTGGCGAGTGCCGAAAAATTCGCCGGGGCCACGGAGGAGGAGATCGGTTTCGGCGATTTCGAAACCGTTGGAGGTGCGGACCATGGTTTCGAGGCGGGCGCGGGCGACGTCGTCTTTGGCGACCGCTGAGCGGTCGACGGTCATGCGAAAAGGGGCGACGAGAATG
>WNFP01003010.1_pt1 | contig 13472 bp, 7 predicted proteins | sample 5400201 | NCBI WGS metagenome assembly WNFP01 (sample SAMN13153355, study PRJNA577476) | soil metagenome | isolation source: 115 cm saprolite under Madrone tree | place: USA:California | collected 2016-06-14
CTTGCTTACCGGCGCATGATGGATCGACAAGGCACCTGACTTTGGCGAAGCCGCCACTCTCTGTCTATCGCGCCAAGCGCGACTTTTCCAAGACCGAAGAGCCCTCGGGTCAAGCTAAGGTGGCGCCCTCGCCGCGGTTGCGGTTCGTCGTACAGAAGCACGCGGCGCGCCAGTTGCACTATGACCTTCGCCTGGAGTTCGACGAGGTGTTCAAGTCCTGGGCAGTCGCTCGAGGTCCTTCCCTCGATCCAAAGGACAAGCGCCTGGCGGTGGAAGTCGAAGATCATCCGCTGGACTATGGAGACTTCGAGGGCACGATTCCCAAAGGCGAGTACGGCGGCGGCACGGTGCAACTCTGGGACCGCGGTTATTGGAGTCCGGAAGGCGGTAAATCGCCGCAAGAAGCGTTCGACGGCGGCGATTTGAAATTCACCTTGGATGGAGAACGGCTGCACGGCAGCTGGGTCTTGGTGCGAATGCGCGGAGATCGGTACGGCGGCAAGCGAACCAATTGGCTATTGATCAAACACCGGGATGCCAGCGCAAAGCCCGGCGACGCCGATGAACTACTCGACGAGGATCGCTCCGTCGCGTCGGGGCGAACCCTCGAGGAAATTGCCGATGGTATCGGCAAGCGACCAAAGCCGTTCATGCTGGCAACGTCAAAGGCGGCGCGGGCGGATGCCGTGTGGACTACCAAGCCACCCGCCAAGTCCTCCCCGCCGGCCCGTCCCGAGCCCGTGATCGTCGGCAACATGCCGAATTTTGTGGAACCTCAACTCGCCAAGCTCGCCGATCGACCGCCCGAGGGATCGGGTTGGGCGCACGAAGTGAAGCTCGATGGTTATCGCGCGCAGCTGCGGGTGTCCGGCGGCGAGAGCAGGATCCGCACCCGTACCGGTCTTGATTGGACCGATCGGTTCGCCGCCATCGCCAAAGACGCCCAGGTTCTCCGCGACTGCCTGATTGACGGAGAAGTCGTGGCGCTCGATGAGCGCAATCTACCCAATTTTGGCGCGCTTCAGGCTGCCCTGTCCGAGGACAAGTCTGAAGATCTTGTGTTCTTCACGTTTGATCTACTGTTTGACGGACGGGAGGACCTGCGCACGCTGCCTCTGGCAGATCGCAAGGCGCGCTTGGAGACACTATTGAAGGCGCATGGCATCAGCCACCGGTTGCATTTCGTCGCGCACATAGTGTCGGGTGGACAGGCCGTCTATGAATCCGCCTGCAAAATGGGTCTTGAAGGCATAGTCTCGAAACAATTGGCTGCGCCCTATCGTTCAGGCCGCTCGGGAAGTTGGCTCAAGACCAAGTGTCGTGCCGGACAGGAGGTGGTGATCGGCGGATGGACCACGGAAGCCGGAACCGTCCGTTCATTACTCGCAGGAGTCTACCGCGACGACGAGTTCGTTTACGTCGGCCGCATCGGCACCGGATACGGACGCGAGGTCGCGAAGTCACTTCTACCGCACCTCAAGAAATTGACGCGGGCAAAGAGCCCATTCCAAGGCGACACCGCGCCGCCCAAGGAAAAAAACGTTCGCTGGGTTGAACCCAGCCTGGTCGCTGAAATCGAATTTGCCGGTTGGACCGACACGGGCAACATTCGCCAGGCCTCTTTCAAGGGTCTACGTGAAGATAAGTCGGCACGCGACGTCGTTGCAGAAATCCCAGCACTAACAGCAGCCGCCGACACTCCGTCAAACCAGGAGCGCAAACCGATGGCCAAGAAACGATCCAGCGGGAAAGAACGCACCGACCGATCGAACGCGACCTCCGCGAAGAGTCCTGGCCCGGTCGTCGTCATGGGGGTGACGATTTCAAAACCCGACAAGGCGCTCTGGGCGGACGCGGGCGACGGTGCTCCCGTGACCAAAGCCGACCTAGCCCGATACTACGAGGATGTCGGCGATTGGATGTTGCCGCACCTCGAGGGCCGCCCCTGCTCTCTCGTCCGGGTGCCGGACGGAGTGGGCACCGAGCAATTCTTTCAGCGTCACGCGTCGGCCGGCATGTCGGATCTTCTGACCTCCGTGAAAGTCAGAGGCGACAAAGCGCCGTACGTGCAAATCGATCGGGTCGAGGCGTTGATCGCGGCCGCGCAGGTTGCCACGCTGGAAATCCATCCTTGGAATTGCGCGCCCGGCAATCCAGAGGTCGCCGGTCGGCTGGTGTTCGATTTGGACCCCGCGCCGGATGTGAATTTCGACGCGGTCATCGCCGCCGCGATCGAAATCCGCGATCGGCTCAAAGCGACCGGCCTCGAATCCTTCTGCAAGACCACCGGGGGCAAGGGCCTCCATGTGGTGACCCCGCTGACTGCAGGTAAGAGCGCCGTTCAATGGCCCGTAGCCAAGAATTTTGCGCACATCATTTGCGCGCAAATGGCTCACGATAGTCCGGGGAAATATCTCGACAACATGTCGAAGAGCCGGCGCGTCGGCAAGATCTTCCTGGACTACCTGCGCAACGACCGGCTGTCCACGGCGGTGGCGGTGCTGTCGCCACGGGCGCGCGACGGCGCCCCCGTTTCGATGCCGGTTCTGTGGAAGGACGTTCGCCGCGGCTTGGATCCGAAGAAATTTACGCTGAGGAGCGCCCCAGCATTGCTGCGCAAGGCAAAACCGTGGGAGGGTTATGCGGAAGCGGCGCGGTCTCTTGCGGATGCCATTCGTGCGGTCACTGGGGCGTCCACGGCAAAAGTACGGCGTACTTGAGTAGCTCTCCATTCCCTTCTCGATCGGCCGCGCCAATTTGTCGTTCGCCCCGCCGAAATCTACCAACCCAGGTATCCTTCCATGCATGCACCCGCGCGCGACACTGGCGGCCACGATCCTCGCATCGAGCCTCGCTTTCATCGACGGCTCGGTCGTCAACGTCGCCCTACCCGCGCTCGCACACGATCTCAAGGTCAATCCTGCCCATTTGTCATGGACGATCAATGCCTACTTGTTGCCGCTCGGCGTGTTGATCTTGATCGGCGGCGCGTTGGGCGATCGTTTGGGCCGGCGCCGCTTGTTTCAAATTGGGCTCTCGATTTTTGCTGCGGGCTCGCTCGCTTGTGCCGCGGCCCCTTCCCTCGCCTGGCTCCTGGCCGCCCGCGGCTTGCAGGGACTGGGAGCCGCGCTGCTGATGCCGAACAGCCTTGCCATACTCGGCGGCGCATTTACGGGCGAGGCGCGGGGCCGCGCAATCGGCACCTGGGCCGCGGCCGGTGCTCTGGCCGGCGCTTTGGGACCCGTCCTTGGCGGATGGGTAGTCGATACGGTGGGATGGCGGGCGATTTTTCTCATCAATCTACCGATCGCGGCAGGTGCTGGGTATTTGGCCTGGAAGTATGTCGAGGAGCGCAAGCAATCCAACGGCGCCGCGCCGCTCGACGCCGCCGGTGCCGGTCTCGCGACCGTCGGGCTGGGGTTGCTCACCTGGGCGCTGACGAATGCGTCGGAGTCTCGCGAGGCGTATTCGTCATCGGGGGCGGCGGTGAGCGGGATCCTTCTGCTCGGTGCATTCGTGTGGCGTGAGGGCAAACTGGGAGACCGGGCCATCATGCCGCTGGCGATGTTCGCCGCGCCCACGTTTGTCGGGCTCACGCTGCTCACATTCTTTCTCTACGGCAGCCTGGGCGGTCTGGTGGTTTTATTGCCGTTCTTCCTCATCAAGATCGAAGGTTGGTTGGCGATCGCCGCCGGCGCGGCCCTGCTGCCGCTACCTGTCCTGATTGGCGTCGGGTCGAGGTTGATGGGCCGGGTGGCGGCGCGCTATGGAGAACGACTGCCGCTGACCATCGGCTCCGGCCTCGTTGCGATTGGACTTGCCCTCTACGGCAGGATCGGAACTCACAGTGGCAACTATTGGCTGGATGTCTTTCCGCCCACTCTTCTGGTTGCCCTTGGGATGGGCGCATGCGTCGCGCCTCTGACGACCGCCGTCATGACCTCGGTCGACGCGAATCACGTGGGGCTGGCCTCGGGGTTCAACAGCGCCGTGGCGCGCATTGCCGGGCTGATCGCGACTGCGTTGCTGGGATTCGTGTTCGCGCGGCAGGATTCCAGCGAGTCCTTCATGGTCGGATTTCGCGCGGCAGCGCTGATCGGCGCCGCCTCGGCCGCGTTGGCGGCCGGCTCCGCGCTGTGGCTGATCCGTCCGCGGGCCGCGCACGGCCGTTGATCTCGTTCAGGCGCTTTCCGCGATGACCTTCAGCACCGCCTGCGCCACGCGCTCATCGATTTCCGCTGCATGCTGGAGATGCACGGGGTAGCGGATCAAAGCCTGCATCTTCCCGTCAGCGAGGTGCATCTGAACCTGCGGCGTGGCGTCGCTCACGGAACTCGATGCGGTGGTTCGCTCGATCTCCTTTGTCTGCCGCACGATTTCTTCCGTGTAATTGCTCGAGACGGCGCTGATCGCGGCCAGCAATCTATCCTTCAATGCGGCGTAATCCTTGACGGTGGGCAGGGTCAGTGTCGTCTCGTGCCAGGACAGATTCACGCCTGGGATTTGCTTGAACAGTCCGCCTGAAGCTTGGAACACGATCAGATTAGCAAACGCGACGACCCTCCCGGTAGGTCCCAAGGGTCCTTGTTGATTGAGTTCCATGAGATGCATTCGCACCAACCCCAAGTCGATCACTTCGCCGACGACGGTGCCGATCTGGATTCGGTCTCCGACCCGAATTCCATACTTTCCGATCAGGAAGAAATATCCGACGACGGATACGAGCACGCTTTGCATGGCAACGGCGAGGCCGGCGGTGATCAACCCCGCGAATGTGGCAAAGGTGCTGATTTCGCTGACGAAGCTCAAGCCCACGACCGCGATGACGATGGTCCAGAGAACGATCGTCCGCACCAGCAGTAATTGATAGCGGCGGCGCGGCTCCCGCGCATAGCGAAGGACTGCGCGCTTCCAAATTTCCGCAAGCACGAACACCACGGCCAATATGCCGGCCACGATTCCCAATCGAACCGAGAGCGCCGTCAAGGCATCGTGATATTGCCGTTCAGCGGAATCCCGCCAATTGCCGAGGTTATGCTGATACTGCTGCAGCAGTACCCGTTCCTTGGTCAACGGGATCAGAATTTCGGACGTTTGCTTGAACAGCCACGCCAGCGTATCGAATTGATTGCGCAGATCTCGCAGTGTCCCGCTGCCGGCGTTGTCCGCCTGCGCCGCGAGCGCATCGCCGCGGGCCGCGTACGTCTTCAATTGTTTGAGAGGCTGCGCGCTGATTTTGTCGAAAGTCTCCGCCAGCGCAGCCGTATGGCGGCCGATGAGGTCGATGGTGCTGATCTTGTTCCGCTGCCGCAGTACCTCGGTAGCGAGATCCCATATCCCGTAGCGCTCCGGTGCCGCCCTGTTGCCGGCGCTGCCGGCCGGGGAGCTTAAGCTCGGGCTCGCGGTGGGCGATGAAGCGGTGACGGATGGCGCGGCGGTGGCATTGACGCCCGAACTGGGGACCGTCGCCGCGATTGCGTCGATCTGCGCCTTCAGGGCATTTGCACCCGCCGCTTTGGGGTCATTGGCATTGACGAACTCCGTCATCGTGTCGAGAAGATTCTTCCTTGCATTGACCATCGCGAGCTCGCCCTGCAGCTCGGTCAGTGTCGCTTCGATGTTCTGCTTGTCCGTCCCGGAAGAGGCGAGCTTGTGCCGGGCGGCATCGATCTCCTGCTGAATGGACTGGCGCAGCGCGTCCAATTGATTCTGATGCTGAGTGAGCGACTGCGGCGATGAGGCATCGGCGCCGCCCTGGTCCGCGCCCGCCTCACTGCTGAGGAGTTCTGCATTCGCCCGAGCGATGTCGAAGGCCAGCCCGACCACCTTGTCGGCCGTCTGTCGATTGGCAAACAGGATCAAGAGATCGCTCGGCTGAGTGGCATTTTGCTGCTGGGTTCCCAGCGTGCGATACCAGTCGACCGTTTCGTCCAAAATTTGGACGACCTGTTCGCCGGTCAATACCGAGACGCGGGCGGTTGACGCACCCCCGGCGGAGGGATCATTCGGTTCCACCGCCTCAACCCCACCCATGTAGAGGCCGGCGATGGCAAGCAGGACGATCAGGGCGTGGGGGCGCATTGCAAAATGCTACCCCAAGTAGTCGACCACCGCGCCGAATCGATCAGGGAAGCGCCCGCGCGCCCGCACCGCCGGCCGGTGCGGCGCAACCGGCGCGGCGCAACCAATGGCTAATGAGCCAGCTGGAAATTCGTGGACACCGCCCAGCCTTCATTGCCGAGTTCATCGGTGACCTTCCACCACACACCCATTTTGTCGCCCGTCGGATAGAGCATCATCCCGGAATCGAGGTCGCGCACGACCTTGGATTTCAAGTTCGAATCCGTGTACAGCTTGGCCGGTTTCGCCATCAAGACCGACTGCTGCACATTGTCGGCCTTGGCGTCCGGGGCGGCGTTCTTCAAATCGCCGACCAGTTTCACGTAGGCGTCGAGGTAGGCCATGGTGACCACTTGGCCGATTTCCGTATTGGCGTAGCTGCTGGCGCCGCCGGCCGCGAAGCCGCCGAAGAAACCGCCGCCGCCGCCGCCCATCCATCCCAAGTCGGTTTTCTTGGCATGGCCCTGCTCCAACGCCACCTGCTCCGTCGAGCGCACGTCGGTCAGGGTGAGTACCACGTCTGCCGTCTTGCTCTTGAGGCTGACTCCGCCCACCAAGGCGCCGACCCCATGCGGCAGCAAACCGCCGAGCATGCCGCCGATATTGGTGCCCCCCGAGTTGCGGTTTTGATTGGCGATGTCGGGAACGAGCACATAGTCGGCGGCCTTCATTTGACCCTTGCCGATATTCGAGCCCACGCGTTGCTCGCCGCTGGCCGCCAGCGCCCTTTCCGCCTGGGCTGCCTGCAATCCCTTGCCCCGATCGACCAAGGTAAAGCACTTGGACTGCGACACGAAGACCTTGATCAGGGCGGCGGGCGAATCCAAGTTGAGCGCGGTCCACCACTGATTTTGCGGTTCGGTAACCGCCAGGGTGCCGATTTTCTTGTCACAGACGGGAATCGCAGGCGGCGGCGCCTCGGCGCCGAGAGCGGCTGACGCCAGCGTGGCGCCCCCGGAGGTCAACGACAGCGCGAGGCAATAGCGAGCAACGGTGCAAGAGACCTTCATTTTAATTCCCCCTTTGATTGAGCCCCGAGACGGACGCACCCTCCCCTGGGTGTCTAAGCCCTGGCAAAAGCCAAGGCGCTGATGATGGCTTTGTAAAAAATACCATAGCGTGCCGCGGGGCGCGACGAGCCGGGGCAACATTTGTCAGAACTGCGTCCGGCTCGAGTCCGATGGCGATGGAGAAACGCGCGAGAAACGCCGTCTCCGGTCGTAGGAGGAGCCGGGAAGTTAAAGTATCACGTCACTTAGCATCGGTATATTATTGTTTTAGCACATTAATATGTTGGTTATTTGGAACCACGTGGTGTGTAAGAGAACTTTTGCCCGGCGATGGCGGCTGCATACATGAGTCCACCCTTCGCAATGGTGAATACCGCCATGCCATTCTCGTAGTGGCCGGTCGCTCTCGCGTTCTTCTCGCCGCCGCTTGCTTCGGCAGCAGTGCCGTTGGTGCCCGCGCTCGCGGATGCGGCTGCGGTGATCGCGACCGCGCTTGCGCCGGCCGCAAACTCGAAGGAACCCGATTCGAATTCATCCAGCGCGCGCTTGTCCTCGAAGAAGATCATCTGGCTGTAGGCTTTGCCGCCGGCCTGGAATCCGACGCTGACCTGACCCATCGTGGTATCGCCGACGTAGCGACCATGCGCATATACATGACCTTTGCCCAATGCGCCACCCACGAGGAAGCCACCCTCACCGACCGTCGGAAATACGGCATACCCATAGCTCTTGCGGAAGAACGAGGCACTTTCGCCCGCATTTCTGAATAGATTGATGGTATCGGTGTATTCACTGGCGTGAGCCATGCCCGCCATCAGCAAGAGTGCGGGTGCCAGCTTGAGAGCCCGGGAGATTGATTTCATGTGAGAGTTACCTCCGAATCATGCGGTTCATGAGATGCTCGAGCGCCGCACGCAGGTCGCTGCATTGACCCGTGTGCACCGGCGATGTCTGCACGATGGTGCTTTTGGGAGAGACCAACCAATGAAATCGCTCGCGCGCGGACAGTTTGCCGATCGGCCCTGCGTCCGCCCCGCCCAAGCAGATCGCAGGAATGGTCGCCAAAGTGCTCCGGACGAGTTCGAGGTCCACGCCGGCATCCAGTGCCAGCAGTGCCGCTTCGTCAAGCTCGATACTTGCCTCCAGCACGCGCTCGATGTCGCAGGACAAGATGATTCCGGCATTGACGAACTCGCCGCGCTCGACGCGCGGGACCACTCGCACGATCGCATAGTCATAGGTGCGAAGATCGTGCACGAATCGCCTCCTGTACGAAGACATCGGAAGACTGCATCCGCAGGATGAAATAATTCAGATAGGCCTCTCGCTGCGCGTGCATGCCTGCAAATCCCGGATCCTCAGCCAGCCAGGAGTCGGGGATCAACCGGACTATGCTCGCGAACTTGTCCGCCGTGAACAGCGAGGCCATCTGCGCGTCGGCTTGCGCCAGCGCGCTCGCGAACTTCAGCAATACATGATCCTTGATCAACGCGAACGGCGTCGTCGCGTGCCGATCGGCGCTGTTCCACGCGTGATGGAAATAAAGGGACGCCCCGTGGTCGATGAGCCAAAGCCGCCGGTGCCAGATCAGCATATTGACGTTGCGCACCGTCCGGTCCACGTTGCACACGAACGCATCGAACCATACGATGGCCGACGCCAGCTCCGCGTCGGGCACGAGGACCAGCGGATCGAAGGTGACGGAGCCGGGCAGATAATCCAAGGCAATATTCAAGCCCGCGCTCGCGTCGATGAGACTATGGATCTCGTCATCGGGTTCGGTGCGGGCCAGCTCCGCCGGGAGTTCGACGAAGACGATTTCCGGCACCGGCAGACCCGCCGCGCGTCCGATTTCGCCCGCCAGCAGCTCTGCGATCAGGGCCTTGGGCCCCTGCCCCGCGCCCCGGAACTTGAGCACGTACAGACCGTCGTCGTCGGCTTCGATGATTGCCGGCAGGGACCCTCCCTCGCGCAGCGGCGTCACGTAGCGGCTGGCGGTAACGGTTCTCAGCTTCATTGTGCCGCAAGCTTACCGGATACTTAAGATGCGGTATCGAACGCCGAGCGGGCGCGTCCGCCTAGTCAGCGCATCCAACGAGGCGGCGGCGAACCTGCCTGCGCGGCCCCAACGCCTGCTGAATCGCCATGGCGATTTCATATTGATTACAGGGCTTCGCCAGCCTGAGTATTCCGAGCGACCCGGCATCCCCGGGAAGCTCCGCGTAGCCGGTCGCCAAGATGACGGGAAGGTCGGGATACCTTTCTTGAAGGCTCCTTGCGAGTTGCAGCCCCGTCATTGCCGGCATGGCATGATCCGTAATCACCACGTCGATCTCCAGACCTGAGGCGAGCTTGGCAATCGCCTCCGCACCCGAATGCGCCTCGATCGGGGTGTGTCCAAGATCCTCGATCATGGCCGACATTCCCGTCATCACCAACAAGTCATCGTCGACAATGAGCACGGTACATGGTCCGATGTAGGGCGCCGGGACGGACGGCGGAACATCGCCGTCGGCGGCTTGTGTTGCTGCTTTTGCCATCGGCAGGCTCAACTCGATCGTCGTGCCCACATTGGGCTCACTGTGGATGCGCAGCAGTCCGCCGGATTGCGCGGCGAGACCATGCACCATGGACAAACCGAGTCCCGTTCCCTTGCCGGGTCCCTTGGTGGTGAAAAACGGCTCGGTTGCCTTGGCGAGCGTCATCTCATCCATTCCGATCCCGTCATCGGCAATCCTGATGCGCACATAATCGCCGGGGGCGAGTGAGGAATCCGTGCCCTCCACCGACTGCGAGTACTTGCCGGCAGAAATCGTCAAGGTGCCGCCGTTCGGCATGGCGTCGCGCGCGTTCAGGGCCACATTGAGCAGCGCCAGCTCCAGTTGGTTGGCATCCACGAGCGCCGCCGGCAGCGGGCCATCAAACTGCGTCCGCAGCCCGACGCCGTGCCCCAACGCGCGCTCGAGCAATTCCCGCATTCCGCTCACCAGCAGCAGCACATCCACGGCTTCCGGTTTCAGCTCCTGCCGGCGGGAAAAAGCCAGCAGGCGCTGCGTGAGCGCGGCGCCTCGTTGAGCCCCCTGTACGGCGTTCTGCAGCAGGCGGTGGCTGCGCGGATCGTCCGGCAGCCGCTTCTCGAGCAGGCTGAGGCTGCCCAGCACCGCCATCAGCAGGTTGTTGAAGTCATGCGCCACACCGCCGGTCAATTGCCCGATGGTGTCCATCTTCTGCGCTTCGAACAATTGCGCAAGCGCTGTTTCCCGCTCGTGCGTCCGTTCCTTGATCCGCAGTTCCAGCTGTTCGTTGAACCGCTGCAACTCGGCGGTTCGTTCGGCGACGCGCTGCTCGAGCTCTGCATTGAAACGCTCGAGTTGACGCGTCTTGCGGTACAAATCCAAGAACACCTTGACCTTGGCCCGCAGCAGCTCGGGAACCACCGGTACCGGCACGTAATCGACGCCGCCGAGCTGATAGCCCCGCAGCTGATCCGGGTAAGTCATCAACACGGCGGAGACGAAAATGATGGCCGTCGTCTCAAAGCGGGGATGTTCTCGAATCATGGCCGCGAGCTCGAAGCCATCGAGATCCGGCATGCACACGTCGATCAGCACCAGCGCAATTTCATTCTTGAGCAGGCATTCGAACGCCTGGCTCGCCGAAGACGCCTTCAGCAAGTTTTCGCCGATCTCCGCCAAAATCGCTTCGTGGCTGAGCAGCTTGGCCTGCTGATCGTCGACCAGCAGAATGTTCACTCGTTCGTGCGTATTCATGCGATCGCAGGCTCAGCGGTGCAGCCACATGCGCAGCGCCGACAGGAGCTGCTCCACATTCACCGGCTTCGCCAGATAATCGGAAGCCCCCGCCTCCAGGCACTTTTCCCGGTCTCCCTTCATGGCCTTAGCCGTCAGCGCCAGGATGGGCAGGCGCCGAAACTTAGGCGTAGCGCGAATCGAGTGGATGGTCTCATAGCCATCCATCCCCGGCATCATGATGTCCATCAGCACGATGGCCACATCCGAGCGTGAGTTCAGCACGGCGAGGGCCTCGCGCCCGGTCGTAGCCGTGAGCACCTCCATGCCGCGCCGCTCGAGCACGCTGCTCAACGCGAAAATATTGCGCGTGTCGTCATCCACCAGAAGGACGGTGCGCTTCACCAAATCCTCATCGGAGCTGTGCAGCCGCTGCAGCATGCTTTGCTTCGCCGGCGGAAGATCGGCCACGACCCGGTGCAGGAACAGCGATGTTTCATCCAGCAGGCGTTCCGGCGACTCGACGCCCTTCACCACGACGCTGCGCGCCATGCTGCGCAGTTGGGCGTCCTCGTCCGCGGACAGTTCACGGCCGGTGAAAACCACCACGGGCACGTCGCGCAATTCCGCGTCGTCGCGAATCGTCTCCAGCACCTCGAAGCCCGACATATCGGGCAATTTCAAGTCCAGCACCACGCAATCGGGCGGTCTTTCACGCAACTCGGTCAATGCCGCCTCACCGGTGGCCGCCATCGTGATTTCGATGTCCGTGGACTCGAGCAACTCCGACACGCCCATGCGTTCGGCCTCGTCATCCTCGACCAGAAGCAGGCGCTTGCGCCGCGGAGCGGCATAGTCCTTGATTCGCGCAAACGCATCTTCCAGGTCGTCCGGCGTCGTGGGCTTTTGCACGTGCGCAAACGCTCCGCGTGCCAGTCCATGATGACGGTCTTCGTCCAAGGTGACGATCTGCACCGGAATATGGCGGGTCGCCGGATCCTGCTTCAGTTGGCTCAACACCGTCCAACCCAGCATGTCCGGCAGGAAAATATCGAGTGAGATGGCGGTCGGGCGGTGCGTGCGTGCAAGTTCCAGAGCCTCGGCGCCGCGCTGCGCGACCAGTACCTTGAATCCCTGTTCCTTGGCGGTCGCCATCATGAGGCGCGCAAAATGCGCATCGTCTTCGACGATGAGCACCATGCTGTCGCCCGGGCTCAGCGCGTCGCGATCGTCCAGGATCTGCTCGATCGGCCGGTCCGTGGCCCGAAGCGAGCCCGCCTGCGCCGTCGCGTGCTGGGTCGCGTCCGCGGCGCCGCCGGATACCGGCTTCGACGCCGCACTGCCCGAATAGGTCAGCGGCAGGAACAGCGTGAACACGCTGCCCTTGCCCGGGGTGCTGCGCAGCTGGATCTCACCTCCCAGGAGGTTCGCCAGTTCGCGGCTGATCGCGAGCCCTAAGCCGGTTCCGCCGTACTTGCGGCTGGTGCCGGCGTCCGCCTGCTGGAAGGCCTCGAAGATGATGCGCTGTTTCTCCGGCGGGATGCCTATGCCGGTGTCGGACACTTCGAACGACACCACGGAAGGCGCGTGCCGCAGGGTCGGGTGGTCCGCGTTCCAGCCGCTGACCGCGGGCGCCACCGCGAGCCTCACTCCGCCCAAGGCCGTGAATTTGAACGCGTTGGACAACAGGTTCTTCAAAACCTGCTGCAGACGTTTCGAATCCGTGACGATGCTGCGGTCCAGATTCGGCGATATCGACACCTCGAACTGCAGGCGCCTGTTCTCGGCCTCATGGCGGAACGGCCGCGCAATCATCTCCAACAGGTTGCTGAAGTACACCTCTTCGGCGTCCACGGACACCGTGCCCGATTCGATCTTGGAGAGATCCAGGATATCGCTGATGAGATTGAGCAAATCGGTCCCCGCGCCATGGATGGTGCGCGCGAACTCCACTTGCTTGGCGCTGAGATTGCCGCCCGGATTTTCGGTCAGCTGCTGGCCCAGGATCAGAATGCTGTTGAGCGGCGTACGCAGCTCGTGGGACATGTTGGCCAGGAATTCCGATTTGTACTTCGAAGTCAGCGCGAGCTCCGTCGCCTTCTCTTCCACCGCGCGGCGCGCCTGTTCGATTTCCTGGTTCTTGGCCTCGACCTCGACGTTGCGGTCGGCCAATTGCTGCGCCTTCTGCTCGAGCTGCTCGTTCGTCTGCTGCAGCTCGCGCTGCTGCGTCTGAAGCTCGGTGGCCAGCTGCTGCGACTGCTTCAGCAGCCCCTCGGTCTGCATGGTCGCTTCGATGGAGTTGAGCACGATGCCGATGGACATGGTCAGCTGCTCGAGAAACGACAGCTGCAGCGCCGTGAATTCTCCGAGCGACGCGAGTTCGATGACCGCCTTGACATCGCCCTCGAACAGCACCGGCAGCACGATCACGTGGCGCGGCGGCGCCCTGAACAAGCCGGAGCGGATGGGCACGACGTTCATGGGCATTTCGGTGATCAGCATGCGCCGCGCGTCGCGCGCGCATTGGCCTATGAGGCCCTCGCCCATCTGCAATTGCTGGGCGTAGCCTTCGGCCGCATCGTCCGCATACGCC
>WNFP01005835.1_pt1 | contig 13472 bp, 6 predicted proteins | sample 5400201 | NCBI WGS metagenome assembly WNFP01 (sample SAMN13153355, study PRJNA577476) | soil metagenome | isolation source: 115 cm saprolite under Madrone tree | place: USA:California | collected 2016-06-14
GCCGTCAGGCCGGATGTGCACGGTGCAATTCATCGGCTCCATGCAAGCGTGAGGTGCGAAGGGCAGCTCGTAGAGCGCTTCGATTTTTTTTGGACTGGAACCCAGAGCGGAGTCCGCATCACCTTCGTTGCGGAGAACTCTTCCGGGCTTGGCGGCGTTCGCAAGAAACTGCTTTTGAAGCTCGGCAGTCGATTCCTTCGCCGCCGGGCCTTCCTCCCATTTCACCTCGAGAGCGTTACGGCCCTGAATGGCGGCCCAGGAATTGTCGGCAAGAACGGCGACTCCGCCGGTGCTCGAAGCGCCGCGCCCACTGGTTTCAAATGGAATGACATCGCGAACGCCCGGCATGGCTTTCGCTTTAGTGGCGTCAAACGAGGCGAGCTTGCCGCCAAAAACCGGGCAGCGTGCGACGACCGCAAAAAGCATGCCGGGAACGCGCGAGTCGATGCCGAACTTGGCGGCGCCGGTAGCTTTGTCGTGTCCTTCAAAACGCCGCGTGTCGTGGCCGACGACGGTGAAATCGTCCGAGTTCTTTAGGGTCACGGTGTTGAGATTCGGAATCGGTAGCTTTGAAGCGGCCTCGACCAGTTCACCGTAAGACAGAGAGCGTTGGGGATGACCGTGAACCACTTGTCCGTCCTGGGCCTTGCATGTGTCGGGACTGACTTCCCATTGCTTGGCCGCAGCGGCGACGAGCATTTCACGCGCGGCTGCACCTGCGCGGCGCAACGGCAGCCAGGAGCCGGCGACGCTGCCGCTACCTCCGGTGCCGAGGTCATAAACTTTCGGATTGGTGGGCGCTTGCTGGACCTTCACCTGCTTCCAGTCCACGCATAGTTCTTCCGCGAGGATCATGGGCAGAGCGGTCATGATGCCCTGGCCCATTTCCGATTTGCCAAGAACCAGGGTGACGCGATTGTCCGGAGTGATGCGGACCCAGGCATCGAAGGGGTTGGGAGTTTTCTTTTCCTGGTCCTGCGCTTGGTCGGCGAACGCGGTCGGAGATAGATGGAAGCCGACGACGAGCGCGACACCTCCGGCGGCACCGGTCTTGAGAAAATCACGGCGATTTACGACTGCAGCGATTGCCATGGGACACCTCCGATATATGTTGTGCGAACTACGGTTGAAGACAGGGTAAGCGACAGACTAGGCCTTGCCCGCTTGCATGGACGCGGCGCGATGAATGGCTTTGCGAATGCGCTGATACGTGCCGCAACGGCAGATGTTGCCGCTCATGGCATCGTCGATATCGGTGTCGGTAGGATTGGGCTTCTTGGAAAGCAGCGCGACGGCGGACATGATTTGTCCGGACTGGCAGTAGCCGCACTGCGGAACGTCTTCTTCCATCCAGGCTTTCTGAACGGGATGGCTGCCATCCGCAGAAAGGCCCTCGATGGTGGTGACTTTCTTGCCCGCGACGCTGGAGATCGCGGTGATGCAAGAACGCGTGGCTTCGCCATTGATGTGCACGGTACAGGCCCCGCAGAGCGCCATGCCGCAGCCGAACTTGGTGCCGGTCATGTTCAGGGTGTCACGGAGCACCCAGAGCAGAGGCATGTCCGGGCTGACATCGACGGATTGAGGTTTGCCGTTCAAGGTAAAACTAATGGCCATGGAGTCCTCCCTATTGCAGACCGATATCCTACAACAACCCCAGGGTGGTTGAAAATCCGAAGAAATTCGTTTAGGCCGGGCGCAGGTCGGCGGCGCGGATCGGCATCCGCCGGATGCGTTTTCCCGTCGCTGCAAAAATGGCGTTGGCAACCGCGGGGGCGGCCGGCGGAACTCCGGGTTCGCCGCAACCGCCCGGCGGCTCGGCGCTGGGCACAACATGGACCTCGATGACGGGCGGCGCGTCGCTCATACGCAGAACTTCGTAATTGTGAAAGTTACTCTGCTCCACTTGTCCGCCCGAAACGGTGATGGCGCTTTTCAGCGCTTGCGCTATACCGAAATTGATGGCCCCTTCCATCTGCGCCTTCACGCCCAGTGGATTCACGGCCGTGCCGCAATCGACGGCGCAGACCACGCGATCGACGCGAAGCGTACCTTTGTTCGCGTCGCAAGTGACTTTCGCAACCTGTGCGACATAGCTGCCCCAGCCAAACGCCGCGGCGATGCCACGGCCACGGCCTGCAGCCAGTGGCTTATCCCAGCCAGCTTCCTGTGCCGCTAGCTCGATGACGCTTCGGCGACGGCCCACATCCAGCGTCTCCCTGTTCCCCACAGGAATCTTTCGGGCAGGCCCGAACGCGGCAAGCAAAAATTCGAGCGGATCACGGCCGGCGGCATGCGCGGCTTCGTCAAAGAAGCTGGAAATAACAAACTGGTTGCCGGAGGCATCCACGGAACGCCAATAGCCGAGCGGCATGCCGGATTCAGCGACTGTGAATTCAAGGCGAAAATTAGGGACGAAGAGCGCGGGAAAGTCCAGCGAATCCACCTGAGCCGAGGCTTGAGGCGAAATGCCAGTGCCGTTATAAAAGGTTTCGATCGAGGGGGAAGAACCGCGGTGGCGCCAGGAGACGAGCTGTCCTTGCGCGTCCAGGCCAGCCTGCAAAACGTGGCAGGCGGCCGGGCGGTAGAAATCGTGGCGGATGTCGTCCTCGCGAGACCAGACGAGCTGGACGGGTGCGCCCGCGTCGCGGGAGATAAGGGCGGCTTCGACGGCATAGTCCTGAATGAGGCGGCGGCCAAAACCACCGCCGATAAACGTGACGTGTACTCTGACGCGCTCACGCGGAATGCCTAGCGCACTGGCAACAGCATCGGCGGCTGCTCCCGGGATTTGCGTGGGCGCCCAAAGTTCGCAGGAATCGCCGCGAGCGTGGGCAGTGCAATTTACGGGTTCCATCGTGGCGTGGGCGAGAAAGGGCACTTCGTAGACCGCATCGATTTTCCTCGCGGTACTTGCATGCGCCTTGTCGAAGTCGCCGTCGCTGCGAATGACGGTTCCCGGCTCGGAGGCGAGACGCAGCATTTTTTCGCGCAGGTTATCGGTGGTTTCGGAGGCGGACGGAGGTTCATTCCATTCGACCTTGAGAAGCTTTCGTGCTTGCACAGCGGCCCAGGTCGAATCGGCCACAACGGCTACACCAGCGCAGGAGTAGTTGCGGCTGCCAGGGCCGGACGTTTCCCCGAATTGATGCGTAAGGTGTGCGGACTTCACCTCCAACACCGCGCGGACATGCGGGGCGGACTTCACTTCCTCAGCATGGAAGCGGCGCGGCGTGCCGCCGTAGACCGGGCCGCGTTCCATGGAGGCAATGAGCATTCCGGGAAGGCGAGTGTCCAAACCGAATTTGGCGGCGCCAGTTACTTTGGCCAACGAGTCCGTGCGGCGGGCCGGCTTGCCGATAATCTTGAAGTCCGAAGGATTCTTCAACGGCGGATCGGCGGGCGGTGAAATCCCGGCTGCGAGCCCGACAAGTTGCGCGTAAGACAATCGTTTCTGCGTCGACAAATGGATGACCGAGCCGTTTTCCGCGCGGCACGCGGAGCGCTCCACATACCATTCCCTAGCGGCTGCGGAAATCAGCATTTCGCGAGCGGCTGCCCCGGCTTTGCGCAGATTGTCGTAGGAAGTGCGAACGCTCAGGCTGCCCCCGGTGAGCTGGTCGCCATATTTTTGATCGAGATCCGCTTGTACCACGGTGACATTCGTCCATTCGCAGCCTAACTCTTCTGCGACAATCATGGGAAGCGTGGTGCGAACACCCTGTCCCATCTCGGATTTGCCGCACCAAACCTTTACAGTGCCGTCTCGCGAAAGTTCAAGCCAAGCGTTTGGCGAAAAGGAGTCGGAAGTATTGGAAGCAGGGGACCCGGAGGCTTTGTGAACTCGCGGATTGTCGGCGAGATGGAAGGGGACGAGCAAGGCGGCCCCGGCGGCGGCAGAAGACTTTAGAAAGACGCGACGAGGAACGACGACGGACATGCAGACAGCCCCCAGGGAATCTGACGCACTGGCAGCCGTGGTGTGAGCAGGCTCAATTTCCTTCGACGGGGGCAGTGGCGGGCTTGGGCGGAGCTTTGGACGTTCGCGGCGGCGCTTCCGGCTCGACACCGCGCCAGCCTACGGGACGGCCGCTGACGGCTTCCTTCACGGAACGGAAGAGCACCACATACATCAACTGGCGATAGTAGAAACGCTGCAACAATACGGGAATAAGCAGGGTCCAATCTTCCCTGCGTTCCAACGCGAACGCGACCATGCACGTCAGTATGTCAATGAGCAAGAATCCGAGAAAGAAGAGAAGTGATTTTTCGACGTCCGCGGACGTCCAGAGTTGCGGCAGACGCGTGACACGGAATTGCGCCAGTCCCCAGAGCAGCAACGAGCCAAAGAACATCAGGTCGATGATTGGGGAGACCAGCGGCAATATGAGTTGGAATACAAAGATGTTCGGCAGCGCGATCCAGCCGAGCGTGCCGTATTTCGGCCGTAACAGCGTGTCGCCATGCTTCCAGAAGGACTGCAGCGTGCCAAAGGTCCAGCGGAAACGCTGGCGGATCAGTTGGCCGGCCGTTTCCGGAGCTTCGGTCCAGGCAATGGCTTCTTCGTCGTAGCTGATGCGCCAGCCGAGGCGGCGGATGGCGATGGTCAAATCGGCGTCTTCGGCGACGGTGTCCGCCGTGATGCCACCCGCGGCTTCGATGGCCTTCTTGCGCCAAGCGCCCAGCGCGCCGGGTACGACGGTAATGCAATTCAGCAAGTCGAAGGCGCGCTTCTCCATGTTCTGGCTGGTGATGTACTCCAGCGCTTGCCAGCGCGTAAGCCAGCGCGAGCGGTTGCCGACCTTGACGTTGCCGGCGACGGCGCCAACCTTGGGATCGGAGAAATGGCGAACGAGCTTGCCGATGGCGTCCGGTTCGATTTCCGTGTCCGCGTCGATGGTCACCACAATGTCGGTGTCCGCCAGGGACATGGCAAGATTCAGAGCCGCCGCTTTTCCGCGATTCACCTGATGAATGATGCGAACGCGAGGCTCGCGCGAGAAATTCTCGTCCAGCAGCTCGCGCGTTCGATCCGTGGAGCCGTCATTGACAACGATGATGCGCAAATCCTTAAGAGCGGAGAGCAAGACGGACTTGACGGTTTGCTCGATGACACTCTCTTCATTGTGCGCGGGAATCAGCACCGTCACGCTCGGAGGAGGGTTGGGCATCACGGCATGATCGGGGCGAAGCTTTTCGATCAGCGCCAGCAATCCAATAATCACGGCGCGCCCGCTGACCATCACAATGCCGAGGAAGAAGATGATGCCGATGAAGAACCGGGACCATTGAAACAGCGTGAAGATAAATCCGTCGGCGCGGGCTTCAAAGCGCTCTTCCGGGGAGAGCAGGGGCATTACTTCGGCGCGCGTTTTTCCAATCAGGTCTGAAACGGAAACAAGCTGGTACCCCCTCTCGCGCAGAGCGTCGATAATTTGAGGAAGAGCGGCAACCGTCTGGGTGCGATCGCCGCCGCCATCGTGCAGCAAGATGACATTGCCGTTGCCGGCCTGCCTCAGAACGCTGTCGACAATCTCTTTTGCAGGGATGGGCTTGCCGTCGCGCAGGCTCCAGTCGTCTGGATCGATGCGCTGGCCCACGATCAAGTAGCCCATTTCCTGGGCGACGGGAAGCTGCGCCACTTCCTCTGCATACTCCGGCTGATGATCGATGCCGTAGGGAGGACGGAAGAGAATCGTTTTGACGTCGAGGGTGCTCTCGATCAGCCGCTGGGTCAGATTCAATTCCCAGCGGAGTTGTGTGTGCGAGATCTCGTCGAATTTCGGGTGGGTAAAAGTGTGATTCCCGATTTCGTGACCTTCGGCGAATTCGCGCTTTAAGATGTCCGGCCTTTTATTGGCTTGGTCGCCGATAATGAAGAAAATTCCAGGCGCCTTCTTTTCCTTCAGGATGTCGAGGATCCTGGGCGTCCATTGAGGATCGGGGCCATCGTCGAAGGAGATGGCAATTTTCTTGTTCACCCCGCCGATGCGCTCGATGTTATAGGAAAGCGGGATGGCCTCGTAAGATTCATCGGTGAAGAGATCACTGCCCGCGTCGTACTCGAAGGAACGTTTGCCATGCTTGGGTGTATCGGTAAAGTGCCAAATGTCGCCGTCGCCTTCCAGGATTAAGTCCGGACCGGGCGGCAGATCAGCTAGTTTTTGCCGCGCTGCATCGTCGGCGTGAGCCGCATCCCAAATCGGCCACATGGAAGTGTCTGAAGAACCGAGCCGCCACAGCGCCGTGCCTTGCACGCCCAATCGCTCGCTGGCCCGAAGCTGGTTGTAAGCGGTGACGGCGTCCAGCATCCACACTTGGTGCATGTGGTTATGCTCGTCGTAGTACGAATAGTGCGGGTTCAGCGAATTACTGTCGAATTCGACGTCAGTGTCCGATTCCTCGACATGCAGCAATGCCTCCTGGACACTGTACTCGGCCGCGGCCTCGTGGTTCTTTTCTGGGGGAAGCGGCCAATCGTAAGCGTAGTTCGCAATTCCCACGATGATCTTTTGCGGAGGAACCACGTCGAATACCTGGCGCAGGTTTTCGACGAACCAGTCCTGGGCGGCGATGGGGCCGGGAGGAGAAGTCAGCCAATGTTGGTCGTAGTTCATCAGCACGATGGCGTCGCATTCCTTGCCGAAAAATTCGTAATCATACGCGTCGTCGCGGGCCGGCAGAGCGATCATGAGTTTCAATCCGGCAGAGTGGAGCGGGGGCGCAAGCGCGGCAATGAATTGACGGAAGTGCGCCTGGCTGGCGTCGGGGACTTCTTCAAAATCGACGACAATGCCGGCCTCGTGCGAATCGACGGCATACGCCGTGATATCTCGCGCGAGATCCTGCCGCGCGGCAGGATTGGCAAGCATCTGCGCCATTTCCTTGATGCGCCACTCGACGCCATCGTAGTTGTTGATGAGGCCCATCGTGGGCAACTCGACGGGAGGATTCAGCGATTTCATCCACTGGTGCAGCTTGTCTTCTTTCAGTATCGAGATGGCTTCGGCAGGTGTGGCCTTGGCAGTGTATTGGCCCCGCTCGTAATCCACAGTGGTCAGCGCGCCATCGGCAGAGACGGCATGGAGCTGCTCGGGAATCAGCAGGTCGATGTCTTTGTAATGCTTCTTGAGAGAAGCGAGGCTGTTGGGATCCCAGCTCACGAAAAATGCGGCGCGCACCGGATCATAGGTTGCTGGGACTTTTCCGATGTTCGCCACGCGGCGGCGGCGGCCTTCACGGGTAATCGGTTTCTTTTTCGATTTGACAGCGTGATATCCGGGCTTGGTGTCCGGCAGGAGACCCGCGGGCAATTCCACGCTGACGGCAATGGTCACAAAAAAATAGGCAAGCAAAAGGGTCAGTAACACGCCGGTAATTTCCATTACGCGGCGCGTGCGGCGCCAACGCACACGCTCCGCGTCATAAAATATGGGACCGCGTTCCTTCATGTCACCTTATCCGGCGGTACGGCAGGCAAATATACATCAGGCCAGGGCTGAGTCCGTCTGCGCGATTCCGTCTGCTCTATTGTAAGATGCGTGGCTTGATGAAGCGAGTTTTCTCGAATCCTCTTGTTGCGTTAGTTGCAGGCCTGTGCCTGCGGCTCTATTTCGTGCTTAAGTTCCCCGCCAATTCCGGGGACACGGTCCTTTACGAGCAAATCGCTACGAACTGGCTGAAGCACCACGTCTACGCCATGACCGTCGGCGGCGCGATCACTCCGGTGGATCTGCGCATGCCGGGTTATCCGGCGTTTCTCGCCATCCTCTACGCTCTCACGGGACGCACGGATGAGGATGCCCGCCTCTGGGTGATGCTGGCGCAAGTGGGCGTGGATCTTCTTTCCTGCGCGATAATTGCCAGGCTGGCGGCGCTTTTGGCCTGCACCTCGGAAGACCCGGCACCCAACAAGCGTGTGTTTTCTATCGCGCTGTGGCTCGCCGCGTTGTGTCCCTGCACGGCGAACTACACCGCTGTGCCACTGACCGAAGTGTTCGCAACTTTCTGGACGGTGCTGGCTTGCCTTGCTTTCGTGGTTGCATTGAGAAGAACGCAGAAACCGGATTTTCTATTGAAGAGCACCCATCTTCCTCTGCGGAAAAGCGTGGAATCCTCTGCTCTGGCTGGAGGACTGATGGTCGGTTTCGGGACGCTTTTTCGCCCCGAAACACCGCTGTTGCTCGTTGCCGCCGCTGCCATTTTTGGCGGATTATTTTTTTCGCGTGGAAATTACCGGCGCTGGTTCTGGGTTTGCCTGGGCATGGCGCTCGGCTGCCTGATGATTCTTTCTCCCTGGGCCATTCGGAACATGATAACCCTCGGCGAGCCGCAATTCCTCGCTCCAAAGAACTCGAATCTGCCTGGTGAACTCGTACCCTACGGCTTCATGGCCTGGGAAAAGACCTGGCTTTATCGCCTGCGGGATTGCTATCTCGTTCCGTGGAAGCTGAACGAGGAAGCCATCCATGTCGACGAGATACCCGCCCGCGCCTTTGATACGCCGGAAGAAAAACAGCGCGTTGCCGCCATTCTCGAGCAATACAACAATGATTTGACGCTGACGCCGGAAGAGGATGCGGAGTTCGCCCGGCTGGCGCGCGAGCGCACGGCGCGGCATCCTTTGCGAACATACCTCGGGTTGCCTGCCGCGCGCGCCGTGGCCATCTGGTTCACGCCGCGCATTGAATTGCTGCCCGTTTCAGGACACGTTTTTCCGCTGGCGCAAATGCGCGAGGATGACCCCGTCGATCAGGAAGTCACCAGCCTGCTTTTTGTCCTGAATTTGTTTTATGTCGGGCTGGGCGTCTGGGGCGCTATGCGCCTTTGGCGCTCGAATCCTTCAGCCCGCCCCGCAGTTGCTTTTCTGGCGTTGTTCATTGTGATCCGCACGGCCTTTCTGACCACACTGGAAGCGCCCGAGCCGCGCTATGTTCTCGTTTGTTTCCCCGCACTGATCGCGATGGGCGCGCAGGTTTTCGCACGCCCTTCCGAAGCGCAGTAACGCTAGCTTCCACTTGTCCTGCGATTGCCTGCCGAAAAGCGGCACCGGATAAATCCTGGGCCGTTATTTTTCCTCGAAGGGCTCGGGATGAATGGTGACGCGGTAAATCTGCGGGAACTTTTCTTTCACGCGGTCTTCCAGCGCCGCGGTCACGTCGTGGATTTGCGTGATGGGCAGCTCGCTCCTCATTGTGCAGTGGCACGAAACCAGGATGTGGTGCTCCACCTGGCGCACGCGCACGTCGTGGCAATTCACGAGTTCGTCGAACTCCAGCGGCAGCTCATTCAGGAACTCCTCGATCGCGCGTGAAAGCTGCTTCATCTCCCCACCGCCGGCGTCCGGCGTGGCAATGTGCGTGCCCAGCGGTTCGATGTGGATATTGACTTCTACTTGCCCGTCGCGCAGCTCACGAATTTTTTCTTCCAGCTCGGTGGCCTGGCGGTGCGCATCGCCCAGGCTCAAATGTTCGTCCACTTCCAGGTGCAGTTCGATGAAAAGTTGTCCATCTTGTTGGACCGCGGTCAGGTCATGAACCGCCAGGCCCATCTTCTGCGCTACGGCGCGAATCGCTTCAAAAAGGTGTTCTCCCTGTGGCGCGCGAGGCTCCGCATGCACCATTACGTCCGACGGAACGATTTCGCCGATGCGCTTTTCGATGGCGTCGCTCAAGGCATGGACTTGCTCGAGGCTCGCGGTCCTCGCCACGCTCACGGTTGCATCAACAAAATGGCGGTTGCCGGCACGCCGCACGCGCACGCGATCGACGTCCAGCACGCCGTCCATACGCGCGACCGCCTTGGCGATTTCCTGCTGTAGGCCCTGCGGTGCCGCGTCCAGCAAAGCATCCAGCGTGCGCCTGCCGAGTTGCGCGCCCACCGTGCTCCACACATCGGTCGAGAAATGCAATGCGTCGGCTTCCAGAGCGTCACTCGAATACTTGCGAGAGACGTGTCCGAGGGCCCGCGCCCGCGTTAGATCGATTGACAAAGCGATCAGCAGCACCAGGATCGCCGTAACGCTCGGCTGGATGTGCACGCTGCGAAAGAACAGCCGGTCAAACGCCTCGTAAACGATGTAGAGAGCGGTCAGCGCCAGCAGCCCCGTCTCGACGAACGCGGAAAAGTTTTCAAACTTGCCGTGCCCATAAGGATGCTTTTCATCAGCTGGCTGATCGGACATGCGCACGGAGAGAAACGTAATGATCGCCGCGAGCAGATCGAGACCGGAATGCAACGCTTCCGAGAGGACTCCCAAGCTCCCTGTTCGCACCACCAAGAACGTTTTCAGCGAGACCAGCAGCAAAGCCGAGCCCACGCTCAAGAGCGCCGCCCGCTTCTTTTCCCGTCCTTCTTCCACGGAATAGGGAACAACCATCGCCCGCCTAGACTACCTCAAGTCGACGCGTTTTCCAGAATGCGTGGCATGTCCGGACATGTTGCCTTTTCGTCTTAGGGAGCGTTCCGTGTTTCTCATGGAGGATAGCGTTCTTCGGACGACACTTGCCCCGTGCAAACGGAGACTTTCGTGCTCGCAGACTCATGGATTCAGGTAAATACTGTATTGACATAAAACAACGAGTCTTGTTTTGTTGAAATATCAGCGTTTAGGCTATGCTGGCGATCGTTCGTCTACGATCAGTTTCATGGGGGTCGACGTGAGAACCCGGACTGGGCACGCCTTGTTTTTCAATACCGTTCAGGGAGACTGTTCCGCTAAACATGCCAGCATTGGCCGGAACCTGCGTCTGGCGCCCGGCTGGTGCTTCCCCGGGATGATCTTCCGCGTGACAGCGGTCGTCCTGGTCGTTATTTCCACAGCGCGGGCGCAATCCGGTCCTGGTACCGATCCCCACTATGTCGCCCTTCGCAACCTCACACTGGGCAGCGAAGCCATTAGCGTCACGAATTTCGATCTGAAACGCGACGCGGGGACGTTTCGTCTGAACTCGGGCACCGTATGTTTCGTTCCTCCAGTGAACGGCAAGGTGACTGGCGCTGTGATCGTTGGCGACGGCAGTTTTCTTCTCGCGCCTCCCACGGAAACCGAGCGCAAGAGCCTGAAGTATCTGACAAAGGAAGATGCATTCAGCGAAAAATTCGAGCGTCTTGTGCTGCGCTTTACCGATTCCACTTACGACGAGATTAAGAAGGCGGGCAAGCCGATGTCCGGTGGCTGCGACGCGGGCCTGCTAAAAGACAGCCAGAGTGTGACCCGGCACAAAATAAAGCACAACCTGGAAGCCGAGCTTCTGGCGGAGATCCTCAGTCCGGAGCCACGGGGCCTCTTCTGGGCGTTCATTCACGGTAAGCATTACGACGATAAGGAAATCTATTCACTGGATCCGAACCAAAACTCAGATCAAGTGGACTTCTGGACCTACGACGAGAACAAGTGGGGTGACTGGGCTTCCTTCCACTTCACCGAGCCGCACCCCAAGGGCTCCGTAGGCAGGACCATCCGAATAGAGCACCATCAACTTGACACCGCTCTCGAAAAGAATGGCGCTCTCTCCGGCAAAGCCACAACCACGTTTGTGTCGCTCCGCAATGGGCTGCGTGTCGTGCCGTTCGCCCTGTTCCACACTCTTCGCGTTCAGTCTGTTATGGCCGACGGCCAGCCGCTTTCGTTCATTCAGGAAGATAAGAACGACGACGCCGATTTTGCGGTCATTCTTCCGAAGCCGTTGGCTGCCGGAGAGAAGTTCAGTGTCACCACAAGCTATGGGGGCAAGGATGCCGTGGTGAACGAAGGTAGCGGGAACTATTTCCCGATCGCGCGTGACGACTGGTATCCCAACAGCACGGGCCCCGGGCTCGGCGAATATGCCTCCTATGACATGACCTTTCGCATTCCCAAGGGGATGAAAATCGCCGCCACTGGCATTCTTGTCAACCAATCCAACGATGGCGGACAAAACGTCACGGTCTGGAAGAGCGAAACTCCTCAAACGGTAGCGGGATTTAATTACGGCAAGTTCAAAGTGGAGGAAGCAAAGCTGTCCAAGCCCGAGGTACTCATCCAGTCATACGCCAACGAGGAATCTCCCAACTGGGTGCAATCGCTGCGGCAGGCCGCTGAAGGCGGTTTACCGGGGCAAAGCCACATGACGGGAGTGGCCTTGGGTACGATGAGCACGACGTCCCTCAACAAAAAGGCCCTTGCGGAAGGTGAGCTTGCTGTCCAGCTCTACACGGAGTACTTCGGTCCATCGTTGTTTACGCACCTGCAGATCACACAACAAACCGCTTGCAACTTCGGCCAGGCCTGGCCTGAACTGGTGTGGATCCCCATCTGCTATTACTTCGACACTACCGTTCGACATCAGCTCGGTATGGACTGGGGCGATCGCGGCTACTGGAAGGTTGTGACACCGCACGAAGTGGCGCATCAATGGTGGGGCCACACCGTGGGGTTCAATTCCGGCCGCGATCAGTGGATGAGTGAAGGCTTCGCAGACATGTCTGCCTCCCTCTACCTCAGCATGATCGAGAAAGATCCCAAGAAGTTCATCAGCTTCTGGAATGACGAACGCCAGTTGCTGACCGAGCGTGATGCGCAGGGCTTCCGGGCGATCGACGTTGGCCCCCTTACGATGGGTTACCGCGCCAACAACTCCCGCACCGGCGGGAACGTCACTCGGCGGCTCATTTACCCCAAAGGCGCCTACGTCCTGCACATGATTCGCATGATGATGCATGACAACCGCGACGGCGATAAGCAGTTCAAGGAAACCATGCAGGATTTTGTCAACACCTACCGCGGGAAGGCCGCCACGACCGAAGAATTCAAAGCCATCGTCGAAAAGCACATGTCCCCGGATATGGACGCCGAAGGAAATCATAAGATGGATTGGTTCTTCAACGAGTACGTTTATGGCACGCAACTGCCCAGCTACAAATTCGACTACTCCTTTGATACCGGACCCGACGGCACGATCGTGCTGAGCATGAACCTTGCGCAATCGAACGTGAACGACCAGTTCCGCATGCTCGTTCCGATTTACCTGGAATTGGACGATGGGCGAATCGTATTCCTTGGGAGAATGCGCCTGGTGGGAAACAGCTCCGCTGCGCCGAAGGCACCGCTCAAGGGCTTAAAGGCGAAGCCGCGCCGAGCACTCATCAACTACTATGATGACGTTCTGGCGTCCCCCAACTAGAGCAAAATAGAAGCTCCCGCGGCCACGCAAGAATTAGTCCGCGTCGCGTGAATTCATTCATTAATGACGATTCCGGAAAAGAATTTACCTTGCCGGGCTCATCGGCGGCGGCGGCAAGAGCGGCAGCCGTTTGGCCTCTCCGCGCGCCCCTCGCACTTCTAATTCCTCGAACAGCAGCGACGGTGCCACGAGCGAGGCAGGTAAGCCAAGCCGCGCCGAGCCAAAGGCTGCGAGTGCTGTGCCAGCGAATCCGTTGTCTTGGCTCTGCATGTAGTTGTAAACAAAATTGTCGTTCCCAATTCCGGCGAC
>WNFP01010482.1_pt1 | contig 13471 bp, 16 predicted proteins | sample 5400201 | NCBI WGS metagenome assembly WNFP01 (sample SAMN13153355, study PRJNA577476) | soil metagenome | isolation source: 115 cm saprolite under Madrone tree | place: USA:California | collected 2016-06-14
GAATTTTGGTGTTGTCCCCGGGCTTGTACAAGAACGTCACGCGCCCGCCGTGATCGAACGTCTCGCCGTATTCCTCCTTGCGGAAGGTGTCGTATATGTAGCCATTGTGGTTGTCATCGTAGAAGCTCGCCCGCACCGCAAGCTTATCGTCAACCAGCGGGCCAGACAGGATCACCTGGTAGTTCCGGGAGTCGTATTGACCGAACTCTACCGTTGCCTCGTTTTGCATGGTCGCCGTCGGTTCTTTGGTGATGTACTTGATGGCACCGCCGATATTGGCCCCGCCGTACAGGGTACCCTGCGGGCCCTTCAAGACTTCGATCCGCTCGATGTCGCTCGGCCGGATGATCTGTCCTTCGAACAGCTGTACGTCGTTCACATAGAAGCCGACGCCTTGCACGACACCGAAGGACCCGATTCCCCGCAAGGTGACGTCCGGACTATTGTCGTTGCGCTGGACGATATGCAGGTTCGACACCAGCGCGCCGATGTCGTCGATTTGCGTCATATGAGCCTCCACGATCGTCGAGTCGCTGATGGCCACGATCGACGCGGGGATATCGCGCAGATCCTCACTGCGCTTGCGGGCGGTGACGAGAATCTCCGCCAGCTCCTCGCCGGATTGGCTTGGCTCGCTCTTGTTCGCCGCGGGCAGGCTTGTTTGAGCCTGGTCATCCGCGGCCGACGCCGTGAAACCGATCCCGCCGAGGATAGTCATCATCGCAGTACGAAAGGCGAGTGCCCAAACCAGGCGCGAAGCCCGCGACGGAGTCGGTGAAATTTGCGCCCTATAGCCCATTAAATGCCCCCTTGCCTTTATATAGACGGCGGTGAGCTCGCTATCGGTCCATGGCCGAATGACGCTGCAGCTCCCCGGTGGGCATACTCACCCCATCAGGCCGCACCGTGATAGCCGAAGCGTCCCGAAGCTTGTCGTTGTGTCCGATTTTTGTACCACAGGTCTGTGAGGTCACAGGCTTGTGCCGCTCGATGATCTACCAGTTAGAGGCCGATCTTCGGTTTCCGCAGCGTGTGAAGATCGGGGTTCGCGCGGTGGGGTGGCTGGATAAACAGGTAACCGCGTGGCTGATCAGGCGCATCGCCTTGAGCCGAACCAAGTCCGTCTCATCCTAGAAGGAATCCTCCAAATCTGTCACTTTCTCGTCGGCCATGCATACGCGTTCGGTGTGTTGCTGCCAGATTTGACACCCTGACGCCCGATTAGTTAGTTATGAATACTTTATGAATACTTCGATAGTCAACAAAATGCGGCTTTGCACTACACGGTTGCGCATCTAGGGCGAACGCAGGGGCGGCTTCCTCTAGCGCACCCAACTACATCATCGAGTTCCTTCACGCTGTCATGAATGATCCTCGGACTACCCCGCCACCGCACGCAGCCGCCCCCGCAGGGAGTCCGTTTCGTAACACGGCCTTCACCGTGATCTGGGTTGCGACGGTGGTCTCGAATATCGGCGGCTGGATGTACAACGTCGCTTCAGGCTGGCTGATGACGAGCCTTGACCCCAACGCGCTAATTGTTTCGATGGTACAGGTTGCAAACAGCCTGCCGATGTTTCTGTTTGCGATTCCCGCGGGCGCGCTCGCTGATATTGTGAATCAACGGCGCTTCCTGATCTTTGGTGAGTCAGCCATCACGATCGTCTCGACCGCATTCGCGGCGTTGGTATGGCTTCGTCTGATCACCCCGGGCACTCTGTTGGTGTTCAGTTTTGTTGTGACGATTGGCTCGGCTATGACTGCCCCCGCTTGGCAATCGGTTGTCGCTGAGCTAGTGCCAAAACAGGATTTACCGGGAGCCGTCGCTGCCAATAGCGTGGGGATCAATGTTAGCCGTGCGATCGGACCCGCGCTTGGCGGCATCATCGTCGCAGCGCTTGGAATTGCGGCGCCCTTCTGGCTCGATGCCGTTAGTAATATTGGGGTCATCGCAGCTCTCATTTGGTGGCGTGCTCCTAAGAAAAGCGGCTCGCCGCTGCCGCCCGAACCTTTCGGAAGCGCAGTACGTACCGGACTTCGTTACGCTCGATACAATTCATATCTCAGCGCCACTCTGATTCGAACGATTGCGTTCTTCGTGTTCGGCAGTGCTTACTGGGCACTGCTACCGCTCGTCGCGCGGACTCAGATCGTCGGCGGCCCCGCCCTTTACGGAGTGTTACTCGGCGCGATTGGCGCCGCTGCCGTGGGCGGTGCGTTTCTGCTGCACCGGCTCAGGGAAAAGTTAGGAGCCGATTCCCTCGTTGCGGCTGCCAGTATCGGCACCGCGCTAGCAACGACGTTGTTTGCTCTCGCTCGCCACCCAGCGACCGCAATCGTTGCCAGCTTCATTGCAGGCGCTTCCTGGATCGCCGCTGTGTCTAGCCTCAACGTCTCAGCGCAGGTTGCGTTGCCCGAGTGGGTTCGCGGTCGTGGCCTCGCCATGTATGTGACTGTCATGTTCGGTGCGCTGACAATTGGGAGTGCGATTTGGGGCGAAGTTGCCGTTATCGCCGGACTACCGGCTGCTCTTATTTTCGCAGCAGCAGGGGCGATTATCGGGATTCCGCTCACGTGGCGCTGGAAGTTACAGACGGGGGCGAATGTCGACTTCTCGCCGTCAATGCATTGGCCGGACCCGGTCACCACTCACGCGGTAGAAGCGGACCGAGGCCCGGTTCTGGTAACTATCGAATACCGTATTGATCCAAAGAACCGTAAAGCCTTTCTACATGCGCTCGGCCAAAACTCGCGCGAGCGCCGCCGCGATGGCGCTTACGACTGGGGTATTTTCGAGGATCCGACTGATGAAAGCCGCTTCATTGAGACGTTTCTAACGGACTCCTGGCTTGAACATCTGCGGCAGCACCGGCGTGTGACCAAAGCGGATCGAATATCCGAGCAGGCTGTACGTCGCTTTCAAATCGGAGAAGGACCCAAGACGACACATCTGATCAGTGCGCAGGACCACTGATGCTTGTGGCGCGGGTCTCGGTCCTGGTTGCCGATCAGATTCGAGCAAAGATTTTTTATTCTGGAAAATTGAATTTCATCATCAAGATGGAGGCGACCGAGCAATGGAACCCGGTAAGAGTTGAAAGCAAGCCGATGGAAATGAATTGTCATCCGGCAGCGTCCAGTAGCAGTCGCGATTCCAGGGGGTATTCTTGGGGGTATCTCGCGGCCATCCGCAATCAGAAACTCAATGAATTGCAGATCTTTTCTGCCTGATATCGATTCCGTACCGGGGAGCACATTGTTAATACAATCAATATTTTATATAGTATTGTTTGACTCTACATCAATTGAGTCGACGGCTACAACCACGGGCATTTCGATTCCACCCACCTCCTGACTGCCAGTGGATACCCCCGATCCATCTCGTTGATGTTCTCGTTGATCGCATACGCGCGCTGGATGGCGCCGACAGGGTGTTTGCATATGATTTCCTTCACCGCGATCAACTCTCTGAAATACTCCGCGGTCGCGCATCGATCACCGGTTTGTTAGGCGAGCTAATCGACGCTCATGAATTGGTGTTGAGCACGGCGCAACCGGCCGCGACAGATGACGGGCAAGCCGATCACTCCTGGGCGCGTGACTTCGCTGTAGGTCAATTCGTCCTTACCAATGACTTGCAAATTCTCGCAGTAAGTAAAGCAATTGACGGATCGTGACAGAAGGCTTCAAACACATGCGACCTGGCTGACTAAGCTGGAATAGCCTCTGGCTGCATTCCGGGGCGCAAACCCACCTGCACCAGAGCTCGCTTGGCCGACTTTCTGTACGCGCGGCGGCCCAGGTCTAGGGACACTTTGAGGAGATCATCTTGACCGCCGTCACCTTCATCGTGTGAGTCTTATCCTTTCCAGTAACTGCGACGCCAGTGATTTCGACCTTATGGCCGAGGTGAGGAGCGAGGTTTGCTGTCGTCTCCGCAATGACAACTTCTTTCGGCCCTTTCTCCAAATCCGTGAGCTTGAAAGTTCCGGCATCATCTCCCTTCGCCAGACACCCCGTCATGCTGTGCTCTGCGGGCGCACCTTGAGCCTGGGCGCGAATTCCGAAACCAAGGAGGCAAGCCACAAACGCCGTCTCGACAATGAGAACTTTCATTTGACACCTCTTGTGTAACCGCATGCTTCATTTTCGAATGTTTTTGCGATGAAATCCAGCCGCCTTGCATGCACGCTCCCGGTGCGAGCCGCGTGAACAAGCGGAGGAAACGAAAATCAGTACCGTCACAATAGGCGTAGCTTCTCTTAGTGACACCCAGCGACGTGCATCGGCCGCATTCCGCGGCAAGAAGCAGGGTGCGCGCATTTCATTCGCCTCTGAAGATCTTCTCTGGAAGACGCTGACGCCCAAACGCTGGGCACTCCTCAAGCTGATGGCCGGCCAGGGATCGGTGGCTATTCGCGAGATTGCCCGTCGGGCGAAACGCGACGTCCGCGCGGTGCACAGCGATGTTCATCTGTTGCTTCGGGTGGGCGTTTTGCAAAAGACCGCAAATGGCGGTGTTGAGTTTCCTTATGACGCCATCCACGTGGATTTCCTGCTAAAGGCTGCGTGACTCAATAAATTGCCGGACTTTTCTGAATGATTTAGGTTCCGTCCATGGAAGCCAGTACAATCAATTACTTACGCTTATTTCCTGCTAATTTACTGCGCTATTCTAGCGTAGGGAATTGACCCCTCGTTTTCCGTTTCGATTCCAAACTCTGGAGGCTGGTTCGATTTAGCTCTGCGACACGAGCGATTTACGTGGCCGGCGCATCGATCATGAGGCGGCCGAGGCGCATCACGCGTCCGGGGGCAACACCGCATACGCAAGTTGGACGACGCCGTGATCGAGCACGTCCGTTGACTTGAACTGCATCCTCACGACCCCTGCTAGGCCGGTGCGGTAATCCACGATTCCCTGAACTTGCTGCGCTCCATCGAGCGCCGGAGCGACCAGAACTCGCAACTCGTCGACGACCTGGGCGGCCAGGAAAGCGCCGTTCGTTTTGGCGCCGCCTTCCACCACGAGGTGCCTGATGCCAAACTCTCGGGCAAGCACATCCAGCAAGCTCGGGATGTCGAACTCTGTGCCTGCGGAGACAATGTACGAGACGCCGTCAGCCGCAAGTTCGGCCAGATGGCTATCGGGGGTATCTCGACCAACGAGAACGATGACGTGGTCGCCGCTCAGCTTCGCGCCCTGAAAGTGAAGCTTGCCGGAAGGGTCGAGCGCAACGGCGAACGTGGCAGCATCTGTCTTAGCAACGTGGATCGGTCGCTCAACTTTCCATGGCCCGGATGGCGCGTGGGGGCCGGTCCTGCTCATCTCCGCCATTGTGACGCGCCCGACCAGCCAGGCGTTGGCCTGGAGGGAGGCGTGAACTTTCTCGTACTGCTCGGACCAGTTGCGTCGCGTACCATCGGGACTTGCGGTGAAGCGACTGGGATGCAGCCGGCCATCGATTGAAGTCACCATCAGTATCGAGACACGAGGTTTCATTGACACGCTCCTGGTTCAGGGGATTCTGCGTCCGCAGGAATTTTGACCGTGGCCCGCGCCTTTGATTCCCAGGAAGTGGGTGAAGTAGCCCACTCGGCCGCAGCGCGATAAGGGTACACTCAGTTTTTCCCGGATCGGCTAGCCGAACAGAAGGCGGCGGAGAAGAAGCGCGCGCGTAAGTGACCCCCACGTCAACCGTTAGCCGCGGAACACTCACCGGCAAATTCAGGATCGATTCACAAACGAAAGGGAACTCAATGGAAACCTCAGAACTTATCCAAGCCGCTGCAAATATCGCTGGCGCTATGGCGGCAACTCAGTACGGCAAATTCGGTGGAATGGAAGCATCCAGAATCACGGAACTCGCGACCATTGCAGTGAAGATCGCACGGGCAATCGAGACCGAAGCTCGTAAGCTGCCATAGTTGTGCAAACGGCAACGAAAAGTCATGCTGCGAGTCGGCTAACTGAATCAGATGATCGAGTCCATGTATGGCTTCACCATATAAGATTTGCCGCTGGGCTTGGCTCGAAGGAAGTAGATGACAAGAACAGTGACAGGAACGATTCGGATCGGCATCGGCGGTTGGACCTACGAACCCTGGCGGGGAACTTTCTACCCCGACAAACTCCCGCAGAAGCGCGAGCTCGAATATGCGAGCCGCCACCTCACGTCCATCGAGATCAACGGCACGTTTTACGGTTCGCAGAGACCGGAGACCTTCGCCAAATGGCGTGACGAAACGCCGGATGGCTTCGTCTTCTCTTTAAAAGCGCCGCGATACGCCACGAATCGCAATGTGCTGGCTGAGGCGGGCGGCACCATCGAACGGTTCTTCGCCAGCGGCGTGATGGAGCTGAAGGACAAGCTCGGTCCGATCAATTGGCAACTCGCGCCGACCAAGGAATTCGAGCCTGCCGACTTCGAAGCGTTCCTGAAGCTATTGCCTAAGGAAGTAAAAGGACGTGCGGTAAGCCACGTAGTCGAGGTTCGACACGACAGCTTTCGCTCTCGGGATTTCATCGCGCTGGTGCGGGAGCACGGCGTCGCCGTCTCAATCGCGGGCGAATCCGCTTACCCGCAAATCGCCGATGCCACTGCGCCCTTCGTCTACGCCCGCATCATGGGAACGAAGGAGACTGCAGAATTGGGTTATTCGGATGCCGCGCTTGATCTCTGGGCCGCACGAGCGAAAGCCTGGGCCTCCGGGGCCGTAGTGGCCGGCCTTGACTGCATCGAACCGCCAAGCAAGGACGGCGAGCCCCGTGACGTCTACATCTATGTAATCAGCGGCCACAAGGTGCGCAACCCCGCTGCAGCGATGGCCCTGCTCCGGCGCCTCGGCTGGCATGCCAACGAGATGGGTTAGACTTGTCCGATGAAACTCCAGGGAAAGATCGTTCTCGTGACGGGTGGCAATTCAGGCATTGGCCGGGCGATCGCGTTGCGTGCTGCCACCGAGGGCGCGCGGGTTGCCATCACCGGGCGTGACCCGGCCAAAGGCGCACGCGTGCTCGCCGAGTTGCAAGCGGTCGGCGCCGAAGCGGAGTTCATTGCCGCCAGCCTCGGGGAGGAGGCCCAGGCGGCCGACCTGGTCGCGGGGGTCGCCGCGCGCTTCGGCGGCATCGATGTGGTCGTGAACAACGCAGGCTCCAGCACTCGATATTCGGATATTCACGCCGAGGACGGACCGGGCGAGCGGCTGCGCAAGGTGATGCGCATCAATCTAGATGCCGCGTACCACGTGGCCGCCCACGCGCTGCCGCTGCTGCGTGCGAGGGGCGGCGGATCGATCGTCAATATCTCCTCCACCGCCGCCGTGCATGGCACCTGGGGCACGTACGGCATCGCCAAAGCGGCCGTGGAGGCGCTGACGCGGGCGCTCGCCGTCCAAGGAGCGCCGCATCGCGCTGCCCTGGCTCGAGGCCGAGGGTTCATGGAAACTATTTCCGCACATGCAGCCGGACGTGGGTAGTTCCACATGAGCGACCTGGGTTCGCGAATGACAGCACTCGTGACGGGTGCATCGCGCGGCATCGGCCGCGCGATCGCACGCGCGCTTGCCGCACGCGGAGTGCGGGTCGCTTTGCATTACCACACGAACGAAGAAGCGGCGAAGGAGGCGCGCGCGCAACTCGCCGGCGACGGGCATTTCCTATGCTCCGCGGATCTTGGGGATGCGGCTGCGACGGCACGGTTGTGGCGCGACGTCGTCCTGGCGCTTGGTCGGGTGGACGTCCTGGTCAATAACGCGGGTATCTTCGCCGACCATCCGCCCCTCACTACGGATTTCACCGCATGGGAGGCGGCATGGCGACGAATCATCGGAGCGAATTTGCTGGGCCCTGCAAACCTATCACTGCTCGCTGCCCAGGCAATGGCTGCTCAGCCGGAGTCGCAAGGTCCCGCTTGGGGACGCGGCCGGATCGTGAACATCTCATCGCGCGGCGCGTTTCGCGGTGAACCCGATACGCCGGCCTACGGCGCGAGCAAAGCGGGTCTCAACTCCCTGAGCCAATCGCTCGCGAAGGCGCTGGCGGCGCGCGCCGTCTATGTGTATTGCCTCGCACCGGGGTTTGTCGAGACCGACATGGCGGCAGGCCACCTGGCGGGCCCCGGCGGCGCCGATATTCTGGCGCAGCATCCCCTGGGCAGGATTACCATGCCGGACGAAGTGGCGCGGACGGCCGCGTTTTGTGCGCTCGATGCTCCGGCGGCAATGACCGGCAGCATCATCGATGTGAACGGCGCCAGCTACTTACGAACCTAGCCGCGCGATCTCAAACGCACGCGAGCTCACACGCACGCGATCTTACACGCACGCGAACTCACACGCACCCCATCGCCCGATCGCATAGGCAACGTTTCCAGCGCCCGTGTTCAGGGCGCACGATGACTCAAGCCCCAAATATACGCCGCGACAGCCCGTACCTGATCGTCGGTGAGCTCTGCGCCTCCCATGGGCGGCATGGGTGAACGGTATTGTTTGGGTTGCGCCACGCCGGCCGTGATCGTTTTCGCGATTGAACGGTAGCTGCCATCGCCCCAGAGCCACTGGGTGTCCGTAAGATTCGGACCGAGAGTCGTTCCCGTGCCGGCCGCGCCGTGGCAACCAACGCAGGTCGCTCCGCCGACTTGACCGTGGTAGACGCGGTCGCCCAGTGCAACCATCTCCTTCGTCGCACCATTGGGAACGGGAAGACTCTCGGTCGCCGCGGCGGCGCCGGCATCCGGATGAGTGCCTTCCGGCGGCGTGGCGTCCGCCACGCTGATATTGCCGACTGGCGCCGATGCGCTGGGACACGGAGTGGACTGCGCGGCGCCGCTCCCACTACCTGACCCGCCGCTGTACACGATTCGGTAGATCCGTCCGCGCACATCGTCGGAGACGTAGAGCGACCCATCGGGTCCGACCGCCAACCCGGACGGGCGGTGCGCGGCTGCGTCCGGTGATTTCACCGGACCCGCAAATCCGTCGGCAAATATCTCGCACCGGTCGGAGGCGTGATCGCCCTCCAATCCTTGAAAAACTACGTTGTAACCCTGTTGCGGATAAGGTGCTCGATTCCACGATCCATGGAAGGCAATGAATACGCCGCCGTGGTATCGAGCAGGGAATTGCTGGCTGTCGTAGCGCACCATCCCATTCGGCGCCCAATGCGCGGGAAACGCTGCGACCGGAGCGCTCTTGGCCGCACACGGACCAAGCTTCTTGCCCCCATCGCCGCCGAACTCCGGAGCGAGAACCAATTTCTTCTGCGCCGCGTCGTAGTAGCACTCCGGCCATCCATAGTCGCCGCCCCTCGTCAAGAGCAGCAACTCTTCTGCCGGAAGCGTCGCTTCCTCGTCGGGCTTGTACAGATCCGGCCAATTCGTATGCAGCTGGTCGCGCCCGTGCTGCGTGACGAAGAGGTGGCTCCCCTTCGCATCGATGGCAAAGCCTTCCGCATTGCGTATGCCGGTCGCGAAGCGCTCGGCCGGTGAGAATTTTTGATTGGTCTTGTTCGCGTCGTAGCGCCAGATTCCGCCGCGCGTCTCGAGTTCGGTGCACGGGTCGATGCCCGGCGACTTGGGTATGCGATTCTTCACCTGACAGGCGTTGGTCGCGCTTGCGACGTCGACGTACAAGGAACCGTCGTCGTCGATCGCGAAGGGATGCATCGGGTGGTCTCCGCTGAGCGGTAATCCCGATACGATCGTTACCGCGGGACCTTGCGGAACTATGGATCCCGCCGCGAGCGTATAGCGCACGATTTTATCGTTGATCTCGGCGAACAATGCACCTTTGTAGAGGCCGATGCCCGTCCCGCCTGCGCCGCCGCTCTGCACGGTTTCGCCGAATCGCTGGTTCACGTTGGCCTTGCCCGAACCGGTGGTGTCTTGCAGTGCGACCAGAAATCCGCCGGCATGCGGCGTGTCGTTCCCGTAATAGCGGCCTGACCACGTGTTGACGTAAACGACTCCATCCGCTGCGGCCACCAAGTGACGTGCGTGCCCGACACCGTCGGCGAAGACGGTTGCACAGAAACCAGCCGGCAACTTCAGCCCGCTGTCATCGTGCGGACACGCATGGATTGGGCTTTGCGCATTGGGCTTGACCGGAGTTTGAGCAGATGCCGTCGAGCTAACCACGAACACTGCACAGAGCATGACCACGACAGACGATGCAGCTCTACTCAGGCGGAAAATATGCATTGGCTAGTCCCTCCGAAGAATGTTGACGCTTCAACGATGCATCAATTGTTGTGGCGGAAAATACCATGGCCGGCGACGGATTCAATGCCCCAACCATTACAGGTGAAATTTACCAACTGGAGCACCCCCGATCAGCATGGCGAATCTTCGAGCCGGCGCTCATGCATTGTTGTCCGCACCGCTACGAATGAAATGCGCTCGCGCGCCCCTGCAATCGTCCAGTGGCTGAGACGCCCTACCGTGACGACAGTCTACCCCGATCGCAATTTCGCGCGCGGAGATCAACAGTTGGAGTATCGATATGAGACATCAGAGCGTGAAAATGACATTGCCGCTTCTCGCGATTATCGCCGGCGGCTGCACCACCATGGGGACCGGGTTTGGCTCGACACCGTCCGGCGCCAGTCCAACCACGTTCAGCTGGAAGAGTTCCGACGGAGTCTCCGGCACCATGAATGCTACGCTTTCCGACGGCACGATCTATAGCGGACAATATTTTCAGATAACCCGAGATACGACGGTCGATAGCGTCGCACCGCTCTGGGTAGGCTGGCACTCCGGCTGGCGGGACGCTGCCTATTGGGATGCCGGGCCGTCGCCGGACTTTATTACGCACTACTCGGGCCGGGTGGTTGCCAATCTCGCCTCACCGAGCACGACCCACATGCGATGCAAATTTCAGCTCGTGCATCCTTCCAACGGAATGGCCGGCGGCGGAAGCGGCCAGTGTCAATTGCCGGACGGAAAGACCATTGATGCGACCTTTCCAAGGGCTTGACGGTGACGACTGCGTTACGAATGAAACCCGCGGCACTCGACGCGAAATTGCGGCGCAACCTGCTCCGGCCAAATTTGATCCTGAGACCTGAATCAACTGCGATGATCAAGGAGCAAGCGATGAACATTTCATACACGAAGCGAATCCTGGCCATTTGTGCATATCTTGGATTCAGCGTTTACGCCTTGGCCGGCGGCGTTGCGCGGGCTGACACACCGAACGCGGCAGCGGACGAGGACCTGAGGCAACGCGTGACGGCTGCGCTGCACTCCGATCCTTATTTTTACGACCAACATGTCAACGTCTCTGTCGAGAAGGGCGTCGTCGTGTTGCGCGGATTCGTCACGAGCGATTGGGATTTACGAGACGCATTGCGCATAGCCGGCAAGGCCGCCGGCGACAGTCGCGTAATCGACGATCTGTCCATCGAGCAGGGCGGGCGCCGATAGGCAGCGCGCAGACTTCAACGAACCATGCGCCTCGCGCCGCAATATCTGCAACATCTACCGACTGAAAGTCAACGAAGAGGAGTCTCACTCATGCCACAGCGAAATCGAATGCAACGGCAAGCAGAGCAGATTCAGCGGCCGGAAGCTGCCGCCGAATTGGTGGATATTCCCGGAACCTCGCTGCAGGTCTCGCGCGTGGCGCTGGGTACCTGGGCAATGGGCGGCTGGATGTGGGGCGGAACCGACGAACGCGATTCCATCGCCACGATCCGCGCCGCTCTCGATCGGGGCATCAACCTGATCGATACCGCGCCCGCCGCCGCCAAGGGCCTGCGTTCACGGGCGGTCATTGCCACCAAAGTCGGTCTGGAGTGGCGCGACGGCAAGGTTTACCGCAACGCGACTCGCGACCGGATCATGCAAGAGATCGATCAGTCGCTGCGTCGCCTGCGCACCGACTACATCGATATCTACCAGGTTCACTGGCCCGATCCGCTGGTGCCCATCGAGGAAACCGCAGAGGCGATGCGCATGTTGCACGACCAGGGTAAAATCCGCGCCATCGGCGCCAGCAACTTCTCGGTCGCCCAAATGGAGCGCTTCCGCCAGGTCGCGCCGCTGCACGTACTGCAGCCGCCTTACAATCTGTTTGAACGCGCCGCCGAATCCGAGGTTCTTCCCTATTGTCGCGCGAACCACATCGCCACCCTGGGCTACGGAGCGCTGTGTCGCGGCTTGTTGAGCGGCCGGATGCGCGCGGACACGACCTTTGAAGGTGATGACCTGCGTCGAATCGACCCCAAATTTCAGCCGCCCCGCTTCGCACAATACCTCGAGGCCGTGCGGCAGCTCGATCAGTTCGCGCATGATCGCTTCCTGCGGCGGGTGATTCACCTGGCCGTTCGCTGGATGCTCGATCAGGGCATCAGCGTGGCGCTTTGGGGCGCGCGTCGCCCCGATCAGTTGCAAGCGACTCTTGGCGTGGCGGGCTGGTCGCTCGACGAGGCAAGCCGTGCGAAAATCGACAGTATTCTGAACGACACGATCAAGGACCCGATCGGACCCGAGTTCATGGCGCCCCTGCAAAGATCCTAAGCAAAGACCCTAACTGGAAACTGAGGAGACACGACATGAAAACTGGATTTATCGGGTTGGGTCGAATGGGATCGGCGATGGCGGCAAATCTCGTCAAGGCTGGACACGATGTCACCGTGTACAATCGCAATCCCGAGAAAAGTCGTTCGCTACTCGAACTCGGGGCCCACCAAGCCACCAGCATCGCAGGCGCATGCAGTGGGGAAGCGGTCATCACCATGCTCGCGGACGATACGGCCGTCAGCGACATCGCGCTTACCGACGGCGGCATCGTCGGCAAGCTCCGCCAAGGAGCGATCCACATTTCGATGAGCACCATCAGCGTTGGGCTGTCGAAAGAGCTGGCTCTGGCGCACGCCAAGGCCGGGCAACGGTTCGTCGCCGCACCGGTCTTCGGCCGTCCCGACGCGGCTGCCGCGGCAAAGCTGTTCATCGTTAACGCAGGCGACCCGGTCGCCGTCGCGGCCTGCCAGCCGCTATTCGCCGCGATGGGACAAAAGACGTTTTCCATGGGTGCGGAACCGGCGGCGGCGAATCTCGTCAAGCTCACCGGAAACTTCATGCTTGCGTCCGCCATCGAGGCACTGGGCGAAGCCATCGCGCTCGTTGGCAAGGCCGGCGTCGATCGCCAAGCCTTCGTGGATCTCCTGGCATCCAGCATCTTCCCTGCACCGGCGTATGCAAATTACGGCGGCGCAATCGCGGGCAACAAGTTTCAACCGGCGGGTTTCGCCGCACCGCTGGGCTTCAAAGATATCCGCCTCGTATTGGCGGCGGCCGAATCTCTACGCACGCCCATGCCGCTCGCCAGCCTTCTGCGCGACCGGTTTCTCCGCCTGCTCGCTCAAGGCGGTGATGAGCTCGATTGGTCGGCGATCGGCGGCCTGGCCACTCAGGACGCAAGCAAAGGTTGATCGCCGACCCTCGCTCGCGTCCCTCACCGGATCTCG
>WNFP01003012.1_pt1 | contig 13470 bp, 10 predicted proteins | sample 5400201 | NCBI WGS metagenome assembly WNFP01 (sample SAMN13153355, study PRJNA577476) | soil metagenome | isolation source: 115 cm saprolite under Madrone tree | place: USA:California | collected 2016-06-14
GCTGGTGCAGGCGGCGCATTACATTCTGGGACGGTTTGGTAAGGACTCGGCCCTGCGCCGGTGGGGATTGAAACTGGCGCTGGGAGGGAAACGGGCCAAAAAACGGGCGGTGGTGGCGGTGGCGCGCAAACTGGCCGTCATTTTGCATCGTATGTGGCGAACGGGGCAAAGCTATCAACCCTTTCCGCAACCCACGGCAGCAGTGGCGCAAGTGATCTAAACCGTTATCATTTTTCGCGAAACAGCAGGAGTGGAGTGCAATAGCGTGCCAGGGTTCATTGACATCTCGTGTTCCGGCGACTGCGACCAGGGGCTGGACCCTAATCGAGGCCGTGCTTTAGATAGCAGCGCCCTTTCATCGGTATCGGACACCATAATGCACCGAGCCTCAACCATGGCTCACCCGAGTGCGGATAGAAGCGCCGAGATGAATGAAACCACGGGAAACAAAAAAGCGGCTGCTAATGCAAAAAGCTCTTGACTGTCTCCAGCCGTCTCATAGAAGCCCCTGCATACAGCGATTCCCTCCCGCAGTTCGGGCGTAAAGGAGTCCCGCGCCATGGAGCATACATCCTTGTAAACCAGATATAGCAGGACGCAATGGGCGCTTCCAAACCAGTACCGCGACAGGCCGAGGCGCAGCGCCAGCGTGTTGGAGTGAGAGAGAATGCTGCGCACACATTGCCCCAGTCCCGCGCAAGCGGGACGGCTCGTAGTAGCCCGCCGTTTCAACGGCGGGGGAGTGAAAAGCAATATTTATTGAGTCCCGCTTTCGCGGGACGACTGGCAAAAGCGCGGGATTTCAATCCCGCCAGCACAAGCCTTACCATCCTCATCGCAGCTCTCAGCCGTACGCAGGTTTTTGAACAATTCCGCCTCAAAGCCATCGATTCAACCATAGATTTGTATCAGGGCACGGCTTGAGCCGTGCCGCACCAATGTTAAGAATGGTGCGGGCTTCAGCCCCTGCATACAGCGATTCCCTCCCGCAGTTCGGGCGTAAAGGAACTCCTGAGCCATTAGCAAACATATTTCGTAAGCACCATAGCGTTGACGGTAATCTTCCCGAAGCGGCATCAATGTTTAATATGCTTTGTGCAGAAGTGGATACTATACTTGCAAGATATGATGATAAGCCATGAATGAAAAAAGCACGATCGCAGGGCTAATTTCTAAGGCTGCTAAAAAGCTTCGCGACGATTTTGAATACATACGCGAGACAATCTCGCACTCAGGCGAGAAGGGCGGTGAAACTGAGAATAAGGTAAGGGAGTTTCTGAACGGTCACATGCCTAAGCGCTTCCACGCAACGAAGGGCTTCGTGATCGATGCAGATAACCAGATGAGCGATCATCAGGATGTCATCATCTACGATGAACAATCTAGTCCTGTATATAAGTATGACGGCGCTAACCAAATCGTCTCTGCAGATGCGGTGGCGGCGATCATGGAAGTCAAGGCGGTACTAAATAAGAGCCAGCTTGAAGAAGCTTTTGCAAAGATCGAAGAAGTCAAGAGACTAAAGAAGCGCCCAATAAACGAGATGGATCAGAAGGCAACCGAGAGCACGCTGACTATAACTGGAACTCTCGGAATTATTTTTGGCTTCGGATCGGACATCAGCCTCGAAAAGCTGGCGGAACATTGCGTGGAACTGAACGAAAAATACGAAACGGCTCACCGCCCAGACATCATTGTTGTGCTTGATGTGGGCGTCATCAACTACACTGTGCAATTCGTCGGTGCGAGAAATATGGGCGATATGGGAGTCGCCTCAGATGACGAGTTCGTCATCCCTCCCTGCTACGTGCATTTAGTCGCACGTAAAGACGGTGCATTTTCGCTGAACAGGCTTTTTACTCATCTGCTTTCGCATCTCGCACTATATCCGCGGCGTCCAAGCATTCCGCCGTTTTCGGTTCTTCTCGAAGGAACGTCATCCATTTTCGATGATCTGGGAGTTTACCAGTTCAACACCGAAAGGCGATTGGTTCGTTATGAAGTTCCGCTAGCCACGTTGTCAGAGCAAAACCCGATCATTCGGATCAGGCACAGGGCTTCAAAAGAAGAACTAGCAACGCTGACATATATCCCATGGCAGGACGGGGGCGTAATACGAAAAAAGGGCAAGATTCCGCTACTAGCGTTGCTAGTGTGGTTCACAAAAGGCGAGCCACCACGCACAATGCAGGTCGAAGATACAGAACTGTCGATGGTGTTGAAGGTGACGCGGCCGGAATTCGAGAAATGGCCTAAGACCATTGAGCGGCAGAGCGACATGACGGCGATGTTGGAGATTCCTCCACCGTTCGAAATGCGAGAGATGGGAATGGAGGGAACCGGTGAGCCATTCATTGCGAGGGTTTTTCTCGGACTGCTGGATATGGCAAGGAACATTTTCTCGCAGCAGGAAAAAAATGCCTTTGATGGGCGTTTTACTGGCACGCTGAATCCAGCGCTTGAACTGCGGAACGCTCTAGTCAACATTCGGAAGCTAATAGACGGCCACAAAGAGGCTCTGCAGAAGGGCACAATTGTCCGCAAGGCACATGCCGACCCGCTTCTTTCGGAACGCATCGATAATCCGTTGCGTTCGTACACAGCACATTTTCTGGAGATGTCTGATGCCATCATCAAAAATCTGCCGTCAGCGATGAAGTTTTTTGGGATTAATATCGATTACATGAATGATCGTGAACAGCGTTTCGCCAAGGGCTGCGAGCGTTACGAATCCAAGTATCCTGATCTAGTTACATATTTGAGGAAGTTGCGCCCGTCGCTACTCGATATAGACGAGCAGTTCAGAAAGATGCGGGTTGAAGGATGGAACCTTTCGAACGTCAAATACACGGTTAACGATAGCGTGGTTTCGATGGTAGAGCCGTTGATTGGAAGCGAGCCGGTTAGTAAATATGTTGAGCGAGTCTTCAGCATTCTCGCGCTGGCTATCGAGGAAGTGATTATGTATGGCTTTCAGAAAAGTCTAACGCGATCTATCGTCATCGTTGAAATTTCGCCTAAACAGCGTAATCCCGTCAATGCGCAGCGGTTCAAGAGGTCGCTGAGTGACAGCGAGCCAACATGGCAATTAGAGTGGACAGGCAAGAGCTTTTATCAAAGCTAATCAACGCTAAGTTAGGCCTCAGCCAAAAATTCTACTATTGTCGTGCTAATGTATGCGGGTTGATTTATCACCGCTTGCACCACACATGCCACGCCACTAATCCCAGACAACTCCCGGCAGCGCGACAAAGAGCAGAGTCAGCAGAATGTGCCCCAGTACAAACTGTTTTCCCTGCGGCCAGTCGCGGTGCGAAAAGTAGAATGCGTCCACAAGAGTTCACTGGGTTCAGTAGATGATCATGCCGTATGCTGCGTGTCTTGATAATGTCTTGCGCCGTTTATGTCTCTCAAGTCAGCAATCCGCAGGGCAGTCCGGGCGTGTCGCATTTTCCGGGCTGCCCCTGTTGGAACACCTGCGTTAATTTTGCGGACTGAAGACGGCAATCCCCTGCGGCTGCGTGCCGACCGGGACGGCCAGTTGAATTGGAGCGTGGTCCTCCGCCAATGTTCCGTCGGGACGCACCGTAAAGATATGCAGTGCATTACCCTGGCCTTCGGGAATGAACTTCGTCGCTCGCTGGCCAACGAGATATACAAAACGCTCGTCGATGCTGAGCTCAATCTGGCTGGCGTTGCCCATTCCCGCGAGCTGCAGATTCTGGATCTCGCTCGGCGCCGCCGGATCGGTGAGATCGTAAACCGAGACGGTTGAGAAAGGATCAATGGCTGGAATGCCCTCGACGCCATTGTTCGAGGTATAGAGCCGAGTACCGGCACGATTGGAGCGCAGCCAGCAGATCGCCAGCCCCGAATTGCGCGCCACCGTCACGAAACTGAGCTGGCCATTGGCATCGTAGGAATAAACCCCAAGCAGGTTCGCGCCGACAAAGCCCACGTACAACAGCGGCTGCTTCGGATGCAGGGCCAAACCCAGTGGGAGATTGCCCAGCCGCAACTGCGTGCCGTAAAGATCGATGAGCGGAATATCGCGATTGGGGGGAAGGGCCGTCGGGGCCTGCGCCCGTAAACGGCCTTCTGCGTCCGCCTTGAAGTTTTCGAGCAGACCGCCGCGGAAGTCGTTGCCGAACACAATGTCCGTTCCCGGAACAACCAGGGCCTGTGAGGGTGACGAGTCGTACGAAACATTGGCGGTCGAGTTGGGCACCGGTGTCAGGGAGCCATCGGCATGGATCTTCATGGCCGTGTAGTTCGGCTGCAAACCCGTCTGCACAATGAAATCGCCGTTCTTGTTAACCACGTAGAGAATGTCGCCGGAAATCGCCAGGCTGGTGGGATTGCTGCCGCCCGAGGGAAACGGCGAGCCGGCAATGGCCTTAAGCGATCCATCGTGTTTGATATTGAAAACGGCGATCGTATCCGATCCCGAATTCACCGCGAAGAGCAACTGCCGCCCCTTGTCGATGACCAGGTTGTTGTCCGAGTCATAAGGGCCAAATATAAAGGACCGGTCCTGCACCCCTGTTCCTCCGGAAAGAAACGGGGAGCCTGGGACTTGAGTGAAACTGCCGTCGGAACCGCGTTGGAAGGCGAAAATGGAATTTCCGTTCGCTGATTGGATGTTGCTCTCGACATAGATGAATTCAGACGGTCCCGCTGCCCTTAAAGGCAGAATGGAAGCTGAAAGCAGTAAGATAGTGGCCAGAAGTCTTTTCATAAGGTGATCTTTCTCCAGTGAAATACAGACTCGAATGAAATCCAGATGCAGTCGACAATGTTTCTTAAAACGGGCCACAATTGTACTGCTTTGCCACTAAATCACCAGCTTAAAAAGCTGGGTTTAGTGGATAAATCACTAGTTCGGTACATAGTTGTTTATAGAAGGAACATATAGATATCTTTTGCGATGAAATACATTAAAATTTAGGTGCTATTGGCCTTACACTTCTCTGGCAAATTAGTCCTATTTAACATTGGCGGCTTACGAAGCCGGCCATGGATAAAGCCGCCGTCCTGGTCTTGCGAGGGCGACTGGGAAAAAGTAAGTGCGCTCACCGCCAGAATGAGCGCCGCAAGCTGGACGCTGAATTTTGCTGCTCGGATCAAGTTTGTGTCCTCTCGGCCTGTGTGATTTCGACCCATGCCTTGAACAGGAACACCCCTGCCGCTGAATGGCGGAAGCGCATTCCATATCAGTCGTCTGTCTTTTTCTTGCTTAATGGACAGCAGAAGGGCGGCCTTCCAGGTAGTGCCCCTGTCTGGTCTGGCTGAGTTTCAAAGCTGGTCTTGAACACACAGTAGCTTGCGGCCAGTGCTGGAATCAATCACACGCTGGTACGTCCGCCTAATACTTTTGGACAGTCCCGAACCATGGACCACCCTTCAGCCGTCTTCCGTTGTGAAGAAAATGTGCCTGGTAGCAGAGAGGGGACGGCAACGACTGTTACTCAGTGCGTTTGCGGTGGCCAGTTAAATTTTTTACCATACGGAATCATTGAATCCCATGATGCAGGAACTCAAGCTGTACGATCCCACGCGAAAGCCCAGTGACTGGACTGATCTTGTTCACTCCGGGCAATATGCCGTATTTCACACAGATGTCCGATCAGACACGGAAAAGAAACCGGATGGGCGCTTTCTCAGCCTGGGCGAGGACAGCACCTGCCTGGTCTTTGACTCCCTGGCCGAAGCGGAAGCCTACTGCGAAGCAAAAGTGGAGCAAATCTCGAATCTTCGATGTGATATCTACGACCACACGGGAAAATCCAAACAGCCAATGCTGACCTATGTAAACCAGGCTTACCTGAACAGTCCAAGGAAATATGCCATTTGGGGCTGGATTATGGTTACAGGCAGCTTGCCTTGCTTTTGGATAGAGTGGCATTGGCATGGAACACTCGTCGTTCCCATGATCGTGGGATTCAATCTGGTTTTCGCTGGCCTGCGCATGGTGCATTGGGGCGTAGGCGGGGTTGAAAAGAGGCGCTCTGCACGTGGCGTTGAGTAAGTAGTATCAGGGCCGAAAGCCAACACTCTTCCACAGCGCCGCGGAGTCATACATCCGGCCGTTGGCGACCACTTTGATTACCTTGCGGATATCACTGATATTTTCGAGCGGATTGCCGTCCACCAGAATCAGGTCGGCGCGTTTTCCCGGCTCGATGCTTCCTGACTCATGGGCAAGATTCATCACGCGCGCTGGCACGATGGTCGCGGTCTGAATCGCTTCCAGTGGAGTCATCCCCGCTTTCACATAGAGTTCCAGTTCTCGATACAGACCGTATCCCAGCAGTCCGGTATCGCTGCCCGCAACAATGGGAATGCCCGCCTTGTGCAGCGCCCCGATGACCGCCTCGCTTTGCTCCATTTGTTTGTGAAACCGAACGCTCTCGCTCGCCGGCGCGCCAAGGGACATAAACTTCGTGGCCAGAGTATAAGGAGCTTTGGCGATTCCCGGCTCGAACGATGGTATGTCCATATCTTTGGAATGGCCGGCCATCTCTCCCCACGAAACTGTGGGGTCAATCACCGTATGGTGCAGCGCAAAGAACTGAATGGCCTTCCGCGCCTGTTCGGAATTGAGGTCCCAAACAGCATCATTTCTGTCCGCCTTGTCTTTGTCTTTATCTTTGTCCTGCTCCGAAGCCCGCAGCACGGGAGTCACGAATCCCAGATGGTTGATCTGGTCCATGCCGGCTTCCACGCCCTGAATGGCATTCACCGCCGAGGGCACGTGACCAGTGACCGTCATGCCAGCCTGGTGGGCTTCCTGGGACAGGACCTGTATCACGTCGGGTCTGAGCAGGGTGTAAAGTTTGAGCTGCTGAAACCCCGCCGACTTGTACATCGCAACGACTTTGCGGGCTTCTTCCGGAGTGTCCGCGCTGACGGCGCCAAAAGCGTCCGGCCCGCTGGCATCCACCAGGCCGGCCAGCAGCAACCGCGGACCCAGATGGTTATGTTTATCGATGGCATCGCGCAGCGTGGTCAGGAACTCGAAGTCTCCGCCGCAATCGCGCGCCGTAGTGATGCCGGCCGCCAGCATGGCCGGGCCAAATTCCACTCCGGAGAAATGCGTGTGCATCTCCCAGAGTCCCGGCAGCAGGGTCTTTCCCGTGGCGTCAATGGTTTTCATGCCGCGCGGAATGCTAAGCGTGTCCCGCTTACCGGCGGCGACAATGCGTCCCTCGCGGATGATGACCACGGAGTCCGCGACCGGAGCGCGGTCCGTGCCATCCACCAGCGTGGCTCCCACAATGGCAAAGCTTCCACTCACTACGGGTGGCGCCTGCTGCTCCAGCCGCGCCAGCTCTCGCATCTCCTGCGAGACGCCGCTGTGCATCAGCTGCGCCAGAGCCGGTTCGTACTCGGTTCGCACCACCTCAAAAGGCAGGCCTCCGGCAAAGTTCATGGCGGCGGCGAGCTGGCCTTGCCGGTTGAACCAAAGCACCTCCCGGCCGAAAACAACGTTGGTCACGGTATAACGCTTAAGCGGCACGGCATGGCCGCCAACAGTAATGGAATCACGGCCTTCGAATGTGATCTGCGCGGCCTGGGCCTCGGCGGCAGGATTGGCGCGCAGGATTGGAATGCTGGCCGGCTCTCCATTGCGCGACCAGTAGCGCACCATCATCATCTGCACGGAAGCCGGAGTGTAGCCGAACCCGACAAAAAATTTGCCCGGAAGCGTGGCCTCGCGGCTGGTCTTTCCTTCGGAAATGCTTGCAGTCTTGTCGTGGATCTCGACTGTATCGGTCGTAGTCGAATTCCCGGACGCGCTTTTCACCTCAAAACCCTGGGGAGTGAGGTCCTTGTTCATCCGCAGCACGCCGGAGACTGTTCTTTTTCTGCCCCGGTCGGAATATTCAAGCTGCGTGTTCATCACCAGCCCGCCATTCGGATCGGTCCGCGTTATCTCGTAGCTTTCCTTGCCGATGGGATGCAGCAGAAGATGCAGAGTAAAACTGCCCTTTTCCACCACCGGCGTGGTGCTCGCATCCTGCGCTGCCGCGAATGACGCTGTCACCAGAATGACTGCTATCCAAAATTTCATGGTTGCGGTTACTCCTGACGGAACAATGTGGAAACGAAGTCTATCATTTCGCGAGCAGCTGGAACTGTACTCTCGATGTCCGGCGGTGGAAGTTTTTGGAATCCTTCGAGTTCCCTGATGAATCCAAATTCGCATGACAAAACCGAATGCGGCCGCTGCTGGAACATTTTCCATTGCTCAAAAACTTACGGTGAATCGTCTTGGTTATGGCGCCATGCGGATTACCGGCGATGGCATTTGGGGCGATCCCAAAGACCCCGCGGAGTGCAGGCGCGTTCTGAAACGCCTGCTAGACCTGAACGTGAATTTCATCGATACGGCGGATGCCTATGGTCCTGATGTCAGCGAAAACCTGCTTGCCGAGGCACTTCACCCTTATCCCAAAAATCTGGTCATTGCCACCAAAGGCGGCCTCACGCGCCAGGGCCCCAACAAATGGGCGCCGGTTGGACGTGCCGAGTATCTTCGGCAATGCGTTGAGATGAGCTTGCGACGGCTGAAAGTCGAGCGCATTGACCTCTATCAGCTGCATCGCTTTGATCCAAGAGTCCCCGCTGAAGAATCACTTGGCGAACTCAAAAAGCTGCAGGAAGAAGGAAAGATTCACCAGATTGGACTTTCAGAAGTAACGGTTGCGGAAATTGAACAGTCACAAAAGATCGTCCGAGTGGCCAGTGTTCAGAACAAGTACAACATCACCGACCGTGTTTATGAGGACGTGGTGGAGTATTGCACGAAGAACAAGCTGGCCTTTATTCCCTGGTTCCCGCTCGCGGCCGGGGCGCTGACCAAACCAGGTGGCGTGCTCGACAATCTGGCCAAAGCTCACCGGGCCACGACCTCGCAGATCGCACTTGCATGGCTGCTTCGCCGCTCCCCAGTGATACTGCCCATACCCGGCACATCCAGCATTCAGCATCTGGAAGAGAACACAGCGGCGGCAGAACTGAAATTGACTCAGGATGAATGGCAATCATTGGAAGAAGCAGCCAAAAACGCGGCCTGAACATAGATCCACGCGAGCCAGGCCACGAACATAAAAAATCGCCTGCGTCGTCATCGACGCAGGCGATTTGCTTTGGTACTGGAGCGTGTTTCAGCGGGCTTGCGTCACGCCAGGCTCGTCACTTCGATTTTTGCTGCGCGATCCATTTGTCCGTGCGGGCTTCAAGCAGATCAAGCGGCAGCGTTCCACCGTTCAGCATCTCGTCGTGAAACTTTCTGATGTCAAACTTTGGCCCCAGCTCTTTCCTGGCGCGTTCACGAAGCTCGCGGATCTTGAGCTGGCCAAGCTTGTAGCTAAGGACCTGCGCGGGCCAGGCGATGTAGCGATCTGTCTCCGACTGTATGGTTGGCTCGTCCACCGCGCCAGACTTGCGAAAAAAGTCCACCACCTGATCGCGGCTCCATCCTTTCGCATGGATTCCGGTATCCACGACGAGACGCACGGCACGAAAGAGTTCAGAGGAAAGGCGTCCATAGTCCGATACGGGATCCTGGTAGAAGCCAATCTCTTTGCCGAGTTGCTCTGAGTAGAGCGCCCAGCCTTCGGTATACGCATTGAAGCCCAGCCCGTGCAAACGAAATTTAGGCAGGCCAGTGAGCTGCTGCTGTACGGACAGCTGCATGTGATGTCCGGGGACGCCTTCATGGTAGGCGATGGCCTCGTCATTGATTAGCGAGCGCTCTGCGAAGTGAGAAGTGGCCACAACGACGCGGCCGGCGCGTTTGCCGTCCGGAGTGCCGGTAACGTAATGCGTCGCGGCGGCGGATTGAAACGCGGGTATGGCCTCAACCGTGACCGGCGATTTAGGCAGAAGGGTGAATAGCTCCGGAAGTTTAGGCTCCATCTGCACAATGTAGCGGCGAAAATCATCCAGAATCTGGGCCTCGGAAGCCGGAATGTATTTGGGGTTAGTCTTGAGCGCGGGGCGAAAAGATGCTAGGTCGGTGAAGCCCTCTTTTTTGGCGATACTGGTCATCTCGGCCTGGATGCGCTCGATCTCGCGAAGTCCGAGCTGGTGTATCTCATCCGGCGTCATGTGGGTTGTGGTCCGGCCATAGATGTCGTTCTGATAGCGCTTTTGGCCGTCGGGCAGAGATGTGATGGCCAGCGCGGTACGCCCCTGCGGCGCATACTCTTTGCTCAGGAAAGCCGCAAAGGTCTTGTAGGCAGGAATGACGTCGGTATTGATAGCGTCCGTGATCTGCTGGGTCAGGCGCTTCTGGTCTTCCGCCGAAATGCTTGCCGGAAACTTTTTGGTCGGGAGCAGAAAAGGGTCGGCATCGATGATGCCCTGGCACTGCACGGGAAGCTTTTCCAGCAGGAACCGGACAGGCATGAGCTTGTCCTTCATGCCGGCGCGAAGCACCTCGGTAGTCTGGTTGAACACGCGGGGGACCTGGTGCAGACGGGCAATGTAGTCCTCATAGTGTTTGACCGAGTCAAAGGGGACCGAAAGCGGCAGGTCCGCGAGGCTGGTATGAATGCCATTCTGCTGATTGACTGGCATCTCGTACTCTTTAAGGTCGAAGTCGGCAATGCGCTGCTCAAGTACCCGAACCAGCAGGTCGTGGGAAAGCTGGTCCTGGTCCGTGAAGCCATTCGTCGGGACCGCCGCAAGTCGCTTAAGGAAGTCCAGGTCGGTCTTATGGCGCTGCTGGATGGCGTCGAGTGAATACTCGGCAAGTTTGTCATTGTAGCGGTAGTCACCAAAGGAGGTGGCCCGCTCGGGAAAGTTGCGGAGATCGGACTCATACTGCTCATCAAATATGGCGTTTTGCTGGGCAAGACGGTCGGCGACAGGTTTGAGGTTTTGGGCGAAGAGGGTTCCAGCTACGGCGACTATGAAGAGCAGAGTCTGGCGAAGGCGCATAGGGGTAACAGAGTATCAGAGAGAACGTGCGCGAGGGGCAAAAGTTGCCATCCGGGAATTCTCTGCCAGGATTTCCGGCAAAACAGTAAATGGGAGACCATTGCTGGGCACCCCGCCGACTGTGACCACTACAGGCACGCAGCCGGCCCATCGACGTTTACAGCGAGCCCTTGCTCAATATTGCCTGGCAATGCAAAACCCTCTGGGTAAGGTTGAATCAGAGGAAATGTTTGGTTAGTACATTTCCTCTGATCGGTGGTTTAAGAAATGGCGCTCTGGCAGGAGCGGCTAAGGGTTATCGTGTGGCCATCACCTCGAAATATGATGGGCAAGGAGGTTGCTTACACCGTATGCTTGCTCGCTTGCGCGGCGGATTGTTTACCCGCTGCGCTGGCAGAGTTGCAAATTCTGCAGGGCCGGGTCCAGCAGCCGGATCGGCGTCCACTCTGCGATCGACGACTGGAATCCGCTGAATTCAAAATCCTCGATTCCGTCCATAACCACATCTTCCCCGAGCACATTGCACAGAACATCCGCTGCCGCCTGCCGGCGCTGGTTTTCGTTGAGCGGGGGCATGGTCTTCGCGCTCAGCAGCACGGCCTGTTTCCCGCGGAAACACGGCACCAGAAGGAAAACCCAGTCGGAAACATCGAGCTCAATGCGCTGCCCATTGTGGTTGTCTAAATTGATTTTGTAGTCCCACGCTTTTGGCTGGCGTGTCGCGTAAAACTCCCAGTGGGCCAGCACCGGCGCGGCGTGGATGATCTCTCGCGCCGCATGGCGCAATAGTGGATCGAGGTTGGGAGAAATCGTAAACTGGCGGGGCCTGAAACCGCCGGGGCATATCTTCCAAATCAGGCCACGGTGGATCTCGCGTACTCGCTCATCGAGTTCTCTCATCAATGCCTCATTCTCCGGCCCGGCAATCAGCCGGTCCGAGGCGCTGATGAACCACTCCCAGAAGTCGTGAACTGGCCTGAGATCAACCGGAACCACTTCTCTCGTAATTGTTTTCGGATCTTTATCGAACACAGTGTTCTCCTGTTGGCAAACGGCTCCAGTCCCGCGAGCCTGCCATGACTTCACGCAGCGAATGGATGGGCGTCGATCTCCGGGCAAGAACCGAAGGAAATCTGTGCATGACATCAAAGTCAGTCAAGCCATCGAGGACGACTTCCTCGCCCAGTATGTTGCACAGGACGTCCGCCGCGACCTTATGCCGCCGACTTTTCTGCAGGCGCGGTAAATTTTTCGCACTCAGCAAAACCTGTTGTTTTCCCTCGGCACGGAGCAGCAGAACAAAACCCCATTTCGAGGCGTCGATTGTGACCGGGCGCGCACCTCGCCTGTCGAGGAGCAATTGGTAATTCCATTCTTTTACCTGCCGCACAGGATGAAACTCCCAGTTCGCCAGGTCCGGAGCGGCGAACACGATCTCCTGCGCCACACTGCGCACATTCGGGTTGAGATTCGGAGAGATGGTGAATTGCCGCCGGCGTGATGTTCCTGGCCCTGTCTCCCATATCAGTCCCGGATGCAGTCCGCGCAGGCGGCGGTCCAGTTCCTTTGTAAGTTCCCCTTTCACAGTCCCGGCCATGAGCAGGTCCGCCACGCTGACAAACCATTTCCAGAACTCTTCGATTTGTTTGGCCGGGAGGATCCTCATTTCGCCCGCCTCCGCTCCGAACTGTTTGCCGCCGGATAAGGCGTGGTCGTTTGCAAACGCGCAATCGAGGGAACGCAAACCAGGGGCAGCAGCGCCATCGATATTCGCCACAGTTGCAGCCGCGTGCGAACGCACCAGGCGAATGCCCGGTACTCAAGACACAGCTCGATCAGGGTCCGCGCTGCCATTTCGCGCCCTGTATCCTTCGCATCTTGCCCATTCAGCACTTCCGAGCGCGCCCACCGCTGCATGACTCCGGCCTTCTCCTGCGTGCTGGCAATGCAATCGAGGGCCAGTTCGATCTGCTTGATTTGGCTCCGGCGAAACTCGGCCTTGCTCAAAGTCAGACGTCTCAGCTCTTCGGCATCCTCATCGAAGATCTCCTGCATGTCCGTGTAATATCTGCGCTGGATCCAGGGCAGTACCTCAACCGTGGTGATGTCCCGTCCGTGGCGCGGCCACAGCCAGCAGTCCACCCGAAAACACACTGAGAAAATCGAATAAACGAGATTGACGAATGCCTGGCTCCCTTGGCCGGCAGAACGTGCAGTCTGCGGGACGTCTCCAGCGCACCGGCAGACGCCCGGCTCCGTCAGTCCAACTCCAGCTCGCGGATGTGCCTGTGAACACTCTTCCGGCAAAACGGCCTCCTAACGGCAAAACTCCCAGTCGCGGGGACCCGCGACGATTTCCCGCAGTAAATGAATCGGCCTGGATCTCAGCGTGGCCAGCGCCACGAGGGTATTGAGCAGGCCGAAGTCATTGATCACATCGAAAACCACTTCTTCGCCCACAAGATTGATAAGAACAGCAGCGGCCGTCTGCCACCTCTGATCCGGTGTGAGTGGTGGCAG
>WNFP01012191.1_pt1 | contig 13470 bp, 8 predicted proteins | sample 5400201 | NCBI WGS metagenome assembly WNFP01 (sample SAMN13153355, study PRJNA577476) | soil metagenome | isolation source: 115 cm saprolite under Madrone tree | place: USA:California | collected 2016-06-14
CCAATGTCGGCAATCCCGTGGGCTTGAGCGGTCCGGAACAGCGCATCGCGCTGGTGATCGGCAATTCGAACTATCAAAACGTGGCCCGGCTGCCAAATCCCGCCAATGACGCCAAGGCTGTCGCCGAACTGCTCAATACCGCGGGCTTTGAAGTCATTTCGGCCACCGACCTTAATCACAATCAAATGATCGAGGTCATGCAGGACTTCTCCGCCAAGATTGCCGGCCGCGGCCAAAACACCGTGGCAATGGTGTATTACGCCGGCCATGGCGTGCAGCTTGCCGGCGAAAATTATCTCGTTCCGGTTGACGCCAGGATTTCTTCCGAGCCCGATCTGATCGACGGTTCGGTCCGGCTGGTCGACGTGATGGCGACGCTGGAGGCGATTCCGAGCCGGATGCGGATTGTCATCCTCGACGCCTGCCGCAACAATCCATTCGCCTCGCTCAATGACGCGGGACGCGGGCTTGCGATCGTCGATGCGCCGAACGGTTCGATCGTAGGCTATTCAACGGCGCCAGGCACCGAAGCGCTCGACGGCGTCGGCAACCACAGTCCCTATACCGATGCATTCCTGCGCTTGGCGCATGAGAAAAACGTGCCGATCGAGCAATTGTTCAAGCGTGTTCGTCTTGAGGTGAACGATCTAACCGATGGACGGCAGACCCCCTGGGAAAGCTCGTCGCTGACCAGCGATTTCTACTTCTTCGGCGATACCGCGGTTGCGGCAACCCGTGCGCCGGCCCAAATGAAGACCGCCTATGCGGCTGACAATCTCCCGTCGCGTTCCGCGCGCCAGGCCTATAATTACGTATTGGCCGAAAATTCCGTCGACAACTATCAGGAATTCATCCGCCTCTACCCGCAGGACCCGCTGTGCGACCGCATCCGCTTCCTGCTCGGCAGCCTGCTGCAGGCCAACGCATGGCATCATGCGGTGCTCGCGAATTCTTCGATTGCCTACAAATCGTTCTATGACAAGTACTCGAACAGCCCCTATGCGCAGAGCGCCCTGAAGTTGGCGGAGCAGCCGAAACTCGTTCCGCTTTCGCAGCCGACGCACATCATCGCGCCGCCCTCGATCAAGCTCGGCGGCGGTCTCGGCATCTCGAAGGGTAATCCCGGCTTCAATCCTGGCGGCCTGTTGCAGGATCATGGTCCGCAGCAAGCCAACGGTCTGCCGGGCCTCGGCAAGATCGGCGTAGACAAGCTCGGCAAAGGCGGTCAGATCGTCACGCTGAATTCTCCCGGCGCAACCACGTCTTCCGGGAACAACAGCGGCGGCTTGGGCAAGCTGGGCGTGGACAAGCTCGGCAAGGGCGGTCAGATCGTGACGCTGAATTCTCCCGGCACAACCACGTCCTCCGGGAATAACAACGCCGGCTCCGGCAAGATCATCGATCTGCCGCGCACCGGTGTGAACAAGATCGGCACCGAGCAGAATTCGAGGCTTGGCGGAGGCATAACCCGCTTTGACGACCGGCCTGCGAAATCGTCGAAATCGTTCCCGCAAATTCGCGGCAATCAGCAGCTGGGAATCTCGCGCTCCAACATCGATACGCCGCCAAAGTTCAGGCAACAGCTGGGCGTCACGAATACCGGCGGCAGCCAGCGCTTTGCATCGACGCCGTTCCATGCTCCCGCATTTCAATCGCAGGCTCGAATGGGCGGCTCCGGTGGCTTCGGCGGCAAGTTCGGGCGGTAGGAAGTTTGGCGGCGTTCAGGGAATCAGCTGGCCAGACCGAGTCTGGTCCCGCTGATTTTTCGACCTCATGGGCTGAAGTGTTTGAGCAACCTGAGGCTTGATCTCAGCTGGCATTTTCCGGCACCGTTTTGCAGCCGATTTCATTCACGGCTCTTGGTGAGAAAATATTGGCTGATGTCAGCCTTGGGTCCGTGCACGTAGCGGGCAAGCCACCCGTCGGTAAGGTCAAGATGCCCGGAAAATACCGGCTTGCCCTCAAGCTTGTTTTTCTGCTGCCAGGCGCGATACCGATAGTGATCGTAGACGTCGAAGACATGTACCGCGTATGCCTCCGCCAAGGCCTGATTGCCGCGAAAGATGGCAAGATTTTCGTCGTTCTCGTAGGAAGCCTTGTAGCCCAAGTTGTGACTGCCGGTGGCGACGACGCAATCGGCCGAAAGCGGATCTATCACGACGATCTTGTCATGCACGATGGCCGTTCCGAGCTTTAGAATTTCCGCCTCAAAATCGCCCATCGCCGTGCCAGCACCCAGATTGGCCGCCCGAACGATGTGGGTGTGGCGCTCGTCGTAGACATAGGGCTTGCGCGCCGCAGCTTCCTCTGGCGTTTCGTCGCCCTCCTCGCCGTCGTCCACGCTCTTGGCTTGATAACCGGGCATGGCGGTGGGATCGCTGATCGCACCAACGACAAGCAGGTCCGGATTTGTCTCGCCGGCTGCGCGCACTTGCTCGATAATGCTGTAGAGACCCCCGCGCGAGGGAAGGAATGCCAAAAAGAACACGGCTTGCTTCGCCGCGTCGATCAGCGAGAAAAGCTCGGCGAGGTCGGGCGGCGCCTTCTTGATATTGCGCCGGGTGGCGATGGTATTCGGCGAGTACCACAGTCTCGCGTTGCCCGACCTAAGCGATGCCGGTTCGGAATGCTGGTTTGCCTCGCGCAAATCGCGTCCTTGCACGTTCGATTTTCCCGGCGCGGAGGCCGGACGGGGATCGGCTATCTCGTCGTCGTGCAGTCGATGCCAATAGCGCAAGTAAGCCGCCGCGATCTCGTTGTTTTCAAGGATGATCGAATTATTGGTCTGGCCGCAAAGCCCGAGTGCCGTCCAATTGGTACTACCGGTCATGACCGCACGCGCGACACGTTGGGTATCGACATAAACCGCGAACTTGTTGTGTCCGATATGAGCGTTGTTGAACATGCGGTTTTGGACGGTGACACCGTTATCATGCAATTTCTTGCGCGCCGGGGCGTTGCGAGAGTCCCATGCCCCGGTGTCACGATCGGCGCTGGAATTGGACAGGATGATCTCGATCCGAGATTTGCTGGCAATCAGCAGGTCGACAAGCTCCGCGTCATCGAGTTCATAGAGCGCGAGATAAACCTTTCCACCTTTTTCATTGGCGCGGCCGATCAAACGCTCCAGGAAGCCCAGCACGTCGCCGTAAAGGTATTTGCGAATATCGCTGGCTGGGTCCTCGACCTCGGCCCTAAGTGTATCGGGGTTGAAGTCCTTGTTGTTGTCCTCAAGCGCGTGTCGAAGCCACTGACCGGCAAGAATGCCGTTTGTGAATGCGGCGTGGACATCGGCGTAGTCAGAGGTCACGAAAATCTCGTTGGTCTCGACGGCCGCGCCAAGATAGCCAAGCGGTATCTCATTCCCGGTATAGGTTTTCTCCTGCCGGACCGGCACCCGCTCCAGGCCCTCGGCCATTCTGCCGACGGGCCGTATGCTGTATTTGACCCGGACGTTGTCATCACGGCGTTCGGCGCGGTCCCGTCGGCGCCGCAATGTCAGATCCCGCCAGTTTGTCTTTTGGACCGGCCAGACGCCGGTATCTTGCTCCTTCCATCCCTCGTTATCTTGTCCCTTGAAGGGGACCCAGGCGGCAAGGCCCCGCTTCTCCCCCGTGCCTCCGAGGTAAATCCGGACGATATCGAAGCCAAGGCACCCCGGAATCAGACCATCGACGTCCCAAGAAAGGAGCGCTACCTCGTTATTGCAGAGCGCGGCTGCCTTGGTGATTTTGCTCATGGTGACCTCCGTTGCATTACGTCAAATGCGATGCGCGGTCGGGCCACTACTCTGATCAATCATCGGAGGAGGCGTTCGCAATTTCTAAGAACGAAGGCAAAGACCGACCGGAAAGCTGTGAAATCAAAGCAAGTGCAAAATGAGAAAAGCTGGGGGTTCTCTTATCCGAGCACGGAATTCATTCCCGGAATTGGGAAACAGAACCGTCACGAAGAGAGTGGCACAGACCTATCAACCTAGAGGCGATCCTACTCCAACGATTTCGCGACGACTGTGAACTGCTTCACACCCGTCGCCTTCGAGCTATTATTTCCCGAGAAGGGGCCTTGCTTACGCCATCCCCTGCAAGACCAGACGATTGAGGCGCGCCGCAAATGCGGAAGGGTCCTCGGGCAATTCGCCGTCGAGGATTTGCGCCTGCTCCAGCAACAGCAGCGCCAGGTCGTCCGTTGTCGTCGAACCTGCTTCGGCGTTGGCGATCGCGGCCACCAATGGATGGCGCAGGTTGATCTCCAGGATCGGCTTGCTCCTGGTCCCGCGATTGTGCTGCGACAACAGGCGCTCCAGCTCCCGGTCAGGCCCGTGGCTGCCGGCGACGAGACAGGAAGCGCTGGTGGTCAGCCGCGTCGATGCGCGCACATCGCTGACGCGCTCGCCGAGGCTTGACTTGATCGCCGCGATCGTCGTCGCCTCGTCGGCAGCGGGCTCAGGCGTTTCCTTTGCATTCTCATCGAGCAGCGGAACGAGGTCGAAGGTCACATCGCCCTGGCTGAGCGACTTCAGCGGCTTGCCTTCGTAATCGAGCCGCGCCGAGGTCCAGAACGCGTCGACCGGATCGGTCAGCAGCAGAACCTCGATGCCGCGCGCCGCCGCCGATTCCAGCCTTGGATTCGACTTCAGCCGATCCTGTCGCCGGCCAGAAAATAGACCTCGGTCTGGTTGGGCTTGAGGTCCGCGATATATTGCTTGAGCGACCGCTTCGCGCCCGCTGTGGTGGTGAACCGCGCTAGCGCCAGCAATTTCTCGCGCCGCTCAAAATCCTCGTCCAGCTGCGGATTGTTCTGCAGCATCTCGCGCGAGATGTTGAGCGGCAGGTCTTCGCTGTCGACCACGCCGCGGATGAATCGCAAGTAGGCCGGCAGCAGGTCGGCATCGTCGGTGATGAACACCCGCCGCACGTAGAGCTTCACCTTGCCCTTGCGCGCCGGCTCGAACAGATCGAACGGTTTTGCCGACGGCGCGAACAATAGCACCGCGTAGGAATAGCGCCCCTCGGCGCGATAATGCAGCGTCATCGCCGGCTCGTCGAAGGCGTTCGCGATCGCCTTATAGGCCTGCTTGTAATCTTCCGGCGTCAGTTCCGATTTCGGCCGCTGCCACAGCGCGCTCGCCGAATTGATCTGCCGCGGCTCGCCTTCCTCGGATTTAAGCAGAATCGGAAACTGGATGTTGTCGGAATAGGCGCCGACGATGCGCTCGATCTCGTAGGTCTCGAGGTATTTCTTTGCCTCGGGCTTGAGGTGCAACACGATCTCGGTGCCCCGCGCGATCCGTCTTGCGGCTTCCTCGCTCGCCGGCGCGATCTCAAATCCGGACCCGCCAGACGACGACCAGATCCAGACTTCATCGGAGCCGGCGCGGCGGCTGGAGACCATGATGCGGTCGGCCACCATGAAAGCGGAATAAAACCCGACGCCGAATTGTCCGATCAGGCCGGCGCCGTCCTTGGCCTCGGCAAGCCGCGCCACAAACGCCCTGGTGCCGGAGCGGGCGATGGTGCCGAGATTGTCGATCAGCTCCTGGCGGTCCATGCCGATGCCGCTGTCGGCCACAACAAGCGTACCGTCGTTCTTGTCCGGCGCGATCGAAATTTTCGGCGGCTCGCCGTCCGTGATCAGTTCGGGCCGGGCAATCGCCTCATAGCGCAGCCTGTTGCAGGCGTCCGAGGCATTCGAGATCAGCTCGCGCAGGAAAATGTCGGTCTCCGAATAGACCGAATGCACCATCAGGTGCAAAAGCTCGGAAACCTCGGCCTGGAACGGTTGGGATTCGACTGGTGTATCGGGGGTCGTCATGTTTGCTCAATGCATGATGCAGAAAACGTCGATATAGCGCGGCGGTTATGGGGATCAAGTGAGAAGCTAACCGGGACGGGCGTTCCTAAACCAGGATTGAGTCTTGCCGATGCGTATCTTTTTTGGTACAGTGTGTTGTGAATGCCGAAAGCCTCAAGCCTGTCCCTCTGGCGTTTTGGCGATCGGCTAACGGCCGGGAGCCGGTGCGGGAATGGCTGAACGAATTATCCTGCGGCGATAAGCGGACTATCGGGCACGACATCGGCAAAGTGCAATACGGCTGGCCAGTGGGTTTGCCGTTGTGCCGTTCCTGAGCGGCGGCCTGTGGGAGGTCCGCGCGTCGCTGCCGAGCAAGCGCGCGGCGCGGATATTCTTCGGATTTCATGATGGCATGCTGGTCGCCGTGCACGCGATCATCAAGAAGACACAGAAGACCCCGGCGGAAGATCTCGCGCTGGCGAGACAGCGATTTAAGGAGTTGCAGTCATGGCAAGGAAAAACCCGCACATAGGTTCGAGCTTCGAGAGCTGGCTTGAAGAGGCCGGTATCCCCGAGGAAGCGACCGCCGCCGCGATCAAGGCCGTGATCGCGCGCCAACTCGCCAGTGAGATGAAGAAAAAAAAGATCACCAAGCAGCGGATGGCCGAACTGATGAAAACCAGCCGCGCGCAAGTCGATCGCCTGCTCGACCCTGACAATGGCAGTGCTACGATTGAAAGCCTTCAGCGCGCCGCGAAAATTGTCGGGCGGGAGTTGCGGCTACAGTTGGTGTGATGCTGAGGGAATGCCGAACGCGACGTTAGTACCGGAGTCCCGGTAACGTTTTGGAACATGAAAAAGCCCGCCGTCGGCGGGCCAATTCACTGATATTCCTACCAAAGCTTGGTTGCGGGGACACGCAACCACCGATACCGACATTCGCTGATGGTCGTCATTTGACGAGCTCGCCCCCTGGCCTTTTTGGCCTCTACCCTCCGAAGCGGCTTCCGCCCTTCGGAAAAGATCAGACCTTCTGTGGTTTTCGACGGCCTGCTCCGCCGAAGCACATCGGTCGGTCGCTCAGCGTGAGCAGGCGCTAACGGTTCCCACTATCAGAAACTGCATATCCCATACTCAGACCTCCCCAATGACGACCTCGGATAGTAATCGGAGCGGCAGCGCTCTTCATCAGGACGACGTTTCCCCCTCCCATGTCGCGACGATAGCACTGCAGGAGGTATGGCTTCTTGTTCTTTGCCGCCGCCATCCTCACAGCGTCCTGAAGTAACCGGCGGTTTCGGCAGTTCGCTGCATTCCAGACGATGTCCGGTCCTTGAGGCTGGCAATATCTTAAATTGTGGGTGGGAATAAAGCCGTTCCGGTCGATAGCGACGCAGAAGAACACAGATGGGCTAGATTTCAGAATCGGTTCTTGGACCGGCGGCAGCATCAAGTCGGCGAGTTCGACGAATTTCGTCATGTACTGTTCGGGGTTGCTTCCCTTGATCAGCACATAGTTCTCGTCGAAGCAGCCTTCGAGGTCTATGCGGCCTTGGTCGATCGCGGCTTCGAACGCGCCAGATACAGCTACGCTTCCCTCGATCACCCGCGTTACATGCGGCCAATCCGCGGAGGTGGTGATACAAGCAACCTGGTTTGCGAGAGCAGAGACCTGCCCATCAATCCCCTGAATTGAATTCGTCGTGCGTTCCACCAACGAACTATAACCCAGGGTCGCATGACTCAAATTGTTGACGGACTGGGTTACGTCGCTCACACGAGAAAGCTGATTACTGCTGGCGATCCCTATCTGTTCCAGTTGCCCGCTCACCGAATCCACCGATTTCACGATCGTTTCCAGCACCGTGCGCATCTCTCCTGCGAGACCTACACCCGTCCGAATCCGGTCGCCGGATTGCTTGATCGTGGCGCTGACATCCTTCGATGCAGCAGCCGACTTGACTGCCAAGGCCCTCACCTCTTCCGCGACTACTCTAAAACCATTTCCCGATTCGCCAGCTCTCGCGGCCTCGACCGAGGCATTCAACGCCAGCAGATTGGTCCGCGCCGCGATATCGTTAATCAGCACGGTGAATGCGGCTACGGATTTGGAGGTCGCCTCAAGCTCGCTCACCGCGCCGACAAGGCGGTTCGAGACAGCTATGGCGGCCTGAGCGGCTTGCTTCGCTTCGCCGACGAGAATTCCGGCGCGCTCCGCGGACAGCGCGTTCTGATTTGCAATCTGCTTTAACTCCTCGGCATCTGCCGCTGTCGTGCGCAGCCCGTCGGTCTGCAACTGAGCGGTTTCGGCCAGCGTCTGCGCATCCAGCGTCAGCGCCACGGTTGAGGTCGCGATCTGGTTTGCCGCGCGGACGATCGTGACGAAGGCATCGCTGATCGTGCCCAGGCCACGTCGCGAGGCAGAGGTCGCGGACGCATAGCGCCCTCTTCCAGCGTGCTCAAATCCCAAGGCCAGTTGTCCCTCGCTCATACGCGCGAACAGGCCGTCCACTTCATCCATGGCGAGCCGAAAGCCGGCAAGACCTTGACCGAATTCCTCCAGGACGCGTTGGTCGGGGGTCCCGTCGAGTTCCAATTGCCGAGGCTGCAATTCGCCCTGCGCAATCGCACGACAGGCTTCGCCGATGAGGTCGATCACCCTCTGTTTTTCGGCCTCCCTCATCTGGGCCTGACCGAGTTCAGCCAAGCGCGAGCGAAGCAACCCAAATAGGCGGAACGCGGCATAAACAGAGACTGCGGCAACGGTTGCTGCGCTTACCAGCAACCACTTGATTCCGGCCGCCCCGAGGTACTCATTCATCAGGAAAGCGAGCGCGATGGCGGAAAACGTCGAGATCATAGCCAGCGCCACGAAAACCACGATTTGAGGCGCTGCGAGAAACACCCTCTTGATCGTCTCGGGTCCGGAGGCGACTGCGTCGCGATGCACTGCTCGACCTTCCAACCAGCTCGTGATCGAGCAGTTCGACCGCCGCGACCAAGATCCGCCGCTATCCTACTACGAACCAGGTTTTAGGTGACAGTAAAGATAGGTTCCAAGAGTCGCACATCTCATGCCTGTGGTTCTATTCGAGAGACTAACGGAAAATGTTGGGGGCGTCGATTGCCCATAAAATAAGAACCGGGCCAGACTCATGTGAGAGCCAAAGATCGCGTGGGTAACCCTGTGAGTTTTGGTTCGGGGCAGTTCGTAGAAGGCCCTAATTCAAGGCGTTAATGGCAGCAGTTCGATACCGGCCAGGCCCTAGAGTTTCATTCCTAGACCAGTGAAGTGGCACGATGGCGGCTGTACCGCCGCTCTTGTGGAAAGCGGAAGTAACGCGGACATCGTCAAACCAACGCGAATGATCCACGAAAGTAGCGCCTGCAGCGCTCCAGCCTTGCCTTATTCATCGGCTTTCTTTCAATCAACATTCGACGACGTTGACGGCCAAACCGCCCAGGCTTGTCTCTTTGTACTTGGACTGCATGTCCTTGCCGGTTTGACGCATGGTTTCGATCACCGCATCCAACGACACGACGTGAGACCCGTCTCCCTGAAGAGCCAAGCGAGAGGCGTTGATGGCCTTGATGGCCCCCATGGTGTTGCGCTCGATGCAGGGAATTTGAACCAGGCCTTTGATGGGATCGCAGGTGAGACCGAGATTGTGCTCCATGCCGATCTCGGCGGCGTTTTCGATCTGCTCGTTGGTCCCGCCCAGCGCGGCGGTTAAGCCCGCGGCCGCCATCGAACAGGCCACGCCGACTTCTCCCTGGCAACCCATTTCAGCCGCGGAAATCGAAGCGCGTCTTTTGTAGAGCATTCCGATCGCCGCCGCCGTGAGCAGAAAGGTCCGCGATCCGTGTCGCGCAGCGCCCTCGCAAAACGTCTCGTAATATTTTAGCACCGCGGGAATCACGCCTGCGGCGCCGTTGGTAGGCGCCGTGACGACGCGTCCCCCTGCTGCATTCTCTTCGTTCACCGCCAGCGCATAAAGACTGACCCAATCTAGCACAAGAAGCCGGTCGTTGGATGCCGCGCGCGTATTGAGATCGTTGTAAAGCGCCATCGCGCGCCGTTTGACTTTGAGGCCGCCCGGCAGGATTCCGTCCTTGGTGCAGCCTCTGTCGATACATCGCATCATTGCATCGCGGACATTATCCAGGAATTCGAAGGTCTCGTCGTCACTCCGCAGCGCTCTTTCGTTGTTCAAGACCACTTGTGCAAAGGTAATGCCTTTTTCCCGACCGATCGAAAGCAAGTCCGCGGCCGATGAGAACGGATAGGGTTCGGTCTGCACGATATTGGAACCCGCATGGCTCGATAGTTGCGCCGCGCCTTCTTCAACGATAGCTCCTCCGCCGATGGAGAAGAATGTGCGAGATATAGCCGCCGCCTCACTTGTAAAGGCTGTGAACGAAACGGCGTTTGGATGTCCTGGATGGAAGTCGCCCATTCGAAAAATAAGGTCGCGGGCTTCATCGAAATCGATCAATGCGCCCCCATTTAGCGGGAGCGTTTTTGTCTTGCGGACCTCATCAACAAGCGAATTCGCGGACTCCGGATCAACCGTTCGCGGCAGCCAACCCATCAATCCCAGGATGACGGCAACGTCGGTACTGTGGCCTTTCCCGGTCAACGCCAAAGAACCGAAAAGTTCGACGAGGATGCGCGCAGGCGTGTTGTCGCGGCGGTTCAAAAGCTCGCGGGCAAACAAAGCTGCCGCTTTCATCGGCCCCACCGTGTGCGAGCTCGAAGGTCCTATGCCAATCGCATAGAGATCCGTGACGCTGAGCGGCGCATCGGCAATTCTGACTAAACGTGGGACGGAAGTCTCCATCAAGAGTAGCTCCAATAGGCGACCGCTACCCCGCTAGCAGCGCTAATACCTCCGCGTGTAGCCCCGGGTCTCCGACCGCAACGATGCGCCCGCCCAAGGCCGCAGGCCCGCCTTCCCAATTGGTGACAACTCCTCCTGCTCCTGTGATGATCGGCACGAGAGCGACAATGTCATAGGGTTTGAGGTTGGCTTCGACGATGACATCGACAAAGCCGGACGCGAGCATGCAATAGGCGTAACAATCTCCCCCGTAGCGCACCAATCGCGTAACTTTCTCCAACCGTCGGTAGGCCGCTCGGTCTTGTTCGTTAAACAGCAACGGACTCGTCGTCATCAGGCTTGCCTGGGCAAGCGAAGCACAAGCGCGTGAGCGTAGCACGCGACTGCTCCATTCGCCATTGGCGGAATCGCCGCGCGGCGGTGTGACCCAACGCCGTCGTGCACACATGTTGTCGCCGAAATAGCGCTCGCGGGTGAACGGTTGCGACATTATCCCATAGACCGGCTGACCGAATTTCATTAGTCCGATCAGCGTCCCCCACGTCGGCAAACCAGAAATGAAACTCTTGGTTCCGTCGATCGGATCGAGCACCCAGACATAGTCGGCTTCCGGTCTCTCCACACCATATTCCTCGCCGATGATCCCGTGATCGGGGAAGGTCTCCCTGATCAGGTCACGCATTACGACTTCGGCGGCGCGGTCGGCCTCTGTGACCGGATCGAAATCGTCGCCATTGGACTTGTCCTCGGCACCAATCTCACTCCGAAAGAAGGGCAAAATTTGTCATCACTTGATGCCGCTGATATTGCATATTCGTTCTGTGATGGCTGAGTGAAGAAAAGAAAGCTCAACTTAAAAACTCCCTCTATCGTGGGAATTTTTAGATCTTATCAAGCCGCGGTCTTGTCCCGATTGAAGGTCGTATGTTTGCCCACTAGCAGGCCCCCCGCACTTGCCGGTCGATCCAGTTCGCAATCTCGCACAGGCGTAGTTCCGGCTGGAGAATGTCGGCGCCAAGCCCGAGCCGCCAGGCGATGTCCGTCCGGCGTTGGTCTGACGCGAGCACGCTCAAATCCGCTGCAAAGGTCTCGAGCGAAGCAATATCCGCGAAAAATCCCTCGTCGACCAACGTCTGGCCGTAACGGCGCAGGATGAAGGCGAGATCGCGCAAGCTGAATTCCGGGTGATACTGCACGCCCCAGAAAACGCCGCCGTCATGACGGATCTCGGCGGCCTGCACCTGGCTGAGCGCATTCCAGGCCGTCACCGTTGTATCGGGCGGCAGCCGAACCACTTCGTCGCCATGGATGGCCGGCGCGTCAAAGGCGAGGTCACGGCCGCGATGGAGCGGATGAGCGCGGCCCACGTCGTTCAGAATCACCTTGCGGGCGAACGCCACTTCCCTGCCCTTCGCGTTGCGTCCTACCCCGCCGCCCGCCGCAACCACCGCCACTTGCAGACCCCAGCAGGAGCCGAAAAACGGGATATGACGCGCAAAAACCTCTCGCGCGAAGTCGATCTGGCGCAGCGACGCCGGTTCGCCCTTGTAGATGTTCAAGGCCGAACCCGTGATGGCGATGCCGTCGTAAGATTCCAGCGGTGCGGCCAGTTTCGGATTCTCGTCCGCGGGAAAGCAGAGGTCGATTCGCGCATCGGGAACGATCGCGCGCAAGGCGTTCGCATAGCCCTCGCTCGGCGTCTCACCGGCCTCAGCCGCCATGCGGCGGCGCGCCTCCGACGTATTGCCCTCCGCGACGAGGAGGCGAAGCGGACGCGTCACGATCAACCTCCAAGATCGCCGCGTATGGCCGCCAGAATGAGCTTCTCGAACTCGGCTTGCGACAGAGGACGCGGGTTGGAGCCGGCCGTCGGGTCTGCCACCGCGTCGGCCGCAATGGCTTTGGCGTCTTCTTCACGAACGCCCAATCCGGCAAGCGAAGAGGGTACCCCGAGCGCCTTGCGGAATTCCAGGACCCAAGCCAGCACGGCTTGGAAGCCCTGCCCTGGAAGGTTCAACACACGCGCAACATGGTCCATCTTGGCTTCGATGGCGGGCTTGTTGCAGATCATGACGTAGGGAAACACCACCGCGTTGGTCAGCCCGTGGTGGGTGTCGTAGCGCGCCCCCACCGGGTGCGAAATCGAATGGATCGCGCCCAGCCCTTTCTGAAAGGCGGTCGCGCCCATCGAGGCCGCCGCGAGCATGTAGGCGCGCGCCTCAAGATCGGCGCCTTGCGCGACGGCGCGCGGCAGGTACTGCTTGATGATCCGCATTCCTTCCAGCGCAACGCCATCGGCGAGAGGATGAAATGCGTCGACACAATAGGCCTCGAAACAGTGGGCAAGCGCGTCCATGCCAGTCGCCATCGTAAGAAACGGGGGCAGGCCCACTCCAAGTTCGGGGTCTAAGATCGCGAACTTTGGCATCATCGCGGGATGGAAGATTATCTTCTTGCCGTGGGTAGCCTCATTGGTAATGACTCCGGCGCGGCCAACTTCCGATCCCGTGCCTGCCGTCGTCGGTACGGCGATGATCGGCGCAATCGCGTTCGGATTGGCGCGGGTCCACCAGTCGTCTACATCCTCGAAATCCCAAACTGGTCGAGTCTGGCCGGCCATGAAGGCGACGCATTTGCCGATATCGAGCGCCGAGCCGCCGCCGACCGCGATCACGCCGTCATGACGCCCCTTCTTGAAGGCTTCAACCCCGGCCAAAAGATTGGCTTCGGTTGGATTGCTTTTGACATCCCCGAACAGACCCGCCTTCAGCCCCCCATCGGCCAGCAGCCGCATGATGCGGGGGATAAGCGGCAGTTCGAGCAGCCCCTTGTCGGT
>WNFP01005257.1_pt1 | contig 13469 bp, 5 predicted proteins | sample 5400201 | NCBI WGS metagenome assembly WNFP01 (sample SAMN13153355, study PRJNA577476) | soil metagenome | isolation source: 115 cm saprolite under Madrone tree | place: USA:California | collected 2016-06-14
AAGGCTGACGAATTTCTTTCCCGGCCTCATAATTGTTTCAGGTGATGGATAAAGCACAGTTCAGAGAGGACGCCGCATGCTGGTTATTCTGAAACGCGATGGCGAAGAAATCAGCCTACAAGCCGCGCAACTCATCGCCAGCGCGATTCACAGGAAGCCTGCATTGGTGCTTGGCTTGGCCACTGGCGGCACCATGGTCGGCGTCTACAGGCATCTAGTGGGCCTTCACAAACAGGGCTCCCTCGATTTCTCGCGCGTCGTAACCGTTAATCTCGATGAATATCTAGGACTTCCCGCTGCTCATTCCCGGAGCTTTCATCATTTCATGCACGAACATCTCTTCGCGCACGTCAACGTCGCTACCCGTAACATCCACATTCCCGACGGCACCATCAGCGGCAATTACGATCAGTACTGCGCATCATACGAAGACGCCATCCGAACTGCCGGAGGAATCGATCTCCAACTTCTGGGCATCGGCCGCAACGGCCACATTGGCTTCAACGAGCCCACTTCCAGCCTCGCCTCCCGCACGCGCTTGAAGGTCTTGAGCAAGGAAACGCTGGACGACAACTCGAAATTCTTCGCCCCCGGTCAAGAAAGTCCGCGCTGCGCCATAACTATGGGCATCGGCACGATCTTGGAGGCGCGGAAAGTTCTCTTGCTCGCCACGGGCACATCCAAAGCCGCTGCCGTCGCAAAGTCCATCGAAGGCCCGATCACTTCCGCAGTCTCCGCCTCCGCCCTCCAACTCCATCCTGACGTGACTTTCATCATCGACGATGCCGCGGCTTCGCAACTCACTCAGCGCGACTACTATCGCCGCGTCCTCGAAATGACCGCTCTCTTAACCCCCGATCGTCTCTCGTAAATCCAAATTCTCCGCGTTCTCCGCCCGACCCTGAGTACAATGACTGCTCAGATTTGCTTTAGACTTGGTGTCCGCGCCTCGGAGAGGAGCGCGCTGGCTCAAAGAATGAAACCTGAAAAGCTCTTCCCCATGTTCCTCAAGCTTTCGGCCCGGCCGTGCCTCGTCGTCGGAGCGGGGACCGTCGCTGAATCCAAAATCGCCAGCCTCCTGGAAGCCGGCGGCCGCGTACGCGTGGTCGCTCCCGAAGCGAACCCACAAGTGCGCTCCTGGGCGCAATCGAACGCCATCGAGTGGCATCAGCGTCCTTTCCAGCTAGACGATCTTGAAGGAATGTTTTTGGTCGTCGCAGCGACTTCCTCCACGGAACTTCATGAGCGCATATTCGAAGAAGCGACGCGACGCGGCGTTCTCTGCAACATCGTGGACGTTCCCCTTCTTTGCGATTTCTACTATCCCTCCGTCGTTCAGCGCGGGGCTCTTCAGATCGCCATCTCGACCTCTGGACAAAGCCCGGCCCTTGCCCAGCGCCTCAGAAAACAACTCGAGGACCAGTTCGGCCCGGAATACGCAGAATGGCTCGCTCAACTAGGAGAAGCTCGCGAAAAGCTCTACTCCACCAAGATGGATCCTGAGGAGCGGAAACGCCTCTTGCACGAGCACGCCAGCGAAGAGGCCTTCGAAGCGTTCCTCCGCAATCGCCACAATTCGAAACGCCCCGGTTGAGCTTCCCTCTTCTTCAACAACCCGGCCATTTTGCACCACCTACTATCCAAAATTTCGATTTGGCGAATTCATTCTTCCGCACCTCCGCTGGTCAGCCATAGTGCTAGTGTTTTAGTGCGGTATTAGCAGCTGGCGTTTTGTTCAGATTGCCTCCGCAAGAAGGGCCGCTGGCTTATGCTAGTGGCGGGGTTACATACCATGCAAGCGCCAAAAATGAAGGGCAAGGTCTATCTGATGGGAGCAGGTCCAGGAGATCCCGATCTCCTGTCCGTGAAGGCGGTGCGCGTACTTCGCGCTGCGGAGGTCGTTCTGCACGACGACCCAGTTTCGCCGGAAATCCTCGAATTGGTCCCTGCCTCCGCGCAGGTGCGCAACGTCCACAAACTCGGCGCGCCGGAGGGCCATCTCCAGGAAAAAATCTATTCCCTGCTCATCTCGGCAGCGCGCGAAGGACATGAGGTCGTACGGCTTAAAGCTCACGACCCGCTTCCTTCTGCTCATGTTAACGAGGAAACGGAAGCTCTCGCGCAGGCCGGCGTCGATTTCGAAGTGATTCCTGGCGCTGCGTCGGCCGTGGGAGCGGCCGCAGGCGCAAACTCTCGCTGACCGGTTCGCGCGGATCTCTTCAAAACCAGCTCGCCTCAGCCGGCAGAGGCAATCCCCTGCCTTTTCCGGCGAAGAAGTTCCGCAGCTTGCTCGGAAGCTTCTTTCACCAAATAGCCCATCTTCGGATGCGAGGGTTCGAGATCGGCCCGGATTCCCCGCCGCCGCAATTCTTCTGAAGTAGTGGGACCGATGGAAGCCACAATCGCGCGGCACAAAGCATTCCTCACCGGTTCTTCCAGCTTCATCTCGGCAGCAACCTGGAAGAGATGGACCGCCTGAACCGCAGTTGTAAAGAGTGCAACATCCACGGTTCCTTCGGCAATCGCTGTAATGGCGGCCCGCAGTGGAGCCAGGTCGTGCGGAAGCGCCCACCGGTACACCGGCACGCGCGCAACAATTGCGCCTCGCTCACGAAGCCCGCTAAGCAATTCAGGATTGGAAACTCCGTATTCCTGGACGGCAACTCGCGCCCCTTGCAAACCAAGCTCTTGCGAGGCCTTGCCCGCATCATCCAGCGCGCGCAGAAGTTCGTGCCAAGTATTTGGTTCAGGCGCGGTGATGGCAGGAGTGATGCCGATTTCGCGCAGGGCGGCAACGGGCTTCGGCCCGCGCGCCACCACTTTCACGCGCTGAAGCGCCGCCACGTACTTGCCACGGTCATGGACCGTTTCCACAACGCCCAGCAGCGCGCGTGTACCGACCCCAGTCAGAAATATGACCATATCAAATTCGCCGGCGAGGAGAGCCGCCGCAAAGCCGAGCGCTTCTTTGTTGGATTCCAGCGGCACTTCGCGCATCGAAGGCGCAACCAAGGGCGCTCCGCCATAGGTTGTAATCAACTTGGCGAGTTCCGCGGCGCGGCGGCTCTCCAGAGCGAGAACTCGTAATCCGTCAAATCCGCTCATCGGATTCCATTGTTTCCCAGAATCGTTCTGGTTCCCACATTTCCCCCAGCGCATCCGGCAAGGATCGCTCCGGTAACAAGTAGCAGCGCCAAGGGCACTACCGCTGCATAGCGCCTCCGCACTGGATTCCTGCGGATCAGTTGCATGGCGTAGAGCCCTGCCAGCATTGCCGCAAGCCACAGAGCGGGCAAGAGCCGCAAAAGTGGCGACACCGGCGGATCCACCGGCGCCGATGGCGGCGCCGCTCCGCGCGCTGTCGTCATGATTGTCAATGTAGTAGTAGCCGCTGCACCATTCGGCGTGACTGTCGTCGAACTAAAAGTGGCTGTCGAGTGCGCCGGCAAACCAGCGACGGTCAAGGAAACCGCATTAGTGAATCCGTCGGCGAGGGACGTAGGTGTGACCGTAATCACGATCATCGCCTGTTGTCCGGCTTTGACCGGCGTGTTGGCTGGGCCACTCACCGTGAAACCATCCACGGTGAAAACAAACGGCCCGCTGGCGCCGCCACCGGGAGGCGGATTCGTGACCGTAACGTTCACGATGCCAGCGGTTGCCACATCACTGGCCGGAATCGTCGCGGTGACTTGCGTGCTGCTGACAAGGGTTGTCGTCTCCGCTTTGCTGTTGAAGTTGATCACCGACGTCGAAACAAAGTTCGTGCCAGTCACCATCAGCATAAACGGCGCCCCACCAGAGACGTGCGTCTTGCCTGCAGCCGTTGCATTTGTAACCGTCGGCGACGGATTGTTGACTGTGAAGGTCAACGGCCCGGACGGTCCGACAGTTGGAGCAGGATTGTTGACGATCACTTGCGGAGAGCCGCCCGTCGCGACATCCGCAGCCGGAATAGTTACCGTGATCTGCGTTGCCGTGATGGCAGAAGGTGTCAGACCTTTATCCGTGCCGAAGTCCACTTTCGCCCCGGCAACAAAGTTGCTCCCAGTAATGGTCAGCGGAAATGCTGAAGCTCCGGCATTTACACTGGTCGGCGAAAGCGTAGTAACCACCGGCTTAGGATTATTAATAGTGAAGGTTTGGCCAGTCGAAGACCCGCCGGCCGGAGGCGGATTGAACGCTGTGACGGTAGCTGTTCCGCCGGTGATGATGTCCGTGGCCGGAATCGCCGCTGTGAGCTGCGTACTGCTCACGAATGTAGTCGGCCGGTTGGCGCCGTTCCAATTCACGATAGTGTTTGTGAAATAGCCGGTCCCATTAATGGTCAGCGTGAAGCCGCTTCCGCCAGCCGTGGCACTCGCAGGCGCGATCGACGTAATCGTGGGAACGGGATTGTTGATCGTGAATGGTGTGGGTCCCGAATTGCCGCCGCCTGGAGCTGGATTGAACACCGCAACGGGGCTGGGTCCGGCTGATGCGATGTCGCTGGCAGGGACGGCCGCGGTGAGTTGCGTGCTGCTTACAAATGTGGTGGTGAGTGGAATTCCTTGGATTCCGAACTGGACCACCGATGTCGTAACAAAGTTCGTTCCATTGACGGTAAGAGTGAACGACGGCCCGCCCGCCGTTGCGCTCGTCGGAGAAATTGAGGTGATCGACGGGAAGGGGTTATTGATCGCAAATGTAGCCGCGGCAGATGCACCGCCACCCGGCGCGGGATTCGTAACCGTTACGTTGACCGTTCCGCCAGTCGCGATATCCGCCGCCGTAATCGCGGCCGTCACTTGCGTGGCGTTGACAAACGTCGTCGTCTTCGCCGCGCCGTTGAAGTTGACCACGGAAGTCGACACGAAGTTTGTGCCATTGACCGTGAGCGTAAACGCCGCACCACCCGCCGGCGCACTGGCTGGTAACAAAGTTGTGATCGTCGGCACAGGGTTGTTGATGGTGAACGTGGCCGCCGCGGAAATGCCGCCACCCGGCGCGGGGTTCGTCACGGTGACGTTAACTGTCGCTGCGGTCGCAATATCCGCCGCCAATATCGCCGCCGTCACCTGCGTCGCGCTGACAAACGCCGTTGTCTTCGCTGCTCCGTTGAAGTTCACGACCGCGCCATTGACGAAGCCGGTCCCATTGACGGTGAGCGTAAACGCCGCTCCGCCCGCCGTAGCGCTCGTGGGCGAGAGCGTTGTGATGACCGGAGCTGGATTGGTGCCCGTTCCGTTGAGCGTCGCGACCTGCGTCGTGGGACTTGCATCGTCGGTGACCGTCAGCGTCGCCGTTCTCGCGTTCAGCGCGCTGGGCGTAAACGTCAAATTGATGACGCAGTTCGCCCCGGGATTCACGGTCGCACCATTAATACAAGTTGTTCCCGCAACAACAGCGAAGTCACCCGCATTCGCGCCGCCAAGGACGGCGGCATTCAACGCCGCCAAATGCAGGACGTCCGTCCCGCCGTTGGTAAGCGTAACGGTCATCGCCCCGCTCGTCGTATTGATGACCTGATTGTTGAAGTTCACTGTAGTCGGTAATGGTGTCGCTTGCGGGAAGACTCCCGTGCCCATCAGGTTATCTGTCGCCGCCGGCGTGCCTCCCTGGAAAGTGACAGTCAGCGTGGTGCTCTCCGGGCCCAAAGCCGAAGGCGTAAACGCAGCTGTGACCGTGCAGGTATTTCCCGGACCGGGACCCGCCGTCAGTACCAGACTAGCCGCGCACGTTCCGCCTGTGATTGCGAAATCGGCTACGTTCCCACCCGAGAGCGCCACGGCATTCGCCGCCGCCAGTGTGACGGAAGCGGTGCCGCCATTCGTCAGCGTAATGGTCAGGGGTGCGCTAGTCGTTCCTACGCGTTGATTGCCAAATGGTTCCGGCGAAGGTGTAAGCGCGACCGTTGCGGTCGTGCCCGTGCCTGTGAGAAGCACAGTTTGTGGGCTGCCGGTGGCGTCGTCGGCCACGCTAACGTTTGCACTCTTGCCGCCGCTGGTCGTGGGCGCAAACTTCACTCCCACTTTGCAATTGGACCCCGCGTTCAGCGAGCTGGCGCCCAACGGGCACGCAGTGCCGCTCGTTGGCGCTCCCAACGCAAACTGCGTCGGATCGGTTCCGGTCAGGGTGATGCTCGTGATGTTCAGCGTCCCTGTGCCGCTGTTCGTCAGCGTCACGTCGATCGTCGTGCTGCTCGTGGTTATGGGCTGATTACCGAAAGCAATATTCGCCGGCACCAAGGCCACTGACGGGGCAGTGCCCGTGCCGGTGAGAGGCACAGTTTGAGGACTCCCGGCAGCGTCGTCTGCGACGCTGACATTGGCGCTCTTCGCTCCGGTGGTTGTTGGGGAAAACTTGACTCCCACTTTGCAGTTGGCCCCGGCGTTCAGCGCGCTGGCGCCCATCGGGCAGGCCGTGCCTGAAGTTGGCGCACCAAGTGTGAACTGTGCCGGATCGGTCCCCGTCAAGGTGATACTTGTGATGTTGAGCGCCGCGGTGCCGCTGTTGGTGATCGTGACGTCCGTCGTCGCGCTGCTCATTCCCGTGGCCTGATTGCCAAAGGCCACACTCACCGGCGCAAACGTGACCGCTGGTGCAGTTCCCGTGCCGGTCAGCAGAACAGTTTGCGGGCTCCCAGTGGCATCGTCCGCCACGCTCATATTGGCGCTCTTGGCTCCCGTAGTCGTGGGCGCAAACTTTACTCCCACCTTGCAACTGCTGCCTGCGGTAAGCGCGCTCGCTCCCAATGCGCATGCCGTGCCTGTCGTCGGCGCTCCCAACGTGAACTGCGCCGGATCGGTTCCCGTGACGGTGATGCTCGTTATGTTCAGCGTTGCCGTCCCGCTGTTGGTGATCGTTACGTCCGTCGCTGCGGTGCTTGTTCCAGTGCGCTGGGTTCCGAACGCGATGTTCGTCGGGGCCAGCGTGATGCCCGGCGCCGTTCCGGTGCCGGTTAGAGGCACCGTCTGCGGGCTGCCGGCCGCATCATCTACAAAGCTGACGTTTGCGCTCTTCGCACCCGTCGTCGTCGGGGCAAACATTACCCCAACCTTGCAGCTCGCAGCTGCGGCCAGACTGCTGGCCCCCAAAGGACACGCGGTCCCAGTTGTCGGTGCTCCTAGCGTGAATTGTGTCGGATCGGTCCCCGTCACCGTAATGCTGGTGATGTTCAGCGATGCTAGACCCGAATTGGTCAGCGTCACGTCGGTCGTTGCGCTCGTCGTGTTGATGAGCAGATTTCCGAACGCAATGTTGGCTGGCGCAAGCCCAACGCCAGGAATCGTGCCGGTCCCGCTTAGCGGCAGGGAATGCGGGCTGCCCGAAGCATTATCCGTAATCGTAAACGCCGCCGCGCGCGCTCCCTGCGCGCCCGGTGTAAACGTCGCACCCAGCGTGCAGCTCTGGGTTTGCGTCAGCACTGTCGTGCCCGTGCAAGTCGTGCCCGAGGAGGTGAAATCCGCCAGGTTCGTGCCCGTGATGGACACACCCGTAATGTTGAGATTCGCGTTCCCCGTATTTGTGAGCGTCGCGTTCAGTGCTCCGCTCGTCGTCCCCACTTTCTGATTTCCGAACGCGAGGCTGGTCGGATTGAGCATCACCACCGGAGCCGGAGCGTTCACCCCCGTGCCGGTCAACACAACAGTTTGCGGGCTGCCGGCGGCATCGTCGGCAACGCTTACGCTGGCACTCTTCGCCCCGATGGTTGTAGGTGCAAATTGCACGCCGACCTTGCAGCTTGCTCCGGCGTTCAGCGAGCTCGCGCCCAGTGGACACGCGGTCCCGCTGGTGGGTGCCACGAGTGCGAATTGTGTCGTGTCTGTCCCGGTCAACGTGATGCTGGTAATGTTCATCGAAGCCTGGCCGGTGTTGGATAGCGTTACGTCACTTGTCGCGCTTGATGTAGCGATCGTCTGATTGCCAAACGCGATGTTTGCCGGAGCCAGTCCCGCCACGGGCACTGCGCCGGTGCCGGTCAGTGGCACCGTCTGCGGGCTTCCAGTGGCATTGTCCGCCACGCTCACGTTCGCACTCTTCGCTCCCGTCGTCGTTGGAGCAAATTTCACCCCGACCTTGCAACTCGCGCTCGCGGCCAAATTGCTTGCACCTAAGGGACAAGCCGCACCGCTCGTCGGCGCACCCAGTGTGAATTGCGTCGGATCTGTGCCGGTCAGCGTGATGCTCGTGATATTGAGCTGCGCGCTGCCGTTATTGGTGATCGTGAGATCCGTCGTCGCGCTCGAAGTCCCCACCTTCTGATTCCCGAACGGGATATTTGCCGGACTAAGCGACACAGCGGCCCCGCCAGTGGCCGGGCCTACTAAGGACACAGTGTGCGGATTTCCGGGAGCATTGTCGGCGATATTCAGGGTGGCGACTCGGGTTCCGCTGGCCAACGGTGTAAAAGTAAGCGCGTACACGCAGCTCTTGTTCACTGCCAGAGTGGCGCTGCTCCGGCAGTCAGTGCCCGTTGAGGGCGCCACGACTGCGAAATCTCCTGAGTTCGCGCCCGTGATCGTCGGCGCGCCAAGGTTGAGCAGGCTCGTGCCGTTGTTGGTCACATGGGCGAGCTGCTGAGAACTCGTGCTGCTAACTGCCGTGCTGGCAAAATTCACGGTGTTCGGCGAGATGCTCACGCTCAGCGGATTCACAACCACACCGGTGCCGCTCAAACTAATCACCTGGGGACTCCCGGCCCCGGTATCCGCAACGGTGATGCTGGCGCTGCGCGGGCCGCCCGCCGTGGGCGCGAAACTCACCGCGAAAGTGCAACTCTGCCCGTTCGTAAGAGTCTGCCCCGCAGGATTGCACGCTCCTGCAGCTGAAGTATTCAGAACGAAATCACCGCTATTCGTCCCAGTTTTTGTGATGCTGGTCGTGGTCAGCGAGGTGACGCCTGTACTCGTCAGGGTGACAGTCTGGGCGGCGCTGGTGGTCGTTGTCGCTTGATTGCTGAAGGAAAGCGCGGCCGGGCTGAATCCCGCGGAAGCCCCACCGACCGCATTGATTGAGAAGCGGAAAGCGCCGATGACGAACGGCCCGCCGCCGCCCCCCGGCGGCGGGTTGACGGCACTGACGAACACATTGCCTGGTGTACCCGTTTCCGCGGGCGGAATTGTGGCAATGATCTTGGTTGATGTGCAGTTGGCGGCGCCCGCATCCGGATTGTGAGAAACTCCGTTGAAGGTGACTTGTGTGGGGTTGCTGCCGCAGATAAATTTCGAGCCCGTCATCGTCAGCGTCACGCTGGATCCTGCGTTCGTGGATATCGGCGAGAGGAACGTCGGAGCAGGGAGCGGGTTGACCACCGTAAAGCGAAGCTTGTCAGAAAGGTTCGGGATCTGCGAGGAATCCGCCACCGTCACATTGGCCACCTGCGCCGAAGCCAGGAGAGACGTATCGATATCAATCGTCATCTGGTTCGCATTGCCGGAGAAATGCGTGGTGATGCCTGTCGAACTGCCGTTCCATTGCACCTGAGAAGTTCCCGTGAAATTGGCGCCATCCACAACAACGGCCGGAATGGTGGCTGAACCAACTACAGCAATCGCTGGGTGCACAGAACTGAGTACCGGCCCGGGTGGAATAGGAACATTATTATCTTGAATGACCCAGGTGCTGCGCCCGCTGGTGGAGGCACGAACAATCCGCGAGCCACGGCCCGACAAACCAAGCACGATGACATTCGGTAAGCCCGTGCCGACGGTCGTCCACACCGTGCCTGTCCCCTGCGACGCGTCGCTGGTGCGGAAAACTCCAACGTCCGTGCCCACGAACACAGTGTTGGGCAACTGCTGATCCACAAGGATGCTATTCGCCGGCGCATTCGGAAGCGCAGTTCCACCCGTCCCGGAAATGTCTTGCCAGGTCGTGCCGCCGTCGCTCGTGCGGAAGACGTGGCCCATGTTATCAAGGCAAAATGTGCAGCCGGAGAATCCCGAAAAGGCCACGTATACGATGTCGGGATCGCTGCGATCCACTCCGATGGAACTGATCGTGCGCCCCGTAGGAAGAGTCGCCGCATTCGTCAGGTCGGTCCAGGCCGGTGAACTTGAAAGCGCATTCGTCGTTCTCTGGATCCTGCTTGTCGTGCCGAACGCGTCTGTGCCCACGTAAACCACGTTCGAATCGCTTCGCGATACGGCAATCGCATTAATCGTGCTAGGAGCCCCGCTCGTCAGATCCGGGGAGATCGAAGTCCAGGAATTGGCCGCATCGGCTGTCATATAGAGCTGGAAGGTCCCCATGTACAGCCGCCCGCTGATACTTTCATCGTGAACCAGAGGCGCGACAAAGTTAGACTGGTCCGCCGGGTTGATTCCGTTCGTCGCCGGGAAGAAAACAGCATTGAAAGGTGGATTCGGATTTCCCCCAACCAGCGATTGGGTTATGAAACCGAACTGGACGCTCGTGTAAACAGTGCTTGGAAGCAAGCGATCCTGCGCTGTGTAGCCGCCATCTCCGGAGAGCACCTCGTCCCAAGCGAGACTGCCGCCGTAGAATGCGGGCCCGTTGTCCTGCTCGCCAGCCAGGCCGGAGTTCTCATCCGAGACGTCGGCGGTGTGACCGGGGTAATGCATGGTGATGGCTAGCGTTGAGTTCAGATCGGTGTAGTTGATGGGGGCGGCTGCGGTGGGATTGTCCGTGCTCCAGGCTCCGCCGTCGGAGCCGACGTAAAGGCGGTCTGCAGCAGGGGGAATAGCGAAGGCGAGCGCGTGCAGGTCGGCGTGAATGCCGGCCCCATTCGCGCCTGTGGCGACGCTCGTCCAAGTTGCGCCTCCGTCCTGAGTGCGAAAAAGGACGTTGGATTGACTCGTTGCGGCCGTGGACCCCCCATAAAAGACAGTGATCGCATCATTGGGATCCACGCGGACGACCAAGTCGTAGTCGCACTGTGATTGGGGCGTTCCATTGTTTATGAATGTGCAAGCATCCGGTGTTGCCGTTAAATTGGTCCAGTTGGTTCCGCTGTCCGTCGTCTTGAACATCCCGAGTAAGCCCGTTCCGTCGGCCTTGGCCACTGCGGCATACAAAGTGGTGACGTTCGAACGCGCCAGATCTATATCAATGCGGCCGACATTGGCCGTGGGGAACAGATTCGCACCCGATCCGGTCAGTTTTGTCCAAGTTGCTCCGTCATTCGTGGACCGATAAACTCCGTTCCCCGCTGACCCAAAGGACTCGCCTAGCGCGGCGTAAACTACGCCTGCGTTCGTAGGATCAAAGACGATTGCCGAGCCAGTGGCGCCGGTCATGCCCGCGACGGGTGTCCATGTGGTCCCCCCATTTAAGGTGCGATAAATGCCCGAGTTCGCTGTGCTCGAGAAAAATTGCACTCCTGCGAGAACGATCTGGTTGTTCTTGGGGTCCACGGTTATGGCCCCAATGTGAGCTCCTCCATCCTCTTGGAAGGAGCTGCCGATTCCCACGAAACTGCTCGCGCCCTGTTGCGTCCAGGTGGCCCCGCCGTCCACGGATTTCAGGATGCCCACGCCGTAGTAGCTGTCGGCGGAGTTGTTCGCTTCTCCCGTGCCCACATAAATGATCTGGCAAGGCCCGGATGCGCCGCAGCTTGCGGCTGTGGGATCGATGGCGATCGATCCAATCGAGCCCGTCGGAAGAGAAGCTGCCGTTAATATGGATTTGAGCGAATCCGTCATGGGTGTCCACAGCGCACCCGCATTTGTTGTTTTCCACACCCCACCGGCTGCGGCGCCGAGGTATGCAATGTTGCTGTTCTTGGGATCAACCGCGATTGCGGACACCCGCCCGGAATTGTTTGGTCCGCCATTGAACGGAGTTATTCTCGGACCTGCCGTAATGAGCGGTTGTGGGCCGATGAGCGTCCAACTCGTAGGCCCAGGGAACGTGGTGGGCGCCAGCGCCGCGTTCGAATTCACGCCGCGCAATTTTTCCGCGGCCCTCATTGCATCAACGTGCTGCAACGCTTTCAATCGCAAGCCCGTGGCGACCGAACCGTTCGAAAGCCTGCGATCCTTCAGGAACCATTCCTCTCGCTCCCGGAGATAGTTCTTTTCTTCCCGTTGGGCAGGAGGCGGGGGCGGAACGAACGGTGCAGAGTTCGCGGGAGTGGCGGGTTGCTGGGCCTGCCCTGCATCTTGACTCTGAGTTTCTTTCGCCGGATCCGGTTTCTGCTCCCCATTGGCAGAGCTGACATGATTCTCGGCAGCCGTCTTCGGAGCCGGAGTAGGTTTCACGTTTGTCGCTGTACTCGCGCTCGCCGCCGGCGTCGCTTCACTTTTCCTGGATCCCTCGGGGCCTAGCGCTGCGAGCGAAATCACGCCCACGAGCAGCGCGCACACGACCAGCCCGATCATCCAGCCGCGCGAACTCTTCGCCCCATCGCCAAGGAAATTCACTCGCCGCAGCGCCTCGCGGCTTCTGGCGATCAGCCGTTCCATCCACGACGTTTTCTGGGGTTTCGAATGGGGCTTGCTCATGACTCATGGCCTCCCAAGCGGCTTGATTGCTTCAACCACTTTCGCTGCCAGACGCGCCCAAAATTCTCCGCACCGCGGCTGCACTGATGTCGCCGCATTTCATTTATTCCATTTCATTGCAGCATGCCCATGCCACGGAAAGTTCGAATCAGCAGCACGCACGAATTTCCCGATCACTGGAAACGATGACGCGCAATGGAAGCTCCGAGGGAGAGAACGACGGACTCAAGCCGTACGCATAGGCAGAAGACCTGCTCGTTCTGGGAGCGCGAGCGCTCATATAAATTAGGCCGCGGCTGACGGTCACTTTCCGAGAGGGAAACTGGGGGCATCCTCCTCTTCCATTGCCTTTCAGTCAAGTCAATTTCCCATGCGTGGTGGACTCCGAGGCGGGTGGATTATGCGGTGGGATTTTTTGCCTGGTTTTCTTTTGCTGCTACCTCTGCCAGCACAACAAATATTGGGGCGTGCCAAAATACAGCCTCAGTCCCTTATTCACCAAAGGACAACTCTTCACTCGACTCAAGAAGAGGCCTAATGAACTACTACTCCGCCAAAGAATTAGCCGAAAGTTTCCGCACCGTCCGCAAAAATACGCTCGTCATCGCGCAGGACCTTCCCGAAGAGAAATACAACTTTCGGCCGACCGCCGACAGCCGCTGCCCGGGCGAGTTGCTCGCCCACATCGCGCTGTCACACAACTTCCAATACCAGATTCACGCCACTGAACGCCGAACGACGCTCGTCGGATTCGATTTTCCGTCGATCATGAAGCGGCGCGCGGCGGAAGAAAAAGAACCCCGCACCAAGGACCAAATTCTCGACATGCTCCGCACCTCCGGCGAAAAGTGGGCCGCATTTTTGCAGGGCCTCACGGAAGATTTCCTCGCCGAACAGGTGCAAATGCCTCCGGGCATGACCCCGCCCTCCAAAAGCCGCTTCGAGATGATTCTTTCCGTCAAAGAACATGAGATGCACCACCGCGGCCAGCTCATGCTCATCGAACGGCTCCTCGGCGTCGTC
>WNFP01003728.1_pt1 | contig 13468 bp, 15 predicted proteins | sample 5400201 | NCBI WGS metagenome assembly WNFP01 (sample SAMN13153355, study PRJNA577476) | soil metagenome | isolation source: 115 cm saprolite under Madrone tree | place: USA:California | collected 2016-06-14
CGAGGAGCGTGACGGCACGGCGGAAATCATCATCCCTCCCGGGCCGCGGCTGGGCGACGTGGTCGTGCAGGCCGAGCACCTCTTCAAGGGATACGGCGACCGACTTCTGATCGAGGACCTGAACTTCAGCCTGCCGCGCGGCGGCATCGTGGGCGTCATCGGCGCCAACGGCGCGGGCAAGACCACGCTCTTCCGCATGATCACGGGACAGGAGAAGCCCGACAAGGGTGCGCTCCGCGTGGGGGAGACCGTGCACCTCGCCTACGTGGACCAGAGCCGGGACGCGCTCGATGGAAAGAAGAACGTGTGGGAGGAGATCTCCGGCGGCGCGGAGCAGCTCACGCTGGGCGGGCGCCAGATGGCCTCGCGCGCCTACGTCGCCTCCTTCAACTTCAAGGGCGCCGACCAGCAGAAGAAGGTGGGTGACCTCTCGGGCGGCGAGCGCAACCGCGTCCACATGGCGAAGCTGCTCCAGGCGGGCGGCAACCTGCTGCTCCTCGACGAGCCGACGAACGATCTGGACGTCGACACGCTCCGGGCGCTGGAAGACGCGTTGCTCTCTTTTGCGGGCTGCGCCGTCGTCATCAGCCACGACCGCTGGTTCCTCGACAGGATCGCCACCCACATGCTGGCCTTCGAGGGTGACAGCCGCGTGGAGTGGTTCGAGGGGAACTACCAGGACTACGAAGCCGACCGCAAGAAGCGCCTCGGCGCCGCCGCCGAGCAGCCGCACCGCCTCCGCTACAAGCCCCTCACGCGCGGTTAGCGCTCTTCAAGGAGACCCTGATGCTCGATCTCGGACTCGGCGGCAAGGTGGCCATCATCACGGGCGGCAGCGAAGGGCTCGGGCGCGCGGCCGCCCAGAGGCTGGCCGCCGAAGGGGCGCGCGTGGCCATCTGCGCGCGGCGTCCCGACGTGCTGGAACGCGCGGCGGAAGGGATCCGCAAGGCGGGCGGGCAGGTGCTGGCGCGCTCGGTGGACGTCAGCAAGGCGGACCAGATCGACAAGTTCGTCGGCGAGGTCGTGAGCGAGTGGGGCGGGGTGGACATCCTCCTCAACAACGGAGCTCAAGTTCTTCGCGGCCGTGCGCCTGTGCCGGCTCTGTATCCCGCACATGAAGAAGCGCGGTGGCGGGCGCATCATCAACGTGACCAACCTGGGCGCCAAGACCCCGTCCGCGCGCGGATTGCCGACCAGCGTATCCCGCGCGGCCGGGATCAACCTGACGAAGTCCCTGGCCAACGAGTACGCCCCCGACAAGATCCTCGTGAACACGATCTGCATCGGGCTGGTCAAGAGGCATGGGCGAGGCCGAAGAGTTCGGCGATCTCGTCGCCTTCCTGGTCTCGGAGCGTGCCGCGTTCATCACGGGCACCGCCATCAACTTCGACGGTGGAATGGCCGCGGTCGTCTAGGCGGCATGCTATGCTCCCCGCAGGAGGTGCGGACATGTTCAAGGATGTCGTGAAATCGAAGCAGGAGCTGCGCGCGCTCTTCGGCGAGCCGAGTGAGCGGGCCATCCTCAAGTGCCACTCCTCTCTCGACGAGCACTCGCGAGCCTTCATCGCGGCCTCGCCCTTCGTGCTGCTCGCGACGTCCAACGCCGCGGGCCAGTGCGACGTCTCGCCCAAGGGCGACACGCCCGGCTTCGTGCTGGTCCTGGACGACGCGCACCTGGTCGTGCCCGACCGCCCCGGCAACGCCCGGATCGACGGGCTCACCAACATCCTCGAGAATCCGCACATCGGGATGATCTTTCTGGTGCCGGGACGCGGAGACACGCTTCGCGTCAATGGAAGAGCTTCCATCATCCGTGACAGCGAGATCCTCTCGCGGCTCGGCATGCACGGCAAGCTGCCCAAGGTCGCCATCGGCCTCGAGGTCGAGGAGGCGTACCTGCACTGCCCCAAGGCCTTCCTCCGCTCGAGCCTGTGGGAACCGTCCACGTGGGCCGAGCCCCAGAAGCTCCCGTCCTTCGCTCAGATGCTCTGGGACCAGGTGCCCAGCGCGCGCAACGCGGCGTCCATCACCGACTACGCCAACCAGCTGGACAAGCGGGTGCGCGAGACGCTGTACTGAGAGGGGAGACGCGGCATGGCCGTCGTTGATCCAGTTCCGAGCGAGAAGGCTCCCGACGAGCTGAAGGCGGTCTACGACAGCCTGTCCAAGACGCACAGCCGGGTGCCGAACTTCTTCGCCACCATGGCCCATCGCCCGGGCGCGCTCAAAGCCTTCCTGCCCCTGTACGCGACGGTGATGCGCGAGGGCACCGTCGAGACGAAGTACAAGGAGCTGGCGTATCTCAAGACCTCGGCGCTGAACGGCTGCGAGTACTGCGCCCGAGCGCACACGCCGGCGGCCAGGCGGGCCGGCGTCTCCCAGGAGCAGATCGCGGCCCTCACCTTCTACGAGCGAAGCCCGCTGTTCGACGAGAAGGAAAAGGCCGTGCTGCTCTACACGGAGAGGGTGACTCGCGCCGCGGGCGCCGGCCTTCGCGACGCGGCCATGGGTGACCTCAAGCGGCTCTTCAGCGAAGACCAGGTCGTCGAGCTCGCCCTGGTCATCTGCATGGCCAACTTCACCAACCGCTTCAACAACGGACTCCGCATCGAGCCCGACCTGGGCTAGCAAGGCGCTGCGTCGTCTGCGCCTGCGTCAGACAGTGGCGATCGGCGTCGCGGGTGAGCCGACGGCGCCGGTAAGCCGGAGGGGCGGGGCGGTCAGCAGGAAGCGGCTGCGCTTGTGCTGGCGGAGCCAGGCCGCCAGCTCGCTGAGATACCACATCTCGCCCAGGTTGACCCCGAGCTTGAAGAGGCAGTGCTGGTGAAGCGGCAGCCCCGCGTGCGCCGTCGGGCCGCCCGGGCGCGAGGGCACCGCCTCGACACCGTAGTTGTCGGCGATCAGCGAGGCGATGCCGCTGTCCGTGATCCACTGGAGGAGCGCGTCGTCGCGGCCGTCGAGCACGGCGTAGGACGAGCCGAGCTTCTCGCCGTCGGGCTCCTTCTTCATGTCGAGAAGCGCCTGGCTGAACCCCGTGTGCAGCAGCAGCATGTCGCCCTTCTCGACGACCACCTTGTCCTGGTCCAGCACGCGCAGGAGATCGTCGCGGTTCACCGTCTTCCGCTCCTGCCCGAAGTGCGCGTGGAGATCCACCAGCACGCCGCGTCCCTGGATGCCGTGCACGGCCATGTTCTCGACGCCCAGCCGGCGAGCGCCAATCGGCTCGGTGGTCCTGGCTCCGGTCCGGTAGTCGAGGGGGCCGATCACGTCCACGTTGGCGCGGTGGCCGTTGTAGAAGAGGGGCTCGGCCTTGCCGTCGCCGTCGGCGTCGAAGTGGGCGCCCACGTGGCAGAGGCTGTCCCACTGCGTCGAGTACTGGAGCGTGAGGAGCACGACGTCGTCGCACACGACGTCAGTGTGGAGCGGGTTGTAGAGGGAGAGCGGCATGTTGTAGCGAGGTCTGTCCTCGGTGCCCGTCGCCGAGAGGACCGGCGGGGTACGGCGCGGGTTCAGCACGGCGCCTCCCGGGTAGTCGAGCGGGAGGCTCAGGCAGAACGTGCGGCCTTCGCGGACCTCGGCGGCGCCCTGCTTGACCTTCTCGGGCGTGATGAGGTTCAGGCGCCCGATCTGGTCGTCGGGGCCGAAGTCTCCCCAGGTCGATCCGTCGGGCCGCCGCGTCCATCGTGAGGTCGGCATCAGGTCCTCTCGGGCCGCTCGACGAAATGGATGAGAATACCGCCCGTGGAGCGCGGGTGCAGGAACGCGATCTTCGATCCGCGAGCGCCTGGACGCGGCGTCTCGTCGATCACGTGAAGCCCCGCGGCGCGGGCGTCGCGCATCGCCTCTTCGATGTCGGCGACGCGGAGCGCGATGTGGTGCAGGCCCTGGCCACGCCGGGCGACGAACTTCGCGATGTCGCGCTGGTCGATCACCTTCTGGTCACCGTCGGGCACGCGGTCCTCGAGGATCTCGAAGTCGGTGTCCCCGACGCGAGCGAAGGCCGCGCGCAGGCCTCCGTACGGGTCCTTTTCCTCGAAGCCGTGGATCTCGAGCCCGAGCTTGTCGCCGAAGATCTCGATGTGCTTGGAGAGGTCTCCCGAGGCGATGCCGATGTGATCGATGCCGAGGATGCGCACGGCTCTCCCTTCGGCTGGCGCGGGTTCTCGAGGTGAATGCCGCATCGGAGGGCGCGATAATAGCACGCAAGCGCGGTGGTCGGCGTCCGTATACTAGGCGCCGGCCATGACGGACGGGATGGAGATCTGGTTCGAGCGCGGCGTCACCGACGGGCTGCCGGTCGTGCCCCCGACGCGCGAGCGCGTGGAGGGCATGCTGGCGGGGACCGCGCGGCCGCGAGAGGTGCTCGTGGCCCAGGTGCCGCCCAGCTTCGGGCGTGCCACCGTCGAGAAGCTCGCGATCAACGCCGTCATGGCCGGCTGCCGCCCGGACTACTTTCCCGTCGTCCTCGCCGTCGTGGAGGCGGCGTGCGATCCCGCGTTCAACCTCCACGGCCAGTCGGGCACGACCAACGCGACCTCGCCGCTCATCATCGTCAACGGCCCGATCCGCGCGCGCCTGGGCGTCAACTGCGCGGCCGGGGTCTTCGGCCCCGGGTTTCGCGCCAACGCCACCATCGGCCGGGCGCTCCGGCTCGTCATGATCAACCTCGGAGGCGCGAAGGCGGGAGAGATCTCGATGTCCACGCTCGGCCATCCCGGCCGCTACACGTATTGCATCGGCGAGCACGAGGAGGCTTCGCCCTGGGAGCCCCTCCACGTCGAGCGCGGCTCGAAGCCCGGGGAGAGCACGGTGACGCTCTTCCCCGGCGAGGGGCCGTTCATCGTCAACGATCATTCGAGCCGGGAGGCGTCGCAGCTCGTGGCCTCGCTCGGCTGGTCGGCGGCGGGCGTGTGGAACCACAAGAGCTTTCCGCTCTACGGCCACACGCTCTGGGTCATCGGCCCCGAGCACGCCGCGACCATCGGGTCGCAGGGCTGGAGCAAGCGCGACGTCAAGCGCAGCCTCTTCGACACTATCCGTCGCCCGGCACGGGAGCTCGTGCCCGGTCCCGACGGCGCCGAGAGCGGGCGCCTGAGGGACCCCGCCGGCTCGGATCCCAACGCGCTCATCCCGAAGTTTCCCTCTGTGGAGGAGATCATGGTCATCGTGGCGGGCGGCACGGCGGGGCGGTTCTCGGCGGTGGTGCCGGGGTGGATGGGTGGCGACATCGGTGCGCAGCCCGTGACGCGGACGATCGGGGCATGAGCGCGCTTCCGCGGACCGCCGACACCGTCATCATCGGCGCGGGCGCCATCGGCTCGAGCATCGCCTACCAGCTTTCGAAGCGGGGCGTGCGCGACGTCGTCGTGCTGGAGCGCGAGACGATCGGCTCCGGCTCGACGAGCAAGGCTGCGGGGGGCATCCGCGTGCAGTTCGCCACGCGGGTCGAGATCGAGTTCTCGCTGCGCGGCATCGCGTTCTTCAAGCGCTTCGAGGACGAGATGGGCGTGCCGTGCGACTTCCGCCAGGAGGGATATCTCTTCATCCTCTCGAGCGAGAAGGACGTCGAGCGCTTCAAGAAGAACGTGGCGCTCCAGCAGAGCATGGGCACGGACGTACGGATGATCACGCCCGATGACGCCAAGGCCATCGTGCCCGGCCTCCGCGTGGACGACGCGATCGCCGCCGTCTGGGGGCCGACGGACGGCTACGCGTCACCGAATGACGTGGTCCAGGCCTACGCGGCCCGCGCTCGCGCTGGCGGCGTGAAGTTCTTCGAGGACACGCCGGTGACCGGGATCGAGCTGGACGGCCGGAAGGTCAGCGCAGTCGTGACGCCCGCGGGCCGGATCGAGACGCGGCTCGTGATCAACGCCGCGGGGCCCCAGGCGCCGCTCGTCGGGAAAATGGTCGGTCTCGATCTGCCGGTCGACCCTCGGAAGCGCCACATCTTTGTTACGGACAGCTTCAGCGAGGTTAGGCATCCGATGCCGCTCGTAACCGACATCTCCTCTGGCTTCTACTGCCGGAGCGAGCAGGGAGCGGTCCTGATGAGCCCGGGCGATATCGGCGAGCAGACGGAGTACACGGCGAGCGTGGACTGGAGCGTGCTGGAGCAGACGGTGGAGAAAGCGGTGCGCCGCATGCCCGCGCTCGAGCACGCCCAAATCCGGCACGCGTGGGCAGGACTGCGGCCGCTCACGCCGGACGGCCGCGGCATCCTCGACTGGGCGCCCGGCATCGAGGGGCTCTACCTCGCCATCGGCTTCTGCGGCCACGGCTTCCAGCACTCGTTCGCAGTGGGCGAGATGGTGGCCGAGCTCCTCACGACCGGCGTGACCAGCCTCGACGTCTCCGACCTGAGACTCGGACGCTTCTGAGCTATGATGCTCACCTGAGCATACAACCTACCCAGGAGACCCGTCACATGCGATATGAGGCACCGGATTCATTGGAGGGCGCGGTGGCCCTGCTCGCCGCCGCGAACGGCGAGGCCAGGGTGCTGGCCGGCGGCACGGACCTGCTGGTGCAGATGCGCGCCGACGTCGTGGAGCCCGAGCTGATCGTGGACATCAAGCGCATCCCGGAGACCCGCGCGATCACCGAGGAGAAAGGCGGCTGGCGCATCGGCGCGGCGGCGACCGGGGCCGAGCTGAAGGAGCATCCGCGGCTCAAGAACGTATGGCCGGGAGTGGTGGAGGCCGCGAACCTCATCGGCTCCACCCAGGTGCAGGGCCGCGCCACCCTGGGCGGCAACCTGTGCAACGGCTCACCGGCCGCCGACAGCGTGCCCGCGCTCATTGCAGCAGCAGCGGTGGCTACTCTGGCCGGGCCGCAGGGCAAGCGCGACCTCCCGGTTGAGGACGTCATGCTGGGGCCCCGCAAGCTCGCCCTGCGAAAGGGTGAGATCGTGGTGTCATTCCTGTTGCCGCCCCGGCCGGCGCGCTCCTCCGACGCCTATCTGCGTTTCATCCCGCGCACGGAAATGGATATCGCGGTGGTTGGCGCGGGGGTAAGCTTGACTCTCGACGGGGGTGGCACCGTCGCCGCGGCGCGCGTGTCACTGGGCGCGGTGGCGGCGCGGGTGCTGCTCGTTCCGGAGGCTGCGCAGGCCATCATTGGCAGCCGGCTCGACGCGGCGGCGCAGCAGCGGCTGGCGGCGGCGGCGCGGGCGGCCTGCCAGCCGATCGACGACAAGCGAGGTACGACGGAGTTCCGCATCGAGGTCGCGGGCGTGCTGGCGCGCCGGGCGGCCCTGATCGCGCTGGACCGGGCGAGGACCAACTGATGGCCAAGCACCACATAGAGGCGAGGGTGAACGGCGACGCCGTGGAATTCCTCTGCGAGACGGAGGAGACGCTGCTCGACGTGCTGCGCGACACCATGCACCTGACCGGCAGCAAGGAAGGCTGCTCCTCCGGTGACTGCGGCGCCTGCAGCGTGATGCTGGACGGGCGGCTCGTCTGCTCCTGCCTGGTGCTGGGGTGCGAGGTGAGCGGACGGACCATCGAGACCATCGAGGGCCTGGCCACCGGAGAGCATCTCCACCCGCTGCAGCAGGCGTTCCTCAAGCGCGCGGCGCTCCAGTGCGGGATCTGCACGCCCGGCTTCCTGGTGGCGGCGAAGGCCCTGCTCGACCGGAACACCGACCCGAGCGAAACCGAGGTGCGCTACTGGCTGGCCGGCAATCTCTGCCGGTGCACGGGCTACGACAAGATCGTGACCGCTGTGTTGGACACCGCGGCCGCAATGAGAAAGGGATAACGACATGGCCGAGACGAACGGGCAGTCTCAGACGAACGGGCACCCGCAGGGAGTCGTCGGCACGCGCACGATCCGGCCGGACGGGGTGGACAAGGTGACGGGCCGGGCCCGTTTCGGGGCCGACTACAACCTGCCCGGCCAGCTGATCGGCCGGGTGCTGCGCAGCCCGCACCCGCACGCGCGCATCGTGTCCATCGACACCTCGAAGGCGGAGGCGCTGCCGGGCGTGAAGGCCGTGGTTACCCGGGAGGACTTCGCCGACCAGCCCTCCGAGTTCGTCCCCGCCGGCGAGATGATGATGAACTACAAGGACGTCGTGCGGAACGTCATGGCCCGCGAGAAGGCGCTGTACGAGGGCCACGCGGTGGCCGCGGTGGCCGCCACGAGCGCCGTCATCGCCCGGAGCGCGCTCAAGCTCATCGACGTGAAGTACGAGGTGCTCCCGCACGTCATCGACGTGGTCGAAGCCATGCAGCCGGGGGCGCCCCTTCTCCACGACGACCTCTTCACGGTCGGCGTCGAGCCGAAGCCCGAGAAGCCGTCCAACATCGCCAAGCGGGTCGAGATCAAGCAGGGCGACATGGAGGCCGGCTTCAAGCAGGCCGACATCGTCGTCGAGCGCGAGTTCAAGACGGCGCCGGTGCACCAGGGCTACATCGAGCCGCACGCCGTACTGGCCACCACCTCCGAGGACGGCACGACCGAGCTCTGGTGCACGACCCAGGGCCACTACGTCGTGCGCGCCCACTGCGCCCGGCTCCTCGGCCTCGACATCGGCAAGGTCCGGGTGACGGCGACCGAGATCGGCGGCGGGTTCGGCGGCAAGACGGTGGTCTACCTCGAGCCGCTCGCCATCGCGCTGTCCCGCAAGGCCAAGCGGCCGGTGAAGATGGTGATGTCGCGCGAGGAGGTCTTCAAGGCTTCCGGTCCCACCTCCGGCGCCACCGTGCGGGTGAAGCTGGGCGCCACCAAGGACGGCAAGTTCGTGGCCGCCTTCGCCGAGCTGAAGTACCAGGCGGGAGCCTTCCAGGGCTCGCCGGTCCAGCCCGGGGTCATGTGCGCCTACGCGCCCTACGACATCGAGAACGTCCACGTGATCGGCTACGACGTCGTGTCGAACCGGCCGAAGGTGGCCGCCTACCGGGCGCCCGGCGCCCCGATCTCAGAGTACGCGGTCGAGAGCGTGGTGGACGAGATCGCCAAGAAGCTCGGCCTCGACCCGATCGAGCTGCGCATGATGAACGCGGCGCACGAGGGGACCAAGGCGGCCTACGGCCCGAAGTTCGGCCCGATCGGACTCGAGGAGACGCTCAACGCCGTCAAGAAGAGCGAGCACTGGAACACGCCGCTCCGGAAGTGGCAGGGGCGCGGCGTCGCCTCGGGCTTCTGGTTCAACATCGGCGGGGAGACCTCGGTATCGCTCACCGTGAACGAGGACGGCACGGTCTCGCTGATGGCGGGCACCCCCGACATCGGCGGGCTGCGCGCCTCGCTGGCGGCGGTGGCCGCCGACGAGCTGGGCGTGCCGTACGAGAAGGTGCGGCCCATCATCGGTGACACCGGCTCGCTCGGGTACAACTTCCTCACCGGCGGTAGCCGCTCGGCTTTCTCGGGATCGATGGCGCTCGTGGAGGCCGCCAAGCAGATCAAGGCTGACCTCTGCGCGCGGGCCTGCAAGCTCTGGGAGGCCAAGCCGGAGCAGGTGGAGTTCTCGGGCGGAGCCGTCCGGCCGCTCGGTGCGCTCGCCGAGAAGGTGAAGCCGATGACCGTCGCCGACTTCGCCAAGGTGGCGGGCAAGACGGGCGGCCCCATCGGCGGCGTCGGCCGCATCAACGCCCAGGGCGCGGGGCCAAGCTTCGGCACCCACCTGGTGGACCTCGAGGTGGATCCCGAGACCGGGCGCGTCACCATCCTGCGCTACACGGTGGCGCAAGACGCGGGCCGCGCATTGCACCCGGCCTACGTCGAGGGCCAGTACCAGGGCGGGGCGGTGCAGGGAATCGGCTGGGCGCTCAATGAGGAGTACATCTACGGCTCCGACGGCAAGCTCCAGAACGCGGGCTTTCTCGACTACCGCATGCCGGTAGCCTCGGACGTACCGATGATCGACGCGATCCTGGTAGAGGTCGCCAACCCGAAGCACCCCTATGGGGTCCGCGGCGTGGGCGAGACACCCATCGTGCCGCCACTCGGCGCCATCGCCAACGCCATGGAGAACGCCACCGGCATCCGGTTCACTGAGTTGCCGATGTCGCCGCCCAAGGTGCTGAAGGCGCTCAAAGAGAAGGGTCTCAGCAAGGCCTGAGACCGGACGTCATGGCGCGGGTGGTGCTGATCGGCAACCTCGCGCAGGTCACGGGGGGCGTCGCCGCGTTCGATCTCTCGGCGAGGTCGGTCAAGGAGCTCTTCGCCCAGCTGACCGCGCTCCATCCCGCGCTGGGGCGCCACCTCGAGGACGGGGTGGCGGTGGCCATCGACGGCCAGATCTACCAGGATTCGCTGCTGGAGCCGATCGGCGCGGACAGCGAGGTGTTCGTCCTCCCGCAGATCGCGGGAGGCGGCTCTAGCCGATGAGACTCGACCGGGTCACGTCGAGCGGGTGGGCGAGCAGAAATCGGGCGAAGATATAGAGCTCGCTCATGCCCGTCGTAGCGCTTCGAGATCCAGCTTCTTCATCTGAAGCAGCGCCCGCATGACCCTGTTCGATCTTTCGGGGTCGGTCGCGGCGACCAGCTCGTCCAGGATGGCAGGAACGACCTGCCACGACACGCCGAACTTGTCCTTGAGCCACCCGCACTGGTCTGTGTGCCCGCCCTGAGAAAGCTTCTCCCAGTAGTCGTCTATCTCTCTTTGCGTCTCGCAGTTCACGACGAGTGAAATAGCCTCGGTGATCTTGAAGTGTGCCCCGCCGTTCAGCGCCACGAATTCCTGGCCCTCGAGCCGAAACTTCACGGTCATCACGCTGCCCTGTGGCCTGCCCGCCGCTTCCGCTCCTGCTTTCCCATAGCGGGCAATCGTGACGATCTCGGAATTCCTGAAGATCGAGACGTAGAACTTCGCGGCCTCCTCGGCCTCACTGTCGAACCAGAGGAAGGGGGTGATCCTTTGAATGCTGTTCGGCATGGTTGTATTCCTCCTGGGCGGACGTGCGAGAGTTTCTTTCCATGCCAGCTTAGAGCATGCGGTTCCGGGCCGCCACTGATTGGCCGGGCCGCCGCGCTCCCGACGACGGGAAGCCCTCCAAATGATTGTGGACAGGTGGCCACCCTCTCGGGTTCACTTGCCCGCAGGAGGATCACGAGGATGGCTGTGCCGGGTATGATGAAGCGCGTCCGGGGCCCGCTGATTGCCCTCCTGGCCTTGACCGGATTCCTGCCGCCGGCGGCATCGGCCCAGGTCCTCCTCGCGTCGGAGCCCCATCCCGATTTCACGGTCGGCCCGCTGTTCCTGATCGCCACCGTGCGTCCTGATCTTGCCGTCACGGTCAACCTCTCCTTCAGTCTCACCCCCCGACCGGGCGCCTCCCGCGGGGCCATGGAGCAGGATCTCTTCCTGCTGTGGCCCGCCGAAGTGGCCGAGGCCACGGCGCCAGGGCCGGCTGACCCGGCGCTCGCGCGCGGCCTCAGCGGCAAGTTCGTCGTACAGCACAGCGGTCGGCTCCAGCTACGGAGCCGCGATCGCACCCTGGTCGGCACCGGGCAGCTCGGAGAGATCCTGCCGCAGGTCGCGTCCTACGTCACGGTGACCAGGGCGGGGGCGCTGGCCGGTCAAGTCAGCCCGGTCTCGTACATCAAGATCCCATGGACGCCCAGGTTGACTGACCCGCTCACCGTGACCACACTCGTGCTGCCGCTTCGTGGGCTGGTGACGCCCAAGCCCGCGAGCTGGGTGGCCGAAACGTTCTGGGGACGGCGGTGGATCCTGACGGTGGGGTTCGGCGATCTCGGCTCCCCCGTGATGCCGCTCTACGCGATCTATTTCGAGCACCGCGATCGCGTGGTGCGCCTGGCCCGCGAGTTCTCGCAGATCATCGCGAGCTTCGACGATTCCGACCACCTCATCATCGACCAGACCGAGCCGGGCTCGGCCACGCGCCGCCCGAGCCGGCTCCGTGCGGGCAGCGAGCTCGTCTCGCTTGCCCTGAACCCCGCCGAGGGTATCGCCCCGCAGAATCTGAAGGTACAGTTCACGTACTTCGCCGGCCGGATCGCGTGGCGCCCCATCGTCGTGTCGCTCCTGCTTCTCCTCCTCGGGAACGTCGCGGGGGCGATCATGTTCGGCCGCGAGGTGTTCGGAGTCGTCCGCGCGCGCCGCCGCGCGCGCAGAGCGGCGGGTCGCCTGCGTGCGGAGTGGCTGACGGGCGATGCCCAGGCGGCGACCTTGCTCGGCTCCGCCACCTACGACGACGTCGTCGCGCGCTGGGGCCTGCCCGACGAGGACCGTGAGCGCCTCTCGACCCCGGGCCGGCGGACGATCGTCTACCGCGCGCAGCGCAACGGCCAGGCCCACGAAGTCGCGATCGAGATCACCGACGGACGGGTCACGGAGATCGAGCGCCGAGTCTACCGGCTTGAGCCCTGACCGTGAGGGGTCAGGTCTTGCAATCCGACATCGGACAACGAGGTGCGTGATCATCCCCACGTACTCTGGCAGGATCGCCGCTCCTTCGGTCAGTTCCTCGAGGCGACGCGGTCGTTTCTGGCGAGCCGAGCGCGCCGATCGACGGACAGGCTACCGCGGTTGCATTCGTATCGCGCCGTCGAGGCGGATCGTTTCCCCGTTGAGCATGACGTTCTCGACGATGTGGGCGGCGAGGGCGCCGTACTCGGCGGGACGGCCCAGGCGTGGCGGGAAGGGCACCTGCTTGCCGAGCGAGACGCGGGCCGGCTCCGGCAGTCCCGCGAGCAGGGGAGTGTCGAAGAGCCCCGGCGCGATGGTGCATACGCGAATGCCGAGCTCCGCCAGATCTCGGGCGATCGGCAGCGTCATGCCGACGATGCCGCCCTTGGAGGCCGAGTAGGCGGCCTGGCCTATCTGTCCGTCGAAGGCCGCGACGGAGGCGGTGTTGATCACGACGCCGCGTTCGCCTTCCTCGTTGGGCTGATTCCTGGCCATGTGCGCGGCGGCGAGCCGGATGCAGTTGAAGGTGCCGATCAGGTTGACCTGGATCACTCGCGTGAAGACCGCGAGATCGGCGGGGCCGCGCTTGCCGTAGACCTTCTCGGCTGCGCCGATGCCCGCGCAGTTGACCAGCAGGTGGACGGCCCCCAATTTCGCAGCGGCCGCTTCGAGGGCCGCCGCCACTTCGTCCGCGCTGGTGACGTCGCACGCCGCGAAGAAAGCGTTGACGCCCATGTTCTTGGCCAGTTCGACGCCGGCGGACCTGGGCAGGTCGAGGAGCGCGACCTTGCCGCCGCCCGCCAGCAGCCGTTCGGCCGTCGCCCTACCCAGCCCCGACGCGCCGCCCGTGATCACCGCTACGGATCCCGTGATCTTCATTGATTGAACCTCCTCGGCAGGGGTCTCGGCTGCCGCGGTAGTATAACCGAGACCCATGACACCCCCGCGCTGGATACGGACCCCGGAGGAGCTGCACGCTCTCGTCGCGTCGCTGCAGGAATCCAAGGCGCTCTGTATCGACACCGAGGCCGACGGCCTCCACCATCATCCGGTCAAGCTCTGCCTGGTCCAGGTGGCCGACGAC
>WNFP01008406.1_pt1 | contig 13468 bp, 10 predicted proteins | sample 5400201 | NCBI WGS metagenome assembly WNFP01 (sample SAMN13153355, study PRJNA577476) | soil metagenome | isolation source: 115 cm saprolite under Madrone tree | place: USA:California | collected 2016-06-14
GCGAAACCATCGCTTCCTACTTGCGGGGAGCAACCGAGAATCGGCTATGATGGAAAACAGTTTGGCTAGGACGATTTGTGAGCGGCGTTGCGGGGAATCTGATTCATGGACGTTCTGAACAGGCTATTTGAGGAGCATTTTCACTGGCCGGTGAAACGGATCCAGCCATTGCAGGGAGAGCTCGGCGGGTCAGGGCGGAAGATCATCCGCCTTTCCAACGAACGCGCCAGCGCGATCGGCATTCTGTACGGCGTGCGCGAGGAGAATGCCGCTTTCCTGGAATTCTCCAAGCATTTTCGCAAGCATGGGCTGCCGGTGCCAGAAATCTATGGCGAAGATCTGAATCACGGGGCCTATCTTGAAGAAGACCTGGGCGACTCCACATTGTTTGAGTTTCTATCGAAGAATCGCAGCGGGGAGAACATCGCTCCGACCGTGGTGGACGCGTATCGCAAAGTGGTCGCGGTGTTACCGCGATTTCAGGTGGAGGCTGGGCGCGATTTGAACTACGAGGTGTGCTATCCGATCGCCAGTTTCGACCGCCAGTCCGTTGCCTGGGACCTGAATTACTTCAAGTATTATTTTCTTCGGCTCGCGGGCATTCCCTTTAACGAGCAGGCGCTGGAAAACGATTTTGGGCGCTTGACGGAATTCTTGATGACCGCGGACCGCGATTATTTTCTGTACCGCGATTTTCAGTCACGGAATATTTTGTTGCGCAATAGCGAGCCGTTTTTTGTGGATTACCAGGGGGGCCGCAAGGGCGCGCTGCAATACGATATTGCCTCTCTCCTGTTCGATGCCAAGGCCGATCTGCCGCCGGAGCTGCGCCTGGATTTGCTCAATCATTATTTGGACGCATTGGGTCAGTATATAAGGCTCGATCGCGAAGCGTTCACGCGGCACTACTACGCCTACGTTTACGTGCGCATCATGCAGGCTTTGGGAGCGTACGGATTTCGCGGCTTTTACGAGCGCAGAGCGCATTTCCTGCAAAGCGTGCCGTACGCGCTGAAAAATCTGCGCTGGCTGCTGCATCACGTCGAGCTGCCAATTGAGCTGCCGACGTTGCTGGGAGCGTTCCAGAGCATGCTGGCGTCGGAGAAATTGCAGGGGCTGGCGAACGAAGCCGAAAACCTGGTCGTGCGAATTTTCAGTTTTTCCTTTCATCGCGGCTTGCCGAGGGACGAGAGCGGGCACGGTGGCGGATTTGTTTTCGATGGCCGCAGCCTGCCGAATCCCGGCCGCGAAGAGCGCTTTAAGACGCTGACCGGAAAAGACGCGCCCGTAATCGACTATCTCAATCAGCAAGAGAGCGTGCACCAGTTTCTGGCCGGCGTGATGTCGCTGGTGGATGCCAGCGTCGGCAACTATCGGCAGCGCGGCTTCAAGAACTTGATGGTCTCCTTCGGATGCACCGGCGGGCAGCACCGCTCGGTCTATCTTGCCGAGCAGTTGGCAAAACATTTCCGCGCCACAAACGGGGTGGAGGTGGCCGTACGGCATCTGGAGCTGGAGAAGCTGGGCAAATGAAGGCGCCCCGATGAAAGTCCCGCAATGAAAGCCCCGCGATGAAGGCTATGATCCTCGCCGCGGGACTCGGCACGCGCTTGCGGCCGCTCACGAATGATCGCCCGAAGGCCCTGGTGGAAATCGCGGGCCGCACACTGTTGGAGATTACGCTGGCTCGCCTGCGCGCATTCGGAGTTCGCGAGGTGATCATCAACGTGCATCACTTCGCCGACCTCGTGAGCGCATATTTGAAAGCCCACGACAATTTCGGAATGCGCATCGAAGTCTCGCGCGAGGAGGTGTTGCTCGATACCGGCGGCGGGTTGAAGAAGGCCGGATGGTTTTTTCTCGAAGGTTCCAGCCGCTCCGACGAGCCATTTCTTTTGCACAACGTCGACGTCATCAGCACCATCGATTTCGCGCGAATGGTGCAGTCTCACAAGCAGAACCAAGCGCTCGCCACTCTGGCGGTGCAAAAGCGCGAGAGCAGTCGCCAACTCCTCTTCGATGAACATCAGCAGCTGTGCGGCCGGCGCGCCGGACGCGAGGCTAAGCCGGAGATCGTTCGACCTTCACCGCGAACGCAAGCGCTGGCGTTTTCGGGAATCCACGTTATTTCGCCTCGGCTGTTGGCCAGAATCACCGAAGAGGGCGTTTTTTCGATTATTACCTCGTATCTGAGGCTGGCCAGCGAGGGGGAAAACATTGCAGCGTTTCGTGCGGACGAGTATTACTGGCGCGACCTCGGCAAGCCAGCCGATCTGCAGCAAGCCGCTCAAGATTTAGAACAAAAGGTTTTCTAACAACTAAAAACTGAAAACTCGCTCACTTTGCCGGCGCGGCTGCCGTCGCAAATCCTAGCGCTTGCATGACCGCGTCGTGGAAGGCTGGGCGCACTTGCGCTATCTTCTGGTTTTCGCGGGTGGGGTGGACGCGGTTGGTGAGGAGCACGACAAAGAGCTGCCGGTCGGGATCGATCCAGATCGATGTGCCGGTAAAGCCGGTGTGGCCGAAGCTGTGCGCCGAAAAATAACGGCCGCTGGAGCCGCCTTCGGTGGGGACGGCCCATCCGAGGGTGCGCGTGCCGCTCGAGAGCTGCTGCGGGGTGGTGAATTGTGCGATGGTCGCGCGTCGCAGGATGCGGTGATGCGCGTAGACCCCGCCGTTCAAGAGCGTCTGGCAAAAGGCAGCAATATCCGGCGCGGTGCTAAAGAGTCCGGCGTGACCGGAAACACCGCCAATGGCGAAAGCGTTTTCGTCGTGGACCTCGCCTTGCACCAGGCGGTGCCGCAAGTTGTTGTCGATCTCCGTCGGTGCAATCCACGGCCAAAGTTTTTTGGGCGGGCGGAACATGGTGTCTTTCATAGCCAGTGGCGTGAAGATGTAGGTTTTTGCGAGGTCGTTGAGCGTGCGGCCGGTGAGGCGCTCGATGATTTCCGCCATCAGGATGATGCCAAGGTCGGAGTAGATTTCTTTTGTGCCAGGCTCGTATTCCAGCGGCTCGGCAAAGATTTTTGTGAGTGTCTCCTGCTTGCTCTTTGACGTACGCCAATATTCCTTGAAGGCCGGGAGACCGGAGGTGTGCGTCAGCAAATGGCGCACGGTGACCTGGTGGCGCCATTCGGGTTGCGGCCCGCTAGCCCATTCCGGCAAGTAGCGCTCGACGCGCGCGTCGACATCGAGCGGAACGGGGAAGTCGCCCTCGGCGAGCTTAGCTACCAGCGTGGTCGTGGCCACCACTTTGGTGAGTGACGCGCTGTCATACATCGTGTGCGTGTCGACAGCGGCAGCGTTTGCGGCGTAGCTGAGATTGCCGAAGGCGTGCAGGGAAACTTTTCCACGATAGCCGACGGCGACGGTAGCACCGGGGAACGCTCCGCCAGCGACGGCGCGCTCGATTACTTGGAAAGCCGGCTGGAGCTGCGCCTCGCCACGGACGTCCATCGGCTGGAGCGCCATGGGATTTTCCGGCAGCTCGAGGCCGAAACCCAACTTCATATCGACGCCGGGAATGGTTACGGGCAAATGCCCGCGCACGGGAATTTCGCCGAAGAGAGCGCGGGCCGCCGAAATCTGTGCGACGTCGCTGATGCCGAACGCCGCCAGCCACGTCTCCGCTTGCGGAAATCGCTCGATGAGATAGGGGCTGCCGAGTCCAAGCGTGATCATCGGCTTGCCGGTTTTGAAAAGTTGCTCGGCCAGCGCGGCTTGCTCCGAAGGTACATCGACATTGCCTTTGCGGTCACTGACGCGCACGAAGAGCGCGAGGATCGCCACATCGTAAGAGTCGGATGGAGGCAGCTTGAGCATGTCAGCTTTGACGAATTTGGTGTCTGCGCGCAGAGCGGTGAGCACATCAAAGCGCGTTCGCAGCTCTCGCTCCAAGTCTTCGGCAGGGTAAGGCTCGGGGTCAGCGTAAAGCGCAACCAGCAGCGCTCGCGTGGGCTTCGTGCCGTCGAGCGGCAAGCGATGCGGCGTGTCGCGCAGCAGCGTCACTCCGCGATCGGAAATGTCCTGAGCCTCGTTCTGCCATGCGAAATGCCCAAATTTTTGGTTGATGGCGTTCACATCGACGAGGCGATTCTCCTCCAGTCCGAGCCGCGCCTTGGCTTGCAAAATCCGGCGCACGGAAGCGTCGAGGCGCTCTCGCGAGATGCGCCCGGATTTCATGGCATTCTGCAAGCCCTCGAATGCGGCATCGGGCACCGGCGGCATTAGCAGGGCGTCCGCTCCGGCTTCAAATGCGCGCACCGCTGCTTCTCCCGGCGCGTAGCGCACGGTGATGCCGCCCATGTCCATGGCGTCGGTGACGACGAGGCCTTCAAAGTGCAGTTCGTTGCGGAGGAGGCCGGTCAGAATTCGAGAGGAAAGCGTCGCGGGGGTGTTGGGATCGGGCTCGAGGGCGGGCACGGAGAGGTGGCCGGTCATGATGCTGCTGGCTCCGGCGGCAATTGCGGCGCGGAAGGGAACTAACTCGAGATGCTCGAGGCGTTCGCGGTCCGCGTGAATCACCGGCAAATCAATATGCGAATCGCTTGCCGTATCGCCGTGGCCGGGAAAATGTTTTGCGGTGGCCAGCGCGCCGTTTTCTTCCACCCCGCGCACGAATTCTTTTACGAATTCGGCAACGCGCGCGGGATCTTCTCCGAACGAGCGCGTATTGATTATGGGATTGTCGGGATTGTTGTTCACGTCGGCGTCGGGCGCGTAGACCCAGTGAATACCTACGGCGCGAGCTTCGAGCGCGGTGACTTTGCCCATGGTGTACGCGTCGCGGGGATTGCCAGCGGCGGCGAGGGCCATCGCGGTGGGAAACGACGTGCCCTCGTCCAGGCGCATGGCTGTGCCTCGCTCGAAATCGGCGCCCACCAGCAGCGGCACTTTCGATTTAGCTTGCAACTGATTGGTCAGCACCGCCGTTGGGTATGCCTGACTCTTGACGATGCCGAGCGGCGAGCCTTGCGTGATGTTGATGAAGCCGCCGACGTGGAGATCATTGACGCAGTGCAACATCTGTGCGTACGCGGCGGCGTCGGTCGAGGTGAAGCTGCCGTGATAGGTTGCGAAGAGGACCTGGCCGAGTTTTTCGTCCAAGCTCATGTGCCGCAGCGTGGCGTCCACCCACTCCGACGCGCGCGGCGTTAAGTGCCGCGCCTTCGTCATTCCAGTTTGTTTCTCAGCAGCAGCCGCTTTTCCGGCAGAGGAGCGGCCCTGACTTCGCGCAGTGAGTGCCATAAGAAAGATGATTGCGGCGGGAATTACGAACAGAACGCCAGCGCGTCCTTTCCTCAATTGTGAGTCTCCCCGGTTCACGCCGGATGCAAAGTTTGTATATAACACACGCACATCACGTGAACAACGCAACTCCAAACGTGAAGTTCCACGCTATGAAGAATCTTCGTTTCTTTCGCGGTGAATGGCGAACGCACCCGGCTCGCGCCGCGGCCTGCCTGCTCTTCGCCGCGGCGTTGTGCGGACCCGCGTGCGCCCGCCCAAAGAAATCTGGGCGCCCAGGCCGCGTGCAAACCGGCCTCGACGTTCTCGAAACACAGAAATTTGCGCCGCTACGCAACAAGCATATCGGCCTGATCACCAATCATACGGGCCTCGATTCGCAGGGGCGCAGTATCGCAGACCTCCTTTCCCACGCACCGGGCGTGCACCTGGTGGCGCTGTTCAGCCCGGAGCACGGGCTGGCCGGGCGCAATGACGAAAAGATCGCATCGAGCGAAGACGCGGCGACCGGATTGCCGATTTTCAGTTTGTACGGCGAGACGATGCGGCCGACGGATGAAATGCTGCACGGAATCGACGCGCTGGTGTTTGACGTGCAGGACGCGGGCGTGCGCTTTTACACTTACACGACCACGATGGGTTACTGCATGGAAGAAGCGGCGAAGCGCAACATTGCGTTTTATGTGCTGGACCGGCCGAATCCGATAGGCGGCAACATTGTGGAAGGACCGATGCTGGATGCGGACAAGACCAGCTTCACCGCATATTTCCACCTACCGGTGCGCTACGGGCTGACAATCGGGGAGCTGGCGCAATTGTTCAACGCTGAAAATCATATCAATTGCGATTTACACGTGATTGCCATGAAGAGTTGGCACCGGAATTATTTTTTTGAGAGCACCGGTGCGCGCTGGATTCCGCCTTCACCGAACTTACGGACTCTGAACGGCGCGGTTTTATATCCCGGGATCGAGATCTTGCAGAGTGCCGGCGTTTCTGTAGGACGTGGCACAGAAACTCCGTTCGAGGAATTCGGCGCGCCGTGGATCAACGGGGAAGAAGTTGCGGCGGCGCTCAACGAGCGGCATCTGGCGGGTTTGCGGTTTGCGAATCAGCCGTTCATTCCGGTAATCGGATTGTATTCGGGGCAGCGCTGCGGGGGCGTGGGGGTGCGGATCGCGGACCGGCAAGCGGTGCGCGCGATGCGCATGGGGATGGAGATTGCGACTATTCTCAGGAAATTATATCCGGAGAAATTCGATCCCGAGAAACTCTTGGCGCTATTGGGCAACGAGGAAACGATTCGCGAACTGCAAGCCGGAACACCCGCGGAGAAAATTGAGGAAAGCTGGAAGGCCGACCTGAGTACATTTGACCAACTGCGAAAGAAATATTTTCTCTACAAATAGCGCCGCGAATCAAAACCAAGACAAAGACGACGCAGAGACGCGGAGTGCGCGGAGTTGCGCCGAGAATCGTTCCCGTGTGGTACCTTTTGGGGATGCGGATTGTATCGCTGCTGCCTTCGGCCACCGAGCTCCTGTTTGCGCTGGGGTTCGACCGCGAAGTCGTCGGGGTCAGCCATGAGTGCGATTTCCCGGAACAGGCTCGCGGAAAGCGCGTGGTGATTCAGTCGCGGATTCCGCACGGTACGGCGCCGGCAGAGATCGATCGTTTGGTGCGCGAATTTGTGTCGCGCGGCGAGAGTCTCTATTCCGTGGACGCGCAGGTGCTGGAAGGGCTCGCTCCGGACCTGATCATCACACAGGATTTGTGCCATGTGTGTGCTGCCTCGCCGGACGATTTGGGAGCGGCGCTGGCGCGCTTTGCCGAACCCCCGGAAGTCTTGTGCCTGAATCCACAGGACATTGGCGACGTGTGGCGCGACATGCTGTGGGTCGGTGAAGAGACGCGGCGTGGCCGAGCGGCGGAAGCGCTGCTGGAAAAAATTGGCGAGCGATTGGGCGCACTCGAAGAGATCGTGGCTCAGAGCTCGGAGCGCCCGCGCGTCGCGTTTCTGGAATGGCTGCAGCCATTTTACGTTGGCGGGCACTGGGTTCCGGAGATGATCGAGTTGGCCGGCGGCCACGATGTTTTAGGGCGCGTGCACACGCCGTCGTTTCGCGTGACACTCGAAGAGATTGTCGAGGCAGCACCAGACATCATTCTCGTCTCACCGTGCGGCTACGGCGCGCAACAAGCTCGAAACGAATATCTAACCATGGCGCACACAGACGAATTGAATGCCCTGCCGGCGGTGCGGAGCGGGCGCGTCTACGCGTTGGAGGCCAACAGCTATTTCTCGCGGCCGGGTCCGCGGCTGGTCACGGGAATTGAAGCGCTGGCGGGCGTTTTCCATCCCGGAATGCAAGTCGGAGAAGAGGCGCAACGCGCCGCCCTGCCCGTGGCCGTCCGGACGCGAAGTGCCCGCGCAGCCGCGATTTAGCCTCTTTCTGGCAGTCGGGAGAGATTATGCCCTTTGGCTCGGCGGACCCCCTCCCCCCTTTTCATAAGTGTTCATTCTAAAGGGGGTTAGAGTCGTTTGTTTCCACACTTTTGCAAGTGTTGATCCTAAAGAGCTTGCGTTGCACCAAATAATGATGCGGTGTGCTTCGCAAGGTGGAACGAGAGATTAAGGCTTGCCGGCAGGCTCCAGAAAGCAAAAACGCCAGCAGGGACGCTGGCGGTACGGGATCGAGACGCGATATTGCCCAGACAAACTTTACGCGAGGAGTACGCGATTGTCAAGGGAAAATTTAATTTAGAGGGGCGTGTGGCTGGGAAGGCCTTGGGGGAACACGAAGTACCATTGACAGTGTTGGTCACTACATATAGGATTCCTATATATGGTCGGCGCAGGCACAAAACGTGGAACAGCGGAGTTGGCGATTCTCAGCGTGCTGGAGGGCGGCTCCTTGCACGGCTACGAAATCGCACGCAGGATCGAGCGGCAAACTCGCGGCAAGCTGCGCTTCACCTTGGCGTCGCTCTATCCGCTGCTCTATCGCATGGAGAACAAAGGGTTGGTGAGGGGAGCGTGGGAAGTCAGCGGAAATGGCCGCCGGCGGCGTTGTTACCGGCTTACCGCAGCGGGGAAAAAGAAGGTGTTGCCGCTTCGGCAAGAGTGGTCGGAGCTTTTCGACGCGCTGCGGCGGCTTGCGAAGGTGGCCGATGCCTGATTGGCAGAAAGTGGTTCGAGAGCAACTTGCAGGCTTGAACCTCGGACGTGAGGAAGAGGATGAGGTAATTGCCGAGCTTGCCGGTCATTTGGAGGAAACGTACGAAGCGCTTCGGCGGGATGGGTTGCCGGAACGGGAGGCCGTTCACCGGGCGCTCTCTCAAGTCACAAACTGGAGCGATTTGCAGCGCAAGATCTATTGCGCACGCGTAAAGGAGAACACCATGAATCCACGGACAAGCCGTCTTTGGCTCCCCAGCTTGGTGACGCTGGCCGCATCGTTTATCACCCTGGTTGCTTTCGGGTTTTTGGGGCTGCCACCAGGGCCCCTCGGGTCGCGGCCGCACCATGAAGAGTGGTCCAGTCATCTCATTGGCGGCATCACAGGCGGTCCGCACTTTGTGAACGAATACACGGTCTGGCTGATGGTGCTGCCGTTGGTCGGGGCTCTCGGGGCGCGTCTTTCAAGCCGCGCAGGCGGAACACTTCGCGATGTCGTCATTTCCGGGGTTTTTCCGGCGCTGGCTTGGTTGACCATAGTTCTCATAGTTTTGGCATTCGCCGCTTCGCTGGGACACGGCGTTGAGACATTGATTGCGCCGGTTGGCCCCGTCGGGTTGATCGCTGTGCTAGTCCTGATTCCGGGCGCTGGGCTCCTGACCGGCGTGCTGACCTACAGTGCAGCAACGAAGTGGCGAGGGAAACTCGCCGTCTAGGTTCGTGCTGGCGCTGAATCTAAACCCTCAGGTCCAAACGGCGGACCTGAGCTACAGGGTGGCCTCGCGGCGTTGAGGGAGGGTCTTCGCTCGCCAGTGGCGGTAGAAGGGGAGGCCGGCGAGGATTAGCAGGAGGCCGATGGAGCAGCGGACTGGGCGGTCGATCCAGATGTTTACGGTGAGGGCGAGCGCGCCGGCGACGAAGATTCCGGGGACCCACGGGTAGCCCCGGCAGCGGTACGGTCGCGGCAAGTCTGGTTCCGTGCGGCGCATGCGGAAGAGCGCGACAACCGCGAGGCCGTAGAAGATCCAGCCGGCAAAAATGAAAAGATTTGTGAGTTCCTCGAATGTGCCGGTCAGGGCCATCAGGCTGGCGAGCACGCCTTGAAAAATCAGTGCGCGTCCCGGGGTGCGGAACTTCGGGTGGATGCCGCCGGCGATTTTGAAGAAGATGCCGTCGCGGGCCATGGCGTAGGGTACGCGAGCGCCGCTGAGGATCGAGGAATTCATGGAGCCGATGGCGGAGATGACCATGGCCAGGGTGATCCAGGTTGCCGCGCCGCGGCCGGCTACGTGAGCTACTACATCGGATGCGATGTGTTGCGATGATGCGACGTTGTCGAAAGGCAGCACTTTCAAGCAGGCTGCGCTGAACAGCAGATAGATGATGGCCACGAGAGAAACGCCACCGACCAGTGCGCGCGGGAAATTGCGATGCGGATCCTGCACTTCCGAGCCGACCAAGTTTAAGTCTTCCCAGCCGTCGTAGGCCCACAGCGCGGCGGCCAGCGCGGCGAGAAATGCGCCGAATACTCCGGCGTTGAGCGCCGCCGGCCAGATAGGGTCCGGCGCGTGGGGCGAAGAAGCTGGCGCAAAAAACGCGACGCCAATCACGATGACGACGGAAATGATTTTGATTGCGGTGAGAAAGACCTGGACCTGGCCGCCGAGACGCACTCCGAGATAATTCACGCCGGTCATGATGGCGAGCCAAAGGACGGCGAGTGGTTGCGCCCAGGTGAAAACGAAATCGTACGGCTTTAGCCAACTGGTGAGCCCGGGGATTGCGATGTGGAGCGTGAAAATCGGCGTGGCTACGACGGGCAGGAGAAATCCGAGGAAGCGCACTAAGCCCGCAGCGATAGAAGAGGCTGAGGAAGGCCGGCCGACGATGGAGTGCATCCAACCGAAAAGAAATCCCCACACTGGACCGAAGCCGCGGCGAAGGTAGGCGTACTCGCCGCCTGCCTCGGGAATCATCGCGCCTAGCTCCGCGTAGGAAAGCGCACCAAAGAGCGAGAGAATCGCGCCGACGATCCAGGCGGCGAAAACGACGGAGACGAAGCGGCCCTCACGGGCCATTTCGGCAGGCTTGAGAAAAATTCCCGTGCCGATCATTGTGCCGACGACGATCGCGCCCGAGGCCCAGGCGCCGAGTCCGCGGACGAGTTCGAGCCGTTTCTCCGTAGGGTTTGCGGTCAGGATTTCTCGGGCTGCCACGATTTTCCCTTTTGGGCTGTTCCGTCGTGCTGAGCGTCTGGTTTGATGCGGCTAATCATAGACCCAATCGCGAAGGTGACGCTTGCTCCGATCATGAAGTACCACGTATAAGCCACGCTGGTAAATCGGAAGAGACAGAGAATGGTGGCCAATCCAGCGAACATGCCGACGAGTGCGCCGAGCGCGTTCGCGCTTCGGTCGAGCGTGCCGAGTACAAAAAGTCCTAGCAAGCTGCCGAAAGGGAGCGAAACTACCGTCAAGCCGGCTTCGAGCAGGGGCCCCCATTTCTTTAGGCCGAAAGCCATTAAGACTAAGCCCCAAGCCAGGGTCATGCGTCGAGATAGCTTCAAGAAACTTGTGGAGTCGAGTGATTTCCCCCACAGTCGCGAAAAATCGAGAACGCTGGAAGCGGCGAGCGAATTCAGCGAGCCACTGGCATTGGACATAGCTACGGCGATGATGGAGGCGAGCAGCAAGCCGGCAAGTCCGGGCGGCATCTCGCGGACAAGAAAGAGCGGAAGGATGCGATCGGTGCGCTCGCCCGGCGGGAGCAAGGGCGCGTGCTGGGCAAAGACAAACAGCAGGACTCCGATCAGCAGGAACACGATGAACTGGATCAGGACGATGACGCCGCTGGCCAGAAGGGCGCGGCGGCTGTCGCGTTCGCTGCGGGCGGCGAGCAGGCGCTGCACGATGATTTGATCGGTTCCATGGGTGGCCATGGTCAGGAATGCGCCGCCGATCAGGCCAGACCAAAAAGTGTATTTGGTTGACCAACTAAAGGAGAAATCGAGAACTTGCAGCTTGTGTCCGGCAGCGGCCGCTGCTTGTGTGACTTCGGTCCAACCGCCGGGAATGCGATGCAGGAGGACTATCAGGGTCACGGCGCTGCCGGTCAGATAAAGCAGGAGTTGCGCAACGTCGGTCCAGATGACGGCCTTCATCCCGCCTTCCAGCGTGTAGGAAATGGTTAAGGCGATTACCAGCACGACCGCAAGTCTTTCCGAGGTGCCCAGCACCACGCTGAGCACCAGCGCGATAGCCGAAACGCGCACGCCCTCGGCTATCGCGCGGGTAATCAGGAAAGTGCTTGCTGCCACGGCGCGCATTTTCTCGCCGAAGCGTTTTTCGATGAGCGCGTAGGCGGTAAAGAACTCTCCGCGAAAATAGCCGGGCAGCAGGAGGAGCACGATGAGCACGCGTCCAAGCAAATACCCGAACACTAGCTGAAGAAAGTTCAGGTTTCCTGCATAAGAAATGGCCGGCGTTCCGATGATGGTGAGCGTCGAGGTCTCCGTGGCGACAATCGAAAACGCCAGCGCCCACCAAGGCGCCGTGCGTCCGCCGAGGAAATAATCGCGCGCGTCCTGCTGCTTGCGGCGGAAGTGCATGCCGAGAGCCGTAACCGCCAGTAAGTACGAAATGACGATCACCAAATCGATGGGATGGATGCGCATTTCTTCGCGGAAGCCGTGCAAGAGCGCCCCGACACTAGCACAGGCACTCTTGCCCGCGCACTAGGCCAATTGGACCGCGAAATTCGCGCGCGCTAGGGCGTGGTTTAGCTTCGCCGCAATTGTATGAATCGTTGAAACGAATGTTAGCGGGTAAATCGATTATCCTTCTTACGTGCGTTACATCCTGGGCTTCGACGGCGGCGGTACAAAGACGGAATGCGTGCTGATGAACTCGGCCGACCAGGTCCTGGCGCGAACGTATGCAGGGGCGTCGAACCCCTCGCGCATCGGAGTGGAAAGCTCTGCACGCGCTGTCGAGCAAAGCGCGGAACTGGCGCTACGAGATGCGGGACTCCAGCGCAGCGTGATTACGGCGGTTGGCGCGGGCCTGGCCGGTACTGCCAAACCAGACATGAAAGAGCGGATGCGCCAGGCGCTCCAAAAATGCTTCCCCGGCGCGGCGGTAACCATCCTGACTGACCTGGAAGCAGCACTGGCGGCTGCGGGTGAAGGGCCTGCGATCGTTCTCGTAGTGGGAACAGGCTCGGCGGCCTTCGGACGCAATGCGGAGGGCGAAATCGCTCGCGCCGGAGGCTACGGCCCGTCCTCGAGCGATCATGGCAGTGCTTACGACGTCGGCAAGCACGCCATCGCCGCCGCGATTCAGGAGCGCGCGGGTGGATCGGATTCCGCACTGGGCAGGCAGATTCTGGCTCAGCTTCGCTGCACGGAATGGCCAGTGGTGCAGCATCGCGCACAAACCATGCCTGACGAGATTTTCCCGCCCATCTTTCCGGTGATTGCCGCAGCGGCGGACTCCGGAGATGCCACTGCGCAAGAAATTCTGCTTAGCGCCGCCCAAGAAGTATCTTCGCTGGTCGCCGAGGTTGCTGACCGGCTGCACCTCCGCGAAACGGAGTTCTTGCTGGCCAAGATCGGAGGCACCATCGGCCGCTCGCACTTTTTCGACGCGCAAATCGATGCGGCGTTGAAGCAAGCAGTGCCTAGCGCGCAAATCGGCAATTTGCGGGTTTCTCCCGCGGAGGCCGCGGCTTTGGCCGCGAAGGAAGCAGATGCTGGCTGACGAACCCAATCGCGAGCGAGCGCGCACAGCGACCGGCGAAGGGCTCGCATCGCTGCTGCATCATCACTCGCCGGACATTCTCCTGGCTCTGCTCGACAATCCCGCGCTTGACGAGACGCAACTCTGTTTGCTGCTGGACCGCAAGGACCTCCCCACGGAAATTTTGGAGGAAGTGGCTCGCCGGAAAGCGTTGCTGAAGAATTACCGCGTTAAGCGCGCGCTGGCTTTTCATCCGCGGACGCCACGCCTGGCGAGCATGCGGCTAATCCGTGAGCTATACCTGATG